>ENA-OPCE01000963-OPCE01000963.1-human-gut-metagenome-genome-assembly--contig:-NODE-963-length-20200-cov-24.613899_pt1 | contig 20200 bp, 13 predicted proteins | sample MGYA00241247_ERZ501474 | MGnify/ENA primary metagenome ERZ501474 (study PRJEB25962, sample SAMEA2042572) | human gut metagenome | biome: human gut; feature: human-associated habitat; material: faeces... | reverse complement strand
AAGTCAGGACGTCTTAAAGGTAAGTGATTTTCCATCCCTTGCCTCTTTAAAAGGAAGAACCCTGATCACGACAGACGGTACCACACTTCTGGGCGCTGATGACAAGGCAGGTGTTGCCGAAATCATGACAGCCGTGGAAGAACTGATTGCAGAAGGTACACCACACGGGGAACTCTGGATCGGATTTACACCGGACGAAGAAGTCGGTGCAGGTGCGGATCTGTTTGATCTTGCTATCTTTCAGGCAGATTATGCATACACAGTGGACGGTGATTACGAAGGCGAAGTGGCTTACGAAAATTTTAATGCCGCAAGTGCCATCTTTCATATTAAAGGTGTAAATGTCCATCCGGGCGAAGCAAAAGACATTATGGTCAATGCGGCACTGGTGGGATGTGAGATTGTTTCCCGGCTTCCGGAAGCGGAAACGCCGGCGCACACCAGCGGACGGGAAGGATTCTATCACCTGACCGATATGTCCGGAGATGTGGCTTCTGCCACCCTCTCCTTTATTATCCGCGACCATGACAAAACCACATTTGAGAAACGGCTGCAGAATCTGCGTGACGTTGCACAATCCATGAATCAGAAATATGGACCGGAAACCGTCACGCTCGACATCGAACATTCGTATGAGAATATGATCTCTGTCATTGAGGATAAAATGGAGATCGTGGATCTGGCAAAACAGGCAATTGCCTCCGAAGGTCTGACACCGCTCTCCCGTCCGATCCGTGGCGGTACAGACGGCGCAAGACTGTCCTTTATGGGATTGCCGTGTCCAAATCTCGGTACCGGCGGTTATGGTTTCCACGGCCCATATGAACACATCTCTGTGGAAGGTATGCAGACCGCTGTTCGTATTTTAAAAAATATTGCCACCCATCCAATCCGTAAATAAATTTATAAAAAACCGTCCGCAGTTTTCTTTCTGCGGACGGCTTTTGTTCTATAACTTATTAAATTTTCTAATTCCCCTGCATATTTGCAGAATTTGCAAGTACAGGCTTCTGGAACATGCGAAAGAGTCCAATCTGTTCTAAGGCCTTTGTGATTGCGAAAAAGATCACCGAATCAATTGGCCACATAATCAGGTTCTTCAGTGCACGCGCCGGAAGAAGCACCATAAATGCCTGTCCATATAACACATTCAGACAAAGTGTTGTCAGAATCACGTTACAGACCAGCATAACTACAAATTTAGCTGCCAGCACACGCCAGATCGTAAGCTTTTTCTTATAAAAAAAGCATCCATACAGGATTCCGGCCAGTATAACAACCAGCGTCAGCTGTGGACAAAATGGTCCGGTTGGCTTCATCATATACTTGATAATATCCAACGCACCGTGGAAAATTCCTCCAACCACCGGTCCAAACAGATAATCAATGATACCATTTGGAATACTGGAAAAACCAATCCGAATAAACTGCCCATATTCAATGGAGAAAAATCCTAGAATTACAGCAACTGCAGCAAGCATTGCCATGGTAGTGATGGTTCTTACCGCTTTTAATTCACGGAAAGAATCGGTGAACAAAGTAACGAATTTTTTCATAAAAAAATTACCTCCTTTGCAGACCTCACCGTACTACAACTGGAGATAATATTATCTTCGGATGCAGCGGGATGCGACTCATGTACCGCAAGATTCTCTTTTCGTCCGGGTGACAACTCCCTGTTCATCCGGCACTTAACGCACATGTGTCTACTCTGCTTTAAACTATTAAATTGCAACGACCTAAGTATAACACAATGAAAAAGAAATGCAACTACATTTTTCCATTTTATGACAAAACGCCATCTGTCACACGTTTTTACGTGGAACAAATGGCGTCATCCGTTATTTTATCCGTTCGATTTACGTTCCCATACTTGCAAACAGCGCAGCTATCTCATCCGGGCTTAATGCCTTATTCGGATCAGCCGGTTCTTCCGGCTGAAGCGGTGCTTCTTTTACTGCTTCCGGCTCTTCGATCGGCTCCGGAATATCCTCCGGTTCCACTGTTTCCTCGGCAGGTTCCTCAACTTTATCCGCATTGTTATCGTTGCCCATATTCGCAAACAGCGCAGCTATCTCATCCGGGCTCATGGAACGGTTTGGATCTGACAGATCCGGCATCGGTGGAAGTTCTTCCTCCGGCAGGTTCTCATCATCCGCTTCATCAACAATCGCATCCTCCGGAATCGGATCCGGCTCTACCAGTTCTTCTGCTTCCTCAATGGCTTCTTCCGGATCCGGAGGAATAATCTCATCCGCTGCCATGATCGGAGGCTCTTCCTCCGGCTTTAAATCCTCCTCTTCCGGTATATCCGGCAGAATCTCCGGTTCCATATCTTCTTCCGGCTCCAGCGAAATCTCCGGTTCCAGACTCTCCTCCAGATCCGGCAAAATTTCCGGTTCCGGGTTTTCTTCCAGATCCGGCGAAATCTCCGGTTCCGGGTTTTCTTCCAGATCCGGCGAAATCTCCGGTTCCGGCTCCATACTTTCTTCCGGCTCTGGTGAGATCTCCGGCTCTACCGGTGTTTCTTCCACATGATTCTGCGGTGCCGGCTGTGGCTCTACAGGTGTTGCCACAGGTACAGAAACCTGCGGCTGGGAAACAACCACTTTCTGACTGTTCATAATGGTCTGATTCAGGCGCAGTTCCATATCTTTCATTGCAATAATGATTTCCTGCAGCTTTGCGGCTATCTCTTTATCCTGTGAATGTTCCTGTTCTTTTCCATCCTTCTGCACCGAAGAAATTTCATCCTTACAGACTGAAAGAATCTCGTCCTTATAAGCACCCGCAACTGTACCGAACCCATCCATTCCTTTCTGGAACGTATCAAACCGGTCCAGCAGCTGTTCGTATGAATTCATCAATGCATCGGTATTCTCATGGGACCGCTTGATAATTACTTTCGCTATTCCCTTCTGTGCATTAACAATTTCCTCTGTCGGAATCTTAGATGCCTCTTCCATGTATGCAAGCTTCACCGATATTTCCTCAAAATATTTTTTCAGCATGAGATATGATGCCTTTTCCGACTTGAAAATACTCTCATACTGTTCCTCTCTCCGGGCATATTTTGTCTCATATACTGAAATCACGCCTCTGATTGCAACATACAGGCATATCAGATCTGCTGCTGCCAAAACAGCCAGAACAATAAACATCTTCGGGAAATTGACTATGGCATACAACTCTGCCATAAAAATAAACGCAAACAAAAGTATCCCGAAAATCATCTGCATCCTTGCTTTCGAATCTTTATTCTTCATATGATACCGCTCCTTCCATGAGCCCGCTATTCTAACCACTATGCAAAATAAGCTCTAGTATGTTATATTTTACCATATTGTGTCGATTCTCACAAGGTTTGTTGTTTATTTCTGCCTTCTATAATACGTCATTTACAATCTGCTCTGCTGTCAGATGATTCTCTTTTAATACCTCATTTACATCATACCGGTCAAGGAATTCTTTTTTCAATCCGTAATTATAGACTTTCATATCACTGCTTCCATAAAATCTTGCGATTTTTTCTCCGAAACCACCATTCAGGATGCCATCTTCCAGTGTAACTACCGTGTCATGGTCTGCCTTCAGCTTCTCCAGCAGTCCCTTATCCAGTCCGGTAATATAATACGGGTTGATTACCGTTGCATGAATACCTTTTTTCTCCAGCATTTCTGCGGTCTGCAGTGCCAGGGAATAAAATGTTCCGAGTCCGATCAGTGCAATTTTGCTTCCCTTTTCCGTTACCTCATAGGTGTTGAGCTGGCTCCAGTCTTTTGTGACTTCTCTGCCATCCGAAATCATGTCTCCGCCCGGAAGTTTGATCGCAACCGGCATTTCCTTCTGCTCCACACTCCAGTCAAGCATTGACAGATATTCTTCCTTTGTTGTCGGTGCCAGATAAACCAGTCCCGGAATATTAGAAAGCATCGGAATATCCTGCAGTCCCAGATGGGTAACATCCGTCATGCCAAATACCGATCCCGTATACACAACAATCGTTGCCGGATTCCCGTCAATACACAGATCCTGTGAAATCTGGTCATACGTCCTCTGGATAAAGCTAGAATACACACCGTATACCGGCTTTCCGCCACCTTTGGCAATTCCGGAAGCAAGTGCTACCGCTGTCTCCTCCGCGATTCCCACATCTACAAACTGCCGGCCGGCCTGTTTCCTTTTCTCCTGCGTAAATCCGAGAATCGTCGGGGTTCCGGATGTAATTGTAACAACTGTCGGATCCTTTTTCATCTTTTCAATCAGATATTCACAGGTCACCGAAGAATAATCTTCCACTTCCGGAAAATGGGATTTTCCGGTCTCAATATCAAATGGAAGATGCCAGTGCCATTCTTCCTTATGCTCTTCTGCCGGTTTATAACCTTTTCCCTTTAATGTATTAATGTGGACAACAACCGGTTTCTTACTGTCTTTTACCTGTTTGAAAGCCCCGATCAGCTCCCTGAGGTCATTTCCATGATCCACATAGACATAATCAAGTCCCATGGCTTTAAATAAATTGCACTCTGCCTGTCCGTTTGTCTCGCGGAGTAATTTCAGATTTGAATAAAGTCCTCCATGGTTTTCTGCAATTGACATATCATTGTCATTTACTACAATGATCATGTTGCTGTCTAATTCTGCCGCAAAATCCATTCCTTCTAAGGCTTCTCCTCCGCTTAAAGAACCGTCTCCGATAATTGCGATCACATTTGCACTTTCCCCACGAAGATCCCTTGCCTTTGCCAGACCGCATGCCAGACTGACGGATGTGGAGGTATGTCCGACCGTAAAATGGTCATGTTCACTTTCCTGCGGACAGCTGTATCCCGTCACGTCATCGTAATGTTCTTCATATAAATAGGCATCTTTTCGACCGGTCAGCATCTTGTGCGGATAGGTCTGATGGGAAACATCAAATACCATTTTGTCCTTTGGGGACTCAAAAACATAATGCAGTGCAATGATTGCCTCTACCATGCCAAAATTCGGGCCAAAATGCCCGCCGTGAATACTTGCCCTCTTTAATAATGCATGACGCATTTCTTCTGCGAGAGCTGTCATCTCTTCTATATTCAATTTCTTCACATCTTCCGGTCCGTTAATCTTTTCGATATACATATAATAAATTCTCCTTCCGATTTTATCTATCATAATATACCACTTAAAGTTAACTTTAAGTCAAGTATTTTTTATTTAATTTTCAACTTTTTGCTTCAAATCCTCAATTGCCTGAGCCACTATACCTGCGCTCTTAAAAAGATGTAAATAATGTAATGATAAAAGGGGCAAAAGGTATCATTTCCCACTGAAATGCAATTTTTATGTCATTCGCATTTCTTGCGATCCGCTTGTTGTTCCGATATAATTATGCTATGATTGTGCTTTGATTGGAGGAAACCATTTTGAGCGAATATTATAAGTTTTTTCAAAATAAAAAATGTGAATATTTTCCATGCCATAAAGGAATCCCAGAGGAGGACTTTAACTGTCTGTTTTGTTATTGTCCCCTCTATACACTCGGGAAATCCTGTGGTGGAAACTGTGAATATTTAAAAAATGGTATCAAATCCTGCATAAACTGTGGCTTTCCCCATCACCGAAAGAACTATGATAAGGTCACGGGCCGCTTTCAGGAAATTGCAGCCGTTATGGCTGCTTCCGATAAGGAGGATGCATCCCATGAAATGTAAACTTACTCCCGGATTATCCTCCGGTGACTGGAACGAATTTTGCAGCCGTTTCCATTTCCCTCCGGATGACCTGCCCCATATTCAGGCAATTTATACGGCACTTCTTCCCCTGGTTGAATCCTATGCGTATTACTCTCTGGATCAGGATTTAGACGGGGTTTCTCTGCCTCACTATGCCTATGGGTTTGTGACGCTTGGAAACGGAGTGGATGAACTGTCGGAATTATATCTGAACCATGAACAGATCCAGGAGGCTTACATTGTGGACTGCATCAGTCTGATGCTTTTGTCAAAGGCTTATGAAGAGTTTGCACATGTGGTAGAACGTCAGAGCCGCCTGTATCTTGCAGAATTATCTTTTCTGGGAGATACCTATTCCCTTGACCTGCTCCCACAGATTTATGGGCGGCTTGCCCCGGATGGCATCCGGCTTACCGAGGGGCAGATGCTCCGGCCGCTTAAGACAGCAACGCTGATCCTGCATCTGGATACAACAACACACGCCAATCTCAAGCAATTGTGTAATACGTGCGCAACCTGCCGGAATTTTTCCTGCCCGTCGAGAAAGGTCACGGCTCCGCATTTGCCACATACTTATGGGGCCATGCAGATATTCCATACAAAATAATTATTTTTCAATTGATAAGTCAGCATTTTACCGTGCTTTTTTCAAAAGTTCTTCCGCTGTAATACCAAACAATTTCTTAGTTGCTCCACCCACCCGACACGGACAATCTCTGCTCTACACCTTGTGCTTCCAATATAAATGAAACCGACATGGTGAACTGATTAAAATGCTTCTGTTTTTTATAACTGATGATTGAAGAAATATAAACAAAAGCAAGGGGGTTGAGAGTAACCTCGAATCTGAAAACCTTATCTTTACAAGTTTGAGGTTTCGAATGATTATTAAGATAAAAAGATGTAAATAACATAATATTAGCAGTTGACTTTAACATTATTAAATGATAATATCAATAATATTAAAGAAAGGGGTTGGTAATGAGACGAAAAGCGCAAGAATGGATATACAATTTAAGTGATGAAGATATCACATTTATAAAAAATTTTGTTATGTCATCTGGCTCTTTAAAAGAGGTTGCAAAATTGTATCATATAACATATCCTACCGTGCGATTGAGACTTGATCGACTTATACAAAAAATGCAAATGAATGATCAAATAGAAAATGACGCTTATATTTCATTAATTAAAAAAATGGTAATAGATGATCAACTTGATTTTGACACAGCAAAAATATTGATAAAAAAATACAGAGAGCAAAAAGGAGAATAAATGAAATTTTCTACAATTTTATTCATCGTAATAATAATGGCATTAACCATTATTTGTGTACGTTTTTTAGAATCATATTTAAATAAAAAAAGAAGAACAACTACCGTATCATTAACACCAATTATTTTTCTTGTTCTTTCAATCGTATTAATTATAGTGTATCTTAATTTTGAACCAGAAAGTTTTGAACGCGTTGAGAAGCAGGGGTTATTGACACTCTCATATAATTTCGTTTCCAAAAATCAGATGTCTATAAAGGAAAAGATACATAATTGTATCATCATCTTTATACTTACAAATATTCCTGCTGTTGTATCAATTTATAATCGGATAAAAAGAAATAGAACGATTACGCGCAAAAAGAAAATAAATGAAATGAAATTGCGGGAATTATAATGTTCATCTCTATATATTATATATAGTTGTGATAAATTTTTTAAAAAATGGAGGTCTTTCAATGAAAGTCAAAAAATTATTAAAAAAGTAATTGCAGCATCAATGTCGTTGGCTCTAGTATATACAACGATAGCTCCAATACCTGTTTTTGCAGCCGAAAGCAATAAACAGTTCTCGGAAGAGACAGTTATAACAACTGAAAATGTTTATGATGTCCTATCGTATTTGGACATAGACGAAAATAACCTTGAAGTAAACCCAAAAGCTAGCTATACAACTGTTACAGTTGGAGAACTGAAAGAAGCAATAGACTCAGCGAAAAAATATCAAAAAGAAGTTGAAAAAGACTCAACTACAAATATAGAAGACATTTCGTCTTCACCACAATCGACTCGTGCTACTTATAGTAAAACATTAAGTAGTGATTTGGTGGTTGGTTCAGCTACAATTACATTTAATGCCGTTGGATATTACAGTGGAAAGCACTGGACAAATGCAAGTGCTTCTAATGCAAGCGTAGATTCTGATTTTGTTATATATACATATAAACTTTCTGGACAAAGTAACAAAACCACATGTACTTCCTCCTGTATTACCTTAAAATGTTCTGGAAATCTTGATACTTATGTTGGAGTTGGAAATGTAGGAATTGTAAAGATTACATCGCAAACTTATTCGAGTAAAACCAATTTCTATGCTTCAAGTTATTTATAATAATGAAAAAAAGATATATAGTGATACTCGTTTTGCTTATACTGATCTTACTCTATAATAGATATGGATCTGGTGTCTAAAATCATTTAAGTGCACAGGTAGACAGTATTTCAATTGAGGCAGTATGAAAAACTTATCCAACGCGAATGATTAGAAATTGTTCGCAGATAATAAAACAATTTAATAAAATATAATTAGTGCCTGCTGAGTAAGCAGACACTAATTATAAACTTCATTATCTATTTGCTTTTTTCTTTTTCATTACAACAATAACAACTCCTGCCGCAACAACTACCGCTGCTGCAATCAGAACAATAACAATCGTCATGGCCGCACCATCCTGTTTTACAAGTACAAGTGCACTGATACCATCCATTGTATACTCGCCACCCTTGATTGTCTCGATTGTCTCAACGCCAGCTTTCTGTCCGTTTATGCAGACTTTCCATTTTCCTTCCGGAATTGTAACTTTTGCCTTGTCAGTGTTTGCATTAAAAAGAAGATACATCTCTTTTGCACTTTCATCTTTCTGACCGCCCTTTATATTAATTCCTACAATATTATCCCCAAGTCCTTCTACGGATTTTACATATTTTTTCACATCCTCTGATGTAGATAATCGAAGTGCCGGATGTGCCTTTCTGAACTTAATAAGTCCCTTATAGTATTCAAATACATCTGCGTATTTCTTGTCGGATAATGTATCCCACTTAATGCTGTTTACTTCGTCTCCTGCATTGTATGAGTTTGAATTGAATGTTCCATCATCATTGACCTTTGTGCGAAGCATTTCCTCTCCTGCCTGCAAAAATGGTACACCTTCTGCAGTCATATAAAATGCTGCTGCAAGATTATTCATCTTTATGATGTCCTCTTCACTCGAAGTTGTTTTAGAACCTGCAATTCTGTCAAAAAGTGTGTTATTGTCATGGCATGATGCATAGTTGATTATCTGGCTTGGCTCCTTGCACCATGACTCGTTTGCCATGAATGAATCTGCCATTTTCTTCTCTGCATTCGTTGCTCCTGATACGAATCCGAATGTTGCAGTATCAAATACGCTTCCTTTTAATCCATCACGAATATTGTCGTTGAAAAATGCGAAATCCGGAGTAGAAGCGGAATTTACCTGTGTAGCCAATGTCACATTATCTTTTGTGACACCGGTCTCCATGGTCCATCCTTCCCCATAGAAAATAACATCCGGATGTGTCTTGTGTACTTCCTCTACAATCTCATTAATTGTATCGGTATCTAAAAGTCCAACCAGGTCAAATCTAAAACCATCCATATGATATTCATCTGCCCAGTAGCATACGGAATCCACAATATATTTCCGTACCATGTTTCTCTCGGATGCTGTATCATTTCCACATCCTGAGCCGTTTGAATACGAACCGTCTTCATTGATACGTGAAAAATAACCCGGAACAAGTTTATTGATACAGAAATCATCTGCACTCATAACATGATTGTATACCACATCCATTACAACGCTAAGTCCGTTATCATGCATAGACTTAATCATCTGTTTTGCCTCTTTTACACGCACATCCCCATTATGTGGATCTGTAGAATAGGAACCCTCCGGTACATTGTAGTTAACCGGATCATATCCCCAGTTATATAAATTCGACTGATCGTTTCCTTCATCTACGGAACCAAAATCATAGATTGGAAGTAAATGCACGTGTGTAACACCAAGTTCCTTAATATGATCGATTCCAGTTGAAATACCATCTTTGGTCTTTGTTCCGGTCTCCGTCATTTCAAGGAATTTGCCAACATTTTTTATGCCAGAACTTTTGTCTGCTGATAAATCGCGCATCTGTAATTCGTAGATGATCGCATCATTAATGCTCTCTCCTGCATGTGGATTGGTATCCTTATCCCATCCGTCAGGATTTGTCTCTTCAAGATTGATGACCATGGCACGCTGTCCATTTACACCAGTCGTTCTGGCATATGGATCACAGGCTTCTTTTGTTGAACCGTCGATTGTTGAACTGTATGTGTAGTAGGTTCCATTTAAGTCCCCATCCACTTTTGCAACCCATGTTCCATTCTTATCGGCATTCATCTCAATGCTTTCTTTCGGCTCTTTATCGTCCGGATCTCCTGTCTCGTATAAATTAAGCATAACTTTCTCAGAAGTAGGTGCCCACACCCTGAATGTTGTGCTGTCCTTACTCCATGTAGCACCGAGATCATCCCCATCATATGTATACTCATCTTCAAATTCTTTTGTTGAATATATGATTGGCATTCTGATATCACTTACGGTACCATCATATGTAATCTGGTAACTCTTTGAATTGTCGAGTTCCTCTTTCAGAGTAAGTGTATAGGTAGAATCATCTCCCTCTTTTACATCTGCTACCTGAATTTCCCCATCTTTACCTTCTACCTTAAAGGCATTTTTAAGTTCTCCTTCAATATCACCAGTCATTGTGGCTGTGATCGTCTTATCCCCATTGTACTTTGCAGTATTAAGCTTTATTCCCCTTACTGCATCATCGCCGTATTCCTTTGTATACCCCTCAACACCTGATTCGACTTTAACGATCACGGTTCCTGATACCATTTCTGATATGTCAATGAACTGATCCTCTTCATAATCCTTCGCCCAATCCTGTGTTTTTACAATAAATCCTACGGAAGTCACACCGGCCGAAATTTCAATTCTGGCAACTGCATCACCATCCTTAGCCTCTAAAGGATAGTCATTTCCTTCCTGTCCCTCGGCCCACATCCATACAGACCATGGATCATAATCACCATCTGCCCTGTGATAATGAAATTCTATCACAGGTCCCCCATCCGCTTTGACCGGTACTGTATCAAGTATTACCGTACTGATTGTCATGATAAGCATAAGCATTGCCATCCCCAATGCGCTTATACGTTTTCTTGTCATTTGCTTTTCTCCCTTCATTACGAAATTTTACGAAATTTCTTTTTGTATAAATTAGCACATATTTTTATATTTTTCAAGTCTAAATTGTATATTTTTGAGAAAAACCATTATTTTTTACCATAACACGGTTATTTACTGTCTTGAAATCTGGAGCATCCCTGCCTGTAACCATAAATATAAAAACGAGCAACAAAACCGGATTTCCACCAGTCTGCTACTCGTTTGATGATTATAATATTTTCTTTTCTTGTGCCATTGCAACCAGTTATCGGACAAATGGCAGGAACGTAATGCTATACTTTATTTTCCAAACCGGCTGATTTCTTTCGCATATGATATCTCCGTTTTTCCTCATACATTTTCTCATCCATATGCATTAAAAAAGTTTCCGCATCATCTTCTGTCCCAAATTCCGTGTATCCCATGGAAACACTTAAACGAAACGGTTCTATTCCGGATTCATTAAACCGGGACAGATTATGGTTAATTTCCTCCATTGTCGCTAAGACACGCTCCGTATCAACACCTGACAGCAGCACAATAAACTCATCTCCCGCATACCGGATTGCCATACCATCATCCGGTATGGATCTGATGAGTATATTTCCCAACGTACAAATAGCCTTATCGCCCGTACTATGACCTAAATTGTCATTAATACACTTGAAATCGTTTACATCCATCATGATTCCATATAAGGATTTATGGCTTGCAATTTTCTTTTCCGCAAGCACCGCATTAAAATATCTCCGGTTATATAATCCGGAAAGCTCATCCATATACAAACTCTCTGCGTATGACTGCATCTGCACAAATATCAATGCGACCGCAACCAGCACCCATGATGATGTAATTCCATAAAAAAGGAACTGGAGAACTACACCTGCAAAACAAGGACCAACGAAATAGATCACCGGGAAAAAATTCAGGTTAACCCCTTGTTTTTTGGAATGATACACCAGATAGATACTGTAAGCAAAATATATGACAAGCGAAATATATCCCACCAGCACACCGGCAGTTCTCTGGTATACATTCTCCCCGGATATTTTAAACATAATCCCTGTTCCAAACAGATTACATAAAACCATAATTACTTCTACCAGCCAGGGAAATATCTCCACTCCTGCTTTTTGAACCATTCTTTTATAATTTCGATAGATACGCAATTCCACGTACATACACCAAAGCATACCCATACTGACTGTCCCTATAAAGCATATGCTGTTAGAGATATAATTAATCTGCCGGCTGCCAGTAAACTGTTTTCCATCTACAAGAAAAGCAATGGTTTCAGACAATGCACCCACTAAATTTACGATTGCTATTCCATCATATATTTTATCTCCCACATGAAGGCTCTCTCTGTTCTTTCGTCTGCAAAACAAAAGGAACCACATCATTAACACGGTCAAGCCGTTTGCCATTAATATTTCTTCTAAAACGATGATTGTTATCCCCTCCATCATTCACGGTATGAACTCATTTTTACTAAAATGAGCTCTATCATTATACCAAGTTAAAACCGGTTTTTGTCTTTTTCGACATGAATTACAGTTTTTTTAACGTGAACGATGATTTTTTATGTTTCATCACTTTTCACAACCTACTGCAACTGTGAAAAACCCACGGCTTACAAAGTTAACAGTCTTTGTATCGGAATCATAATAAGATCCCGGTATCTTAACTGCTGCACCGTATTTATCAATTTTATATGCAAAAATCTTTTTGTCTTTTTCCTTTTTCGAAGCATTATAGGAAACAGCGACCCTGATCCGTCCCTTTTTCAGGACAGACGACTGCTTTTTCTTTATTCCTGTGACGGAAAAATCATAAACCGGACGTTTTCCAATAATTTTCCCTGCCCTGGCAGAAAGATTTTTCTTGTCAGCCTGTTTCATTTTGATAACCACAGCTGTATTCATCTCTTTCTTTAATTCTTTTAATGCCTTCGAATCAAAGGTAAGATTTACATTGCCACCATTGACCTTCAATTCTTTTACATTCTTTTTGACAAGTAAATTTACCGCCTGCCCGTCCATTTCAAGATGCAGATTCTTCCAGTTTCCGGCTTTTGCCGTATCAAAAGTTATTTCAACAGACAGGTCTTTTATCCTGCCACCCTGTTCTTTTTCTGCCTTTGTAATTTCTTTTTTCAAAACTGCTGCAATATTCTTCACTTTGACCGTATTATTTTTAACTGCAGTTTTTGCTTTGACATTAATATCCTTAACAGAAACGGACGTATCTGCTGCGGGTGGAGGTGTCACATTCCCCGGTTCTTCTTTTGCATGATCTGGTGCCGGTAATGTGCCGGAATCCGGTGAAACATTGCCAGATGATCCGTCCGTGCTTCCACCGGCATTTTCTCCGGAACCTCCACCGGAGCTGCCTCCGGAACTTCCACCAGAACTTCCGCCAGAACCTCCTCCGGATATTCCACCGGAACCTCCACTTGAACTGCCTCCGGAACTTCCACCAGAACCGCCCCCGGTCTGGGAATGATCCGCCGTTACACGGACCTGACAATCTGCCTTACTTCCTGTATAGTTGCCATTCCCATTATAACATGCGGTGAACGTATATGTTTTCGTTTCATTCGGAAGCGTTGCCATCCAGTGATCCGTTCCCTTTTCTTCTAATGTGATCCCGGAAACATCACAGGTTACTTTTATCCCGGCATCTTCCGGAATCCCCTGTCTGCAAAGCTGTAATTCTACTGTCCCCGCACCTTTGACCGTATCGTTTTTTGCAGTCAGCTGCATGCTGGTGGAAGCCTTTTCGATTTCCAGAACAGCCTCCCCGTATGTTGGAATAAAAGATGCCTTTTCCGCTTTAAAATAAATCTTATACTGGCCTGCTTCTGTGTAAAATGGCATCTCCGTTTGTGTATACGATCCGTTTTCTGTCAAACTGTAACTGATTTGTACACCATCTTCCTGTTTGATATCAAATGTATGGGGTTTTCCATCATAAGTTACGCGGACAGGTACGGTTTGTATTTCCGGCATCTCACTGTTTTTCCGGTAATAATAAGTGATCTCCTGGCGATCCTCTGTGATGTTTATTTCTCCCTGATTTGCACTGTTTCCTACACATGTATATCCATATAAATCCGGACTTCTTAACGTATACGCAGAATTCTTTGGTACATATACTGTCGCGGGTGCCGTATCAGGCACTGTTGTTTCGGTCCCGTCTTCGTTTTGCAGCATATAACGAATCGTTACGGTACTCCACGCCTGTCCTGCCGTCTGATTGTCAGCCAGAATTTTCCCAGTGTCCTCATCTATGATCTTTCCTTCCAGTCTGTCCCCGGAAACCAGACCAGTTACCGCAGGAAGTGTGACAGAAAGGGACTCTCTGGCTGCATCCGGATCATACCAGTTACTGAGTGGCGGAACGGTATATGTTTCTTCTTTTTCATATTTGACTGTATGGTCTGCTCCAATAATGCGGAAAGTAATCTTCAAATGCTGTTTGGCATCCACCATATTTTGTACGACTGTACGGAATTCCAGATCCTTTCCATTTGCTTTTGTGATATTTGTCTCATCGATCCGGTATTGGTCACTATCCCTGTCAAGTGTTCCTGTCCTGGTATGTGGAATTGTAATTTCAGGATCGCACACATAAACAGATGCCTGCCTGCTGACATAATCACGGTTATTTAATCTCCGCGCCAGTTCCATCTTACACACTTCACAGAACGGATTCCCAAGATCCCTCATCATGCAGACGCGGCTCGGTGCAAATACCGTTTCTGTTCCTGCTGCCGTTATTCCGATTCCACGGAATCCCAGCATCTTATGCCATTTAATTTTATCCGGGTCCGAGGTATCGGAAATATTTTCTCCCTGCATCTTTTTATCGTATTCATCGCCTAATCTTCCGATGCTGTGGGAAATTTCATGGGTCATGACATCCCCCTGCGCATTCTCATTCGAATTTGCGGAAAAAGAAAAGAGTGCATTGGAAGAAGATCCAATATTCGCAGTCGTATTACAAATGATATGGATGGTTCCAACGGCTGCACCGGTATCCAGGTATCTGCTCTCCAGTTCTGCTCTCAGTGCCCTTGCTTTGTCTTCCCCGTCCTTTGCAAAATAGCAGGATTTTCCGAATGCCTGCACATGAAAATATGTGTCCGGGTTCGACTCCCCATACATCACCCCCACACCGGTTTCATTGGATACCGTCTGTACTGCATAAATATTGATCCTGTCGGAATACTCTTTATAAGGAGACCACTTTAGCAGCCCCTGTGCTTTTGCCGTTGCATCCTTCAAAAATTGATCCTGTTGTTCCCGGGTATAGCCCTCACCCATGATAACAATCACAAAATTTTCCTTATCATCACCTGTCTTGTGAATGGCATAAACGGAAGCTGCCGCCGTCTGGTCTGCCGCCGTCTGGTCTGCCATCACAGGATATGGAAACACCAGGGAGAGCAATAACATCAGGCTAAGTACGATTGCCCCAAACCGTTTTCCATCCTTCTTTTTTACATTCATCATATCATCCTCCGTACTTTACATGACCGGAAATACTGGTGCTTTCCCTCTTCTTCCCACAGACAAACTCCCGGGAAACCATCTGCCGTAAGGCTTCTTAAAGCACGATTACCGCAGCATCAAACCCCTCTACCTTTCCATCAAAGGTGTTTTCGGTAAGCAGATTGTACTTCTGCGTGTACTCATTAAATTTTTTTGCACTGCTGCTGCAGTTGAAAATCATGGCAATGGTCTCTTCACCATTTTTTCTGATCAGGACAACTGTCCCTTCCTCATCTTCTGTGACGATCCCAGCCAGTTCGCCTTCCACAATGCATGCATGGCTTTTCCGGACCTGAATCAGCCGTTTGTACCATTCATACATCTCTTTGTCCTGGTATTCTTCGTCCCAGTACATGCCCCGTCTGCAGTCCGGATCGTTGGCTCCCGGCATCGCGTACTCATCTCCATAATAAATCATAGGCATTCCCGGCAATAACAACTGAAAAGCGGCTGCCAGATGCTGCTTTTTCTTATTGTCGTTACACAGATGTAAAAATCTTGCGGTATCATGGCTGTCGATCAGATTCCACATAAGGGGATAACAGTTTTTGTTTAAGCGTCCCTTCAAATATCCAAGATTTTGTACGAACTGGCTGACCGTAATCTTTTCATCTGCAAGCAGATCAATCAGGTTCAGGTAAAATGGATAATTCATGACCGTATCCCATTCATCCCCCTCAAGGAAATCTCCAGCATAATGCCAGATTTCCCCAATGATCAGCAGATCTTTCTTTACTGCCTTGACTGCCTTTCTGAAATTCTTCCAGAAGAAATGGCTGATTTCGTCCCCTACATCCAGTCTCCATCCGTCAATATCGCATTCCTTAATCCAGTAACATGCAACATCCGTAATGTATTTTTCAACTTCAGGATTTTTCAGGTTTAACTTTGGCATTCCGCCATAATAACCAAAACATTTGAAGTTTGGGATCTCTCCCCATTCGCTTTTAAGTGGGAATCCGTCAATAAAATACCAGTCCCGGTATTTGGATTTTTCACCATTTTCCAGGATATCCGCAAACGCAAAAAATTCTCTTCCCGTATGATTGTATACCGCATCCAGGACTACCTTCATACCACGCTCATGCGCTTTTTGTACCAGCTCTTTGAGATCCTCTGTTGTTCCAAAGGATGGGTCAATCTTGTAGTAATCCGTGGTATCATACTTATGGCACGAATTTGATTGAAAGATAGGTGTCATATACAGCACATCGATTCCCAGATTCTGAATATCATCCATATGTTCGATGATTCCCCTGAGATTTCCATGCAGATCATCCATAGGCGTAATCGGTGCTTTATACCACAGTTCTTTGTCTACCGGCTCCGTTGCTGCAAAACGGGATGGGAAAATCTGATACACGACCTTGTTTGCTGCCCACTCCGGCACCTCAAACATCTCTTCCTCCCGGAGGTTCTGCGGACAGTCAAACATTCTGTCCCTGTTTGTAATGCATTCCTTATCAAACTCATAATTTCCATAATATACCTTTTCTCCCTGCGTGTCCGTAAATTCGAAAAAGTAACGCAGACAGATCAAATGCATGTTTATCTGTGCTTCATAATAATCATGAAACTGTGAGACAGCAACCTTCTTCATCGGAACTGTCTTTCTGGTATCCTTACGCTCCATAGGTATATACTTGTCCTCATAGTGAAGGATTACCTCTTTCATATCATCCTTTTTTACCTGCACGCGTATCACAAATAAATCCTTATCAACCGCATAGCTAAACCTCTTATCCATATCATGAAAAATTGCTGAATATTCCATAAAATTTCCCCTTTACACTTGTTGTTTTCCTGTATTTTAACTTACTTTTTTCAACAATTCTAGCACTATATCCACGATATTTTTAACTTTTTCTACTTTTATGCTTTTTTGCGATGATATTACTATTCATATAATTTAAAATGTGCGTTATCAGTTTAAAACCAATAACGCACATTTTCTCATTGCATCCTTTTCCCGCATTTATATATGTCACAAGTCAAATTATAGTTCCTACCTGCGACAACTTTATATGTAAATTCAACATCAATAATTTTTTGCACCGTTTTTAATTTTTATTTTCTGCAACTTTAAATTTCTGGATCATTTCACGCAGATTTTCTGCTTCACTGCTCATCTCCTGACCGGCTGCTGCACATTCTTCAGATGTTGCCGAATTCGTCTGTACGACATCATTGATCTGTTCAATTCCATCATTAATCTGTTGGATTTCTGTTGTCTGTGTCTCTAACGTTTCTGCAATATTTGTGACTTCTTTTGTAATGATCTGGGAATTCTCAGCGACCTCCTGCAATTGTGATGCCGTCTGCCCTGCAATCACCATACCTTTTTCCACGGCTTTCACAGAGGTTTCAATCAATGTTGCGGATTCCTTTGCTGCCTGGGCACTCTGGTCTGCCAGCACATTGACCTGATTCGCTACCACTGCAAATCCCTTTCCTGCCTCCCCTGCTCTTGCAGCCTCAATGGAAGCATTCAATGCAAGCAGATTCGTCTGGGACGCAATTTCATTGATTGTTGCAATGATCTTGTCAATCTCTTTTGATGCCCCATTGATCTCATTCATGGAATCAACCATATCCCTCATTTTACCATTGCTTTCCAGAATGGCATTTCCAAGTTCGTCTACTCTTCCACTGATTTCTTTTGCGGATTGTGAATTTTTTCCTACCTGTTCAGAAACACCTGCGACTGTTGCGGTCAGTTCTTCTACAACTGCTGCCTGATTTGTTGCTCCATCCGCAAGGTCATTGGAACTTGATGCTACCTGATCTGCGGCACCCGAAACTTCATCTGAAACATGTTGGATTCCCTTTATTGTCTCTGCCATGCTTTCTTCAAACAACATAAAGGAGTTTAGAATTCCAACGAAATCCCCTTTCCACTCTACTTCCGGCTGCACATCAAAATTTCCTTCTGCAAACATCTTCATTGAACGTCCAATATCATCTACATAGCTTCCCAGAATGCGGATGGATTTGCGCATATTGTGTGCCAGTATTCCAATCTCATCATCTGAATGGTAGTCCAGCGTGCTGTGCAGGTTTCCATCTGTTAATTCCTGTGCAACGGCTTCCACTTCACGTAATGGTACTAAAATTGACTCAAGTACTTTTTTGCCTGTTTTTATTGCCAGTTTCCATGCCAAAACCAGACAAATAATAATACACACAATTCCTGCCACTGCAGAAATAACCGTAATTCTGACTGCCTGGCTGCTTACCTCATCGGTCATTTCATCTAATCTTGTTGCAATTTTTACGGCTTTATTTAATGCCGGGGTACAATCATTCAGAATGGAATCAACTGCCTTATCCTTGTCACCGCTTTTGATTTCTTTCATGATGGAATAACCAATGTTTCCCCAGTCTGTAAGGGCAGATGCGTATTCTTCACAATCCGCATCCGGAACAACTCCGGAGTTCTTTAAATTTTTCAGTTGGGTATTAACTTCTGCAAGCAGTCTTTCTACCGTCTGCTCATAACCGTCATAAGAGGATGCATCATTTTCTAGTGCCATTTCCCTGATATTTCTCGCTGCTGCGTTAACATTTATCCTACAGGTTTTCACCGCCCGGTCTGCAACAGTAACATTTTGTACATAATGCATCGTATTGGCAAATAGCATACCTATAACCACAATAGAAAACAGACCTGAGACTAACATCATAATAATGACTTTTCTGTAGCCATAGTTTATCCTTTCCTTCAGATGCAAATTTTCCAAGTTCTTTTTCATCATATTTTTCTTTGTCGGCATAGTTTGCTATTTCCTTTCTCTTTTGTTCGATTCTGATATATCAAATTTTTTTCTCAAAGTCAATAAATTTCGGGAACAATTTTATTATTCTATTTTTCACATAAAATGTTGTACCCCCCCCCCCGAAAAATACAGCACTTTTACCAATTTTTTCTACAGTTACCTCTCCGATCGAACGTGATGTAATCTGGAATGTCGTGCCGGTGGTTCCCTCGTAAGAGTCATACTAGTACATAACTGAAAATACTATTGTCTGAAACACCCTCTGTTTTCATATATGGCATCAGGTTCTTCCAAAACATTCTCTAATTGTCTTTGAAATATCTGAATCAATAAAATCTTTATGTGCCATGTCATCAAGGATATCACATGTTTTTTCATGGGACAATCCCTTTTTATAAGGTCTGTCTTCCGTAAGAGCCTGATAAATATCAACACATGCCATCATACGTTCCTGCTCATTTAATTCATCAGCGGTTTTTCCAAAAGGATACCCTTTTCCATTTAGTTTTTCATGATGGAAAGCCGCCCAATCTCGTATTTCTTCAAAATCATTAACCTCCGATAATATAAGGTATGTATAACCAGCATGATTTTTCATTGTAGAAAATTCATCATCCGTAAGCTTATCCGGTTTTTCCAGAATTTCATTGCCTACCGCCATTTTTCCTATATCATGCAGTGCACCAGCCAAATACATTTTCTGTACTGTGATTGAATCATATCCCATATATTTGGCAAGCAGGGAGGCTTTTTCAGCTACTCCTATAGAATGCCTGCTTGTAAAAGAAGATTTATAATCTACAATCTTTGCAAAGAAATCCGCAACATTTTTACACATTTCCCAATCAA
>ENA-OPCE01000907-OPCE01000907.1-human-gut-metagenome-genome-assembly--contig:-NODE-907-length-21311-cov-5.059419_pt1 | contig 21311 bp, 20 predicted proteins | sample MGYA00241247_ERZ501474 | MGnify/ENA primary metagenome ERZ501474 (study PRJEB25962, sample SAMEA2042572) | human gut metagenome | biome: human gut; feature: human-associated habitat; material: faeces... | reverse complement strand
TAACCGAATACAAACCATTGGATTAACTACAAGAGCCGCAGTCCTTTTTGAACTGCGGCTCATTCACATTATTCATATAACCCGTTATAACATGGCAACGGATAATCAGCTTCATAGTTTTTACAGAGCGAAATAAACTGCTTGGCGGAAGCGGTCAGAAATTTGTCCTTATGATATATTATATAGAAATTCCTGCTAAAAATTAAATCCTGCACTTTGACTGTACAAAGCAATCCCTGTTTCAATGCAGGCAAAACCATTCGATGCGGCAAAACGGAAATGCCAAGTCCATTTATGGTAGCATTGACCAACGCTGTCGTACTCATAGCTTCCCATGCAGGAACAACATGAATGCCTGCTTGGGCAATTATCCTGTCAAAGACATCTCTTGTGCCGCTACCTTTTTCTCTCAACAAGAAACGTTGCTTTTCAAATTCTTCTATGGTTATATTTTGTCCCTGTGTCCAACCTTTGTCAGCCCCACAAATAACGCTCAGATGGTCTTCCATATAGGCTTCAGACACAATATTTGTATCATGCGCAACACCTTCAATCAACGCACAATCCAACTCATTAGCCAATATTTTTTGTTCCAGACGCTCAGTTTGTTCAACCGTAACTCTTACATCAATTCCAGGACAAATCTTAGAGAATGCCTTCACATAACTCGGTAAAAACTGCGAACCGATGGTAATGCTTGCTCCTATACGAAGAATACCCTTGGAGTCCCAATCACGCAGAACTGTTTCCATATCTGAAAATAAGTCGGAAATATGAATCGCATATTGCAGAAAATGCTGCCCCGCATCGGTGATCTGTAATCTTCTGCCGATTCTGTCAAACAGGTGTACGCCGTAATATTGTTCCAGCTCCTTAATGGCAAGGCTGACTGCCGGTTGTGTCATATGCAAAACTTCAGCTGCTTTTGTTGAATTATATCCATTTTCACATACAGAACGAAAAATTACCATGTGTCGTATCGTCATAAAGCTCTCCTTATAACAAATTACTTATTATTTCTGTTAAATTATATTATTTTAATTATTAGAAGTCAAGTGATATAATGTTAACAAACAAAGAAAGGACGGGTTTTGGACGTGAACAACTTGCAAAAATACAAGAAATTATTTTTTTCCACCTTCAAGTTGAGTGCCTGCACTTTTGGTGGTGGCTTCGTAATTATTCCCTTGATGCGAAAGGAATTTGTTGAGAAGCTTGGTTGGATTGAAGAAGATGAGATGCTGGATCTAACCGCAATCGCTCAGTCTGCTCCGGGTGCAATAGCAGTAAATGCTTCCATTTTGGTAGGTTATCATGTAGCAGGCTTCCCCGGCGCAATGCTTACTGTATTGGGAACTGTATTACCGCCATTGATTATTATTTCAATCATTTCCATGTTCTATAAGGCATTTCGAGATAATGCTATTGTGAATATGGCGATGACAGGAATGCTTTGCGGAGTGGCAGCGGTAATCTGCGATGTTGTAATCAATATGGCAAAAACCATTTTTCAGAAAAAGCGAATATTGCCTGTTATCGTTATGCTCGGATCTTTTGTTGCTGTTCGCTTTTTCTCTGTGAATATCATAATTATTATTCTTGTCTGTGGTGTAATCGGAGCGGTGGACACATGGCATCAAGGAAAAGTACAGAAAGAAGGCGATAAACGGTGATATATCTTGAGTTATTTTGGAGCTTTTTTCAAATTGGACTATTCAGTATTGGCGGAGGCTATGCCGCTATGCCATTGATTCAGAATCAAGTGGTTGATATTCATCCTTGGCTGACAATGACGCAATTTGCGGATATTATGACCATCGCAGAAATGACGCCCGGCCCCATAGCTATCAACTCTGCGACATTTGTAGGGACTCAAGTCGCAGGATTGCCCGGAGCCCTTATCGCAACCATTGGGTGTGTGTTTCCATCTTGTGTTATTGTAATAACTCTTGCCTATATTTATTATCGTTTTCGTAAACTGAATATGGTCCAGGGTGTACTTGCAGGACTTCGTCCTGCGGTCATTGCAATGATCGCATCGGCTGGTATTTCACTGTTGATTATGGCGTTTTATGGGCAGAGAACGCTTCCTAAGGATTTGGCATCTTTAGATGTAATTGCGGTGATTATTTTTGCCATTGGCTTTTTTGTTTTAAGAAAGTGGAAACCAAATCCGCTATGGGTTATGGCAGGCTCAGGTGTTGCAGGAATCATCCTGTATTCGCTTCTGTAAGAAAGGAGACGCAGTTATGAAATACACGATAAAGGCAGGAGTTCTTTATAAAAATGAACCGCAACTTGCTTTGGCGAGAATAAAAAGTGCGTTGCTTAGTTCGCAAAAAAAGATTCTCAGCGTCGCCGACGATCTGCTTTTAACGGCAGATATCCGTTATCTCGATGAAGAAAAAGCCAGTTCCGGTGATGTAAGAAACCGAGAATATATTCTAACTGACAGCGAAAACCGATTGCTTGGTTCTGCCCATCCCGGATATGCAGATGGTGATGATCCCGATGTGGTGGGCTGGCCGATTTACAGAATGCCAAGAGTTGACCACGCCAATATTGTTTTGAACGGCGAAGAATATCTTTTGACTATGCACAATAGCCAGAATTACTCTTTGATAAACAACGCCAATTCTGAGGTTCTCCGCATCATGCACAATGGCATTTCAAAAGGATGGATTGTGGAAGATACTTGCGGTTTCCTACCAGAAATTATTTGCGGTATATTTATCTTTTGCAGATATATAGAGCAAGAGAATGAATTTCTGATTGTGTAGAAAGGTGTCGGTATGAGTAAGTATTTAATTGAAATTCTATTTTGCATCTCAATTAAAAACAACAATGATTCATAAGTATTTTAACTTATACACTAATAATTCTGCCACCTCTAATTTGTTTGATGTGATAATATTTCTAAAATATTTACTTAATGAATATGAATTTTCTTCTCTTGTTGAAGATATCGATTTTATATTGCAAAAATTATCGAGAGAAACAAATCAAATACAAAAAAGCCAAATTTTAAAGCTTATGGGATTTCCGCAAAATTGGAAAGACATAATTGATTTATAATATAATTAACTGTAAGGTTGTTATTTTATTATCGTGAAGATTAGTTACGAGAAATTCATAAGTACTTTTATACACCTCAGTGTAAGGTTCGCAATTCCTCATACGAATTTGCGGTTCTAAGCAAAAATAAAATTCTGAGAGATTTTTGAGAGACGCAAAGTCTGAAAAATGGCTTAAATAGGCGGTTTTCAAAAAAGATTGCGAGCCTCTGACTCCGTCATTTAAGGTTCGAATCCTTATACCTCTGCCAAAGAGGAACGAGATACTCAAGCGAGTATCTCGTTTTTCTTTTACAAAAAGAAATTAAGGATTCAAAGAATACTTATTACGAGCAAAGCGAGTAACATCGGTCTGTCAAGTCTTTAAGGTGGAGATTTGCAAAGCAAATACGACCGTGACTTGACAGGTTGATATAATCTGCCACAAGGCTGGAAGTTTTACTTTCAGCCTATTTTTATGCCCGAATACTACCTTTATGGCGGTATTCAGGCACTTTTTCTTTGCCTCAAAATCTTGTGAGAATCTTTGAGAGATTCTAAGAGACAGCAAATTTCAAAATTCCAAAGTCATTTTAGTGCGATTTAGGGCATTTATGACTGAGACTTTTGAGAGACATCGCTCAAATCAAAATCGTAACACGAATTGAAATGAGAAAAACTCCGAGCGAATACAGAAAATCATATCTATAACCGTTGACTTCATAAAAGCTCAGGTGTATAATCAAAAAAATGAAGCTGTCTCGGATGATGAAGACTATAAATTTTGCTGTTTCTGAACACAACAGCAGAGTTTACAGTCTTATTTTTTTGCAGGTGATCATATGAAATTTAAAAAATATGCAACAAAAACGCTGCTGATCGTTATCGGATCAATAATATCCGCATACGGAATTACGCTTGCAATAGGCGCAGGTTTCGGCGGCGCAACACTTGCGATATTGTGGCAAGGGCTGACGAATGTGACAGGTATGTCAATCGGCACATCGTCGTTTGTTGTGGCTGTGGCAATGATAATTTTTGCCTTTTTCTATGACAGAAAGCAAATCAATGTCGGCACAATTCTTTACCAAATCATTTACAGTTTTTTCGTGGATGTATTCACCAAAATTCAGCATTATACAGATATTAAAGCGGTTAATTTTGTTATAATGCTGCTTGGCATTTCTATATTTTCGTTCGGAACGGGGCTTTACTCCGCCGCTGATTTCGGCAGGGGCTCATATGAAGCAGTCACATTTTCGCTTGCCGAAAAAAACGGTTGGAAAATCAAAATCGTACGAATGGTTCTTGATATTATAATGGTAATTATCGGCGTTTTGCTCGGCGGTAAATTCGGAATTTGCACAATTGCCACCGTTTTGCTCTCCGGTCCGATCATTCAGGCAACCGTAAGCACTGTTAAGAAATCAAAGATTTTAAAAAACATTTCTTAAAATTCTCATACAAGCCTAAAAGTGACAAGACATACAAAAAGGATGGAATTCGATTTGAACAAGTCCGTAAAAAATGGACAATAGAATAAACGGAGTTAAGATTATATCCGCTAACGAAAACATTAGCGAAGGCTCAAAAAGCATAATTCTTGAATATGTACTTGAAGGTATGGCTGAATATTATTCAGCAGACTTAAGACTTATCAGAGAAAGTTATTCGTGGATTAACATAAAATGCAAGTTTAACGGTGATCCGATTACATTCGGATTCAATTTTGAACCTGCTGCCATCCTCGGAACATTCGTGTTTCGAGGCTTTTTTTATGCCCGAATACTGCTTTTTACGGCGGTATTCGAGCAAAGTGTCTGCGTTCTTTGCAAAATTTCTTTTATATTTTTCAAGGTGTACTCGGTCGGAACTCCTATGCCGATGTCATTCGTTCCGATTAAAATCACAAGATTTTTCGGGTTTATGTTCAAGGCGTTACATTCGAGCCTTTCCAACAATCTGTCGCTGTCAACGGCAAACAATCCCGCACCGATTGCGCCGCAAAATTCAGGCTTATCGGATATGAAAATCTTTGTGTTCAACCGCTTTTGCAACACTTTTTTCAAAAACATGTTTTCGGGCAGATGAAATAGTCCCCCTTGGCTTGCAACTAAACCTAAAAATCGCATAATTTTTAAGGCTTCTGCCCTGTTTTGGGCAGAAGCCTTTTTGCATATTTGATAAGATTTTCTTCTTCGTATAATATTAAATGTACCGGCTGCAAAATTGACAAAGAATTAACAGAATTTTCGTTGACACACATTATTCCTTATGATATAATAAAAGCAAATATATCGCTTATAAAGGAAGTGACTTAATGACGAAAAAAATAACAGCAATATTGTTGGCATTGTGCATGGCAATCTCAATTTTGCCGATGAGCGTTCAGGCGGCATCAAAGCCGGATATTAAAGTCGGTGACTATGTTAAAATGGGCACGTATAACAATGCCTCAATTCTTTGGCGATGTGTAAGCATTGACGATAACGGACCGCTTATGCTTGCAGACAGAATTATTGACACCCTTGCATATGATGCCAAAACAAATGACAACAGCAGTTCAAAATCGCACAGCAGAAGCTATAAGCGTGATGATTACGGTTCTAACTATTGGAAAGACAGCAATATGCGTTCTTGGTTAAATTCGACCGCAGCTGAAGGCAAAGTCGATTGGCTTTGCGGCAACCCTCCGAAAGACGGATATGTAAGCGGTGTGGGAGCGTACAACGAAAAAGCGGGTTTTCTCAACGCTTTTTCAAAATCTGAAATTGCGGCAATGAAAACCGTTACCCAGCGTTCTCTCGTTTCTCATCCCGAATACAACAAGGGCATAGTTAACGGAGACGCAAATTCGGATTTGTTATATTATACCGATATTTCATATGCGGCAATAAATTACGATAGTGCGTATTTTGAAACCACAACCGAAAAGGTATTCCTTCTTGATGTTAAGCAAGCAAATGCCGTATGGAAAAATCTCAACGGCTATTATGTCGCATACAATAATGACGGAATGGCTTGGCCCTATTGGCTCCGTACCCCGGTTACCGACTGCAACCACGATATGCGTTATATCAGTTCATCGGGTCAGGTCGGTCGTTATGCTCCGTGGTATTCCGATTTGGGCGTAAGACCTGCATTTTATCTCGATTCCGAATATTTTGTTACAACTTCCGGCAGCGGCTCACAAAGCAGTCCTTATATCGGCTCTGCTCCAAACAAACAAGAGGATGATTATACAATTTCGGAACCTGCCGAGGACGCAAATCCCGATTGGAATGTCAGCACCGAGCAAAGCATTCAGCTCACCCTCGGCCCGTGGTATTCAAATGACAGAAAATATTCTAATCCTACCATCCCGGTTTATACCATCCAAAAAACACGCAGCGACACGGAAAATATGGTTGTTGTCGTTTGCGGCGAGGGATACACAAAAAGTCAGCAGGGCAAATTCATCAATGATGTCAAACGGCTTTGGCAGGACGCTATGAAATATGAACCGTATCGCAGTTATGCCGACAGATTCAATGTTTACGCTCTTTGCACAGCTTCCGAATCGACTTTTGACAATGGTGGAAGCACATTCTTTGATGTTATAGTCGACAAATATAATTCGCCTGTTATTTCTAATAATCTCCACGGAAGTCAATGGAAAAATCATATTTTTGAGAGATGTATCGGTCCTGAATTTATCGAGAAAATTCACGATGCTCATATCAAAAAAAAGTGTGATCCAAACACAATTCCGTCCGGTTCGGAATATGAGCCTTATTATTATGTTCACGATTATATTGCCCAGTTCGCTATGGTTGTAAATACAACAAATGATTTCGGCGGTGCTTATAATAACCGTGAATACGGTTTCCATTATTTCATTTCGCCATCAGACAGCTATCGTGCGTCAAAAACTTTTGCACACGAGTTTGGACACGGTTTGCTCGGTCTCGGTGATGAATACAGCGGCGGATATTTGCTTGACGATAAGGAGCTTAAATCACTCAATCTTTCCTCGGTTGAAGACCCGGAAAAGATAAAATGGCGACAGCTTTTAGGTTTTAGAAACACATATACCTGCCGCAATGCTTACGGCTCAAAAATGCTTGTTTCAAGTTATGAGTGCATAATGAGAGACACAAACTATCAATTCTGTGAGGTTTGCCGTTTGCAGGGCTTCAAGCGAATGTCTCAGCTTGTTAAGGATGTAGACCTTTATGTTGCAACTCCCGAGGTTAAGGAATATACGGGTGCTTATTCAAAGCCGTCTGATTTTACCGACCTTGAAACAAGTTCATATTATAATTACACATATAATCGCAATGACCGACTTTTGAGCGGCAACAGCAAAAGCAGATTTAATACTAATATGAACGGTAAAAAAATCGAGCTTAGAACTGTTATTCAAAACATTTCAGATAAAAATGCACGACAATTAAAATTCAAAATGTGGATAAAGCACTCCGACGGAAGCGTTGCGACCGATTCATCGGGAAATCCGCTTCAAACAGTACAAACCTTTGACATTCCTGTTTGGAATGATAAGGCAAATTTCTGGCCGCTCGGTGCTTTGGATCACATCAAAAGCGACTTTAATTCAGGCTTAAAGAGTTGCTCGCTTATCTATCAAATTCCGTCTGATGCACAGCTTAAGAGCGGCGATACCGTGGCATTTCAGGTGCTCGATGAAAACGGAAATGTGCTTGCTGACGACAATACGGAAACACAGCGCTACACAACCGTTTCAATTCAGTATAAATTTGAGGACGGCTCTGAAATTCCAAACACTGCCGGCGGAACATTTACCGTGCCATACGGCACAAAGCTTGATTTAACACCGGCAAAAACACTTTTTGATTACAAATTTGTAAAGGCTGACGGCTTGAACAAGCCTATTGTTTCGGACGGAACGGTTGTTACATATTATTACAAAAATAAAAACGAAGAACACACTCACACTTGGTCTGCTTGGAAATACAATAATGATGCTGTTTATAATTCATCAAGTGATTATAAAGACGGCACGCAGACTCGTACTTGCTCCGCTTGTGGTGAAAGTGAAACAAAAGAGGCACCGAATACAGCTCTTCTTCGTCGCAGAGGTAATGCATTGTCGCTTGAAAGCAGTATCACCCTTGCAACTTACATTACCAAAGATGTAGTCGATTATTATGACGAAGTGTATGCCGAGTTTACCCGAAACGGTAAAACCGAAAAAGTATATCCGTCTGGTAAAACATTAACTTCAAATTCAATTGTTTATTGCATATTTGATTATACGGGTATTTCACCGCAGGCTTTAGGTGATGATGTAAGTATTACATTCTATGGTGTCAAAGACGGTGTAACATATAACGGTAATGCTTATAAATACAGTGCAATCGACTATATTAAGTCAACGCTAAATAAGCCTACATCTTCTGCAAAGCTTAAAACTTTACTGGTGGATTTGGTATATTACGGCGAGGCTTGTCAGGTATATCAAAACTATAAAACCGATAATTTGCTTACCGATATACTTACGGATGAGCAAAAAGCACTTCGCAGCACGGCTGATTTGAATTTAACAAATATAAAGAATGCAAGCTATGAAACCTGCGAAAACAGGCTTGTAAAGTTTGGTACGGCATTAAGGCTGAATAATTCGGTTGAAATTGCAATACCGCTGAATATGACCAATGTTACTCTTGATGACCTTTCATTCAAAGTAAAAATAGGTTCAAGAACATTGACATATACCTATGCCGAAAATCCGGATAATTTTGAAAAAGGCAAAGACGGTTATTGGTATTTCTATTTTGACGGTGTTTATGCAAATCAAATGAGTGATGAAGTATTTATCACTGCATACAAAGGCGATGAGCAAGTCAGCTATACACTTAAGTACAGTGTGGAATCCTATGCCGCAACTGTTACTGATACAAAGTTAAAAGCAGTTACAGACGCAATGATGCGTTACGGCAATTCCGCAAAAGCCTATGCAGGCAAATAATCGGCATATCAGTTTAATTTTAGATATGAAATAATTAAGGAGGTATTAAGATGAAGGAAAAGTATATCAAACCTGATTCAGACATTCAAAAGTTTGCTGCCGTTGATGTAATTACGACATCCGGTGGCGGCGATGAACCGATTGTCACTCCACCTGATTGGAACGACTAAAGAGTAAAGGAGTCAAGATTTTATGTCTTGACTCCTTTTGACTGCTTAGCAATTGATGAACCCCCCCGGTTCTACCGGTGGAATCTTTTCTGAAGAGATAAAAACAAACGACAGATGATTTCTCATCTGCCGTTTCAATGTTATCGGGATTCTTTTTTATCCTTGCTTTCTGCTTTTTTCTTTGGCCTTTTGCGGATTTTCTTTGCATACAACAGCGATTTGCATCTGGTGGTTTTTAACGCTTAAAACCTTTATCACAAGCCCTGCAGCAACACAATGCTTTTCAGCGTTGAATCAAAATCGAACAAGGAGAAATCAAATGGACGAACAAGAAAAAGAAATTGAAGAAATACTCAGAACATTTGACAAAGCACCTTCGCCTTCGTCAGAGAATAGTGTTCAAAATCAAGCACAGCAAAACAATAAGCAGCCTCGGCAAATTTCCCAAAAACCAACTGACACCGAACGGACTGCCCGCACATCAAATCAAACAGAATACAAAAGACAAGCTCAGTCAAGCAAAATGGATATTTGGTTTGAAAACAAATAGGAGTGTAATTAAAGGAGAGGCTTATTATGTTTAAGTTAGGTATTTATTTGCCGCCATATATGACACTTTGTTTGTGAAATTAAATGAAGAGCTTTTATATTCTTCGTCACCAAACGGTGCACTACCCTACTGTAAAAGATAATGTGGATTTAGAACTTCTTTCGACACCTCAGTGTAAGGTTCGCAATTCCTCATACGAATTTGCCGTGCTGAGCAAAAATAAAATCCTGAGAGATTTTTGAGAGACGCAAAGTCTGAAAAATGGCTTAAATAGGCAGTTTTGAAAAAAGATTGCGAGCCTCTGACTCCGTCATTTAAGGTTTGAATCGTTATTACGAGCAAAGCGAGTAACAAGGTTCTGAACGCTTGCGTTCAGGTTCTTATACCTCTGCCACAAAAAAAGAGCTGAAAATTCAGCTCTTTTTTTATTTATTTTCCCCTATTTTTGCTTGTGTTTATGATATTGATATTTTTAGAATTTTGTGATATATTGAGTATGTTAATTATCAATAAATCAGCGAACATACTTTTTTGATAATTACTCCGACAACCGTAGATAGTAATAGTTGCATTGAATGGTGTTTATTATTTATTGTTCGTATTAATTACCCCAAAGGACTTAAAAAAGCTCCTCGGTGAGCGGTTATTCTAATGCATTATTATGTTGTTTGTTTTCACTTCGTTCTACGGAGAAAGGAGCAGACTATGGCAAATAAGAAAAAAGGTGTATCATCGAAAACGCATACACAAAAGCATTTGGATGATTATGCTAACCAAAACAATCCAAACAACAAAGCCTACAAAGCAAATCAGGCAAATATGGCAAAGTCTAAAAAGCACAACAAAGACTATATAGACAATGTCGCTGATTTAGAATGGTTTTGTTATGGTTGGTGTGATGATTAATTCATAGTCTTACACTAAAAAGAATATCAATTCTTTTGGCACCGTGATTTTTCACGGTGCCTTTCTTATTTTCTACCTTTTATATTGTTTATCCATCAAAAAGCCAAAGCGATCTGTAATAATCAGATCGCTTTTTACTTGCAATTCATATTAGGTCAAGTTAATATAATTTTAATAGTTTTCATTTGCATTACTCCAAATTTCATATAACTATTTTGTAATGAATTGCGTTTATAATGTAAACACATACCCATACTAAAAAATTGCAGTATACATATAAAAAATTTTGCAACTTTTTTTAGTCAATATGTGTTTCATTTATAGGAGGTGATGAATTATATGTCCATAATTGAATTCGACAATCAGCGTTTTGATGATTTATATCAAAAGTATGCCGGTATCGTTTTTAGAACAGCATACAATTTTCTTTTGAATAAAGATGATGCTGAGGATATTGTGCAGGAGGTATTTATTAAATATTTTATCTCTAATAAAACATTTAACGATGAGGATCATGAAAAAGCTTGGATTCTTACAGTAACAGCAAATTTGAGTAAAAATGTTCTTCGTTCAAAATCACGTCAAAATTTGGAATTAGATGATACAATTAAAATTGTGGATAATAAATTTGAAAAAGCAACAACCAATCATTTAGATTTAGAAGAAGCTATGATAAGATTAACCGCAAATCAAAGACTTGTAATTTATCTGTTTTATTATGAACAAATTCCAATAAAAAATATAGCAAAAATAATGAAAAGCAATGAGAATACCGTAAAGTCTCATTTGTTACGAGCGAAAAGTAAAATGAAAACCTATCTTGAAAAGGAGTAGTATATTATGAATTATACCGAATATAATAATCAATTAAAATTACCGGATGATTTGTATAAAAAAACATTAGCGGGTGTTAAATCAGAAATTTCAAAACATAATCAAATTCAAAGAAAAAAGAAAGTTGCTTCTTTATCATTTGCTGCTTGTTTTATGATACTTGTAACCTCAATATCAACAGTTAAATATTTAAATCATAATTCTTCTGATGCTATTGAAGCTACACAGAATTCATCAACAAATAATAAGGGCTTTTCTACTGATAATAGGACGATAAAAATTAAAATTGAAGACACTAAATATCCGCAAAAAATTATTATTGATAATAAGATTTATTCGCAGTATTATTTTGGAGATGCGAAAGCGGATAAGAATAATACTATTGAATTAAAGCAATCAGAAATAGGCGATTTAGTATGTACGCTTGATTATTTTAATCTTACGAATGACTTGTCAAATTATGTACCAATGACTGTTGAAGAAGCCGAAAACAATAAATTTTATAAAGCGTTGGTTTATAAATATGCAAAAAGTGATCATTTAATTATAGTTCAGACCGATAATGAATATTATATATTCTACTTGAATGGTTTAACTACCGACTATACGATCGAAGATTTATTAAATTTATACACAGCAAAAGGCAATAATGAAATTATTGGTATTGAGATTTGGCAAGATGAATTCTATGATTATACGATTGAATTGCCGGAAGAAGAAAATATTACGGATCGGGACATTCGCCCTTTATTGAAAGGCACTATAACAGACAAGGAAGTAATTACTTCGATAGTAAACACCATTAAAGGATGTAATGAAAATAAAATTGATGATATTAACAGTTATTTAAGTGATTATGATAAGGGATTAGAAAGTGAAAAATCACTTATGTCTGATAATGGAGAATATAAATTGAGACTCATTTTTGCAGATGGTCAGGCATTAAATCTCGATAAAAATTCTTTGGATATTACACTAAAAAAAGATTATTTTTATTTTGATATCTGTCATAAAGGAAATCCTGTTTATTATAAAATAGAAAATTCTAAATATAATAGAATCGTTGCATTCATTGAGTCAGCATTGTCTTAAAAAATAAAACGCTGATTGCGAAATAAAAAAAGGAAAGCAGGCGGTAACAACCGCCTGCTTGTTTCATTATTTCTTAGTGGTCACGCTCTTGGCCTTGCTCCAACCGGAATACAGTTTCACACGCTTGCCGCCGAATTTGACGGTTTTGTAAGTGCGTACACGAACATAATACTTTTTCTTTGCCTTCAGCTTGCCCACGCTCTTAGAGGTGGTGCTGTTCTTGCTGATGGTAACGGTCTTGTTGTTTTTCTTAAAGTTCTTGTCTGTACCGTACTGCACTTGATAACCTGTGGTCTGGGTTTTCTGCTTTTTCCAAGTGACCTTAAAGCCTTTCTTAGCGGCAGTAACCTTAGATACGCCGGTACCCTTGGGGTTAATGCTATAAGTCAGGGACTTGCTGCCGCTGTAATTCTCCTTAAAGGTAACCTTAACCGTGTATTTGCCCACATTTTTCATGCCCTTGGGATAAGACACATTGTAGTCCACACCGCCCTTTAAGGCTCTGCCTGTGCGGTCCTTCACCTGCCAAATCGGAGACGATCATAGCGCCAAACGCCGGCACGCCCTCCATAACCAACCGCTTCTCCCGGGCGTTTATATTTACACATTGCCGCATAAATGGCAAATAAATTTAGCTTACCTATCTAAATACTTTGCGATAAAATCCTCAACTGTACGCCAATACAGCGTGGGCGCAACAGAAGACGAGAGCGCATGGCCTGCGCCTTCTACGGTAAGCTCCTCTTTTTCGCAGGCTGCAGCCGCATACAATTCGCCCAACATACTGTACGGCACAAGTTCATCCGACGAGCCGTGAATAAACAGCGTTGGTATGCGGCTCTTTTTCACCTGTGCAAGGGCGCTGGCCTGCTTAAAATCATACCCGTCACGCACCTTGGACAACACCGATGTGGCGTTGAGCACAGGGAACCACGGAATATGCAGGGTATCCGCCTCCCGTTGGAACTCATCCCATTCTGACGTGTAGCCGCAATCTGCAATAACAGCCTTCACATTTTCGGGTAAATCTTCACCTGACGCCATCAAAACCGTTGCCGCCCCCATGGATACACCGTGCAGAACGATCCGGGCGTTCGGCTCCCATGAAAGGATCCGGTTTATCCACTTTATGATATCCATACGCTCCGGCCAGCCCATACCGATTTTTGTTCCCTCGCTGTCGCCGTGGGCTCTTGCATCTACTGCCAAAACATTATAACCAAGGGTGTAAAATTTATGAACAAATCCGGCCATATGCTTGGCCTTGCTTGTGTAGCCGTGGCATACGAGAACATATTTTGTGCCGGTATTTTTGAACCGTTTTCCGTGCAGGCGCAGCGAATCAGACAGAATATACACATCCTCGCCGTGTGTAGCATACCATTCTTTGATTTCCGGCGTGCCTGTCATACCGCTGTATTTTGCACTTGCTTCCTCTTCATTGCCGGCAGTATTCGTGGCTTTTTGAACCAAGTTGTTGAGTTTGCTCATATGGATAGGTGATTTCGTGTTGATTGAGATATCATAGAATATTTCCGCTGCCGTTGCAGTTAAAGCTGCCAGCCCACAAAGCGCGCCGAAAGCTATACCTACATTCTTTTTATTCATAAAAATCTCCTCCTGCCGTCAAAAGCATAATATTGTCGCAAAATGTCATTTTGCAATCTGACACTGTTTTGTGCGCGCCCCGACTGTCTTTACAATACAAAAGCGCTCTGTGTATATCAAATCACATTTTTGGACGGATGTCAACAAATCCTCTGCAGAAGAAAGCCTTTTTATAAGCATATTTTGAATATTACTTGCGTAGCGATCTTGTTTTCCTTTTGCAATTCTGCTATACTGAATTTAAGATAGATATACGCAATTGCAAAGCGAAAGGAGGAACGGATATGAAAGAAAAATATCTCAAGCCGCAAACAGAATTGAATGTTTTTCACCTTGAAGATGTCATCACAACATCCGGTGGCACCGGCGGGGATGACGGCAAAAGAGACCCGATCGAATTGCCGGATCTTTAAAGACAAAACCGCTGCCGCATTTTGCAAGAAAAAACAGACATCCACACGGATGTCTGTTTTTTTGCTTTTTCCTTCATTTTTTCGTTTTCGCCGGGAGCGGCATTGTTGTGCTGCTGCAGGCTACACATAATACTTTGCCTGCGCATTCCAAAGCGCTGCATATTGGCCGTCGGCAGCCAAAAGCGCTGTGTGCGTGCCGCTTTCCACCAGCCTTGCGTGATCAAACACGGCGATGGTATCGCAAAAGACGCAGCTGGACAGCCGATGCGAAATGTAAATGGCCGTTTTGCTTTGCACAAAGGAATTGAAACGGCTGTAAATCTCGTTCTCCGCAATCGGATCCAGCGCCGCCGTAGGTTCGTCCAGCACCACCACCGGCGCATCCTTATAGAGCGCTCTGGCAAGGGCCAGCTTTTGTGCCTCGCCGCCGGAGATCTCTACGCCGCCCTTGTCCAAATCCTTATAAAGATAAGTGTTTTCCTGATGGGGCAGGCATTCCACTCTCTCCTTAATATTGGCATTTTCCAGGCAGGTATACAGCTTGTCCCGGTCAAAAGCGGAACCGGCACAAACCGTATCTCTCAGGGGCACAGAGAAGATTTTGAAATCCTGGAACACTACGGAATAAAGTGCGGTAATACTCTCCTTGGTGTAGGCCTGAATGTTTTCGCCGTTGATGAGAATTTCGCCGTCGGTCACATCATACAGGCGGCACATCAGCTTGATAAAGGTGGTTTTGCCGCTGCCGTTCCTGCCCACCACGGCCAGATGGCTGCCGTTCTCAATTTTAATGCTCACATTCTCCAGGGCATATTGATTTGCGCCCGGATATTTGAACGACACATTTTTGAACTCGATCTCAAATCGGTCACCGTCCAGGGTCCGGGTACCGTATTGCTTGCTGTCTGTGCACTCTATAATCTCAAAATAAATCCGAGCCAGCGGCAAGATCTCCGCCAGCTTGCCCAGCGTGTTAGCGATGAGCATAACACCGTTTACGATCTGCATAAAAGCACCGCAGTACATCACCAGCGCACCAATGTCAAACAGCCCCAAATTGCCCTTGACCCCGATAAAAACATACACGCCAAACGCAACAAAGGCACCCATCACCGCAACGATGGAGCTGGTTTTTGCGGTGCGCATGGAAATTTGCTTCAGCGTTTTTTCGCCGTCAGTAAGAATCTTTTCCGTTGCGATCTTGCCGATCAAGTGCTGCTCTTTGTATAGGCGTATCTCCTTACCGGTTTTATAATCGGCAAACAGGTCAATCAGCGAATAGAACAGACGATCCAGCGTGGCATACGCCTCGTTTGCAGCCAGGTACGACTTGTTCATCCGCACGGCAATCAACGCCATAACCGCCGCCATAACAATCAGAGTGACAATCAGCAGGATCAGAAAGACAGGTCTTTCAAAAAATGAATTGCCGGTTTTGGTAAAACCGATTTTCAAAAGCGGCAGGATCATCACCACAGACACCGCCACCGTAAACACGCCCTTAACAAACACCTGGCTGGTCCACATAAAGTACGAAAACCGCGCCCACCGGCTGGCGCCCGCCTCCTCGTGCTTATGGATCGTCTTTCTGAATGTGTTGTCCTCCAGCTTTTCATAATCCATACGAAACAGCTTTTCCGCCATTTTGAAATTTTCTCTGCTAAACAGCAGGTCGGATTTAACATCGTATAGGTCAGATAAAAACCCACCTGCGTAATCCAGCACAAAATTAAGCGCCACAGCCGCAAGAATATAGGCCAAAAGCCCCTTAAAGTCCGCACCGGCGGTCATCATACCGATGATCTTGGCAGTGAACCAAATGTTCACAAAGGGCTTGGCGCCGGTCAAAATCGCACAGAAGAAGTCCACAGGCAGAATACCTTTGTCCAGGCCGGCAATCTCCCGATACATCTTACCTATCATCTTAAAGTTACGCATGCACAGCCACCCCCTGTTCTCTGTAATAGTAGCTTTGCACCTGAAACATTTTGTAATATGCGCCCTTTTTGGCCATCAGTTCCTCGTGGGTGCCCATCTCGGTGATTTGGCCACCGGACATGAACAAAATCCGGTCGCAAAAACGGGTGGAAGACAGCCGGTGGGAAATAAAGAAAGAGAGTTTGCCATCGGTCAGCTCACTGTATTTTAAGTACAGCTGATTTTCGGCAATCGGGTCCAGCGCCGCCGTGGGCTCGTCCAAAATCAAAATCGGCGCGTCCTTGTACATAGCCTTGGCAAGCAACAACTTTTGCTTTTCACCGCCGGAAAAATCCACCGCATCCTTATACACATTCCTGTCCATTAGCGTATCTGCGCCCTTTGGCAAGGCATACACCTTGTCATACATTTCCGCTTTCTGCAACGCCAGGTCAAATTTTTCCCGATCATAGTCAAGGCTTGCCGTTATGTTTTGCTGAATGGTCATGGGTAAGAAATAATAGTCCTGAAAAATGGCCGAAAACAAATCGAAATAGCTGTTCTTTGCAATGGTGGCAGTATCTTTGCCGTTTAACAGAATGCGACCGCCGGTGGGCGCATACAGGCCGCACAGCAGCTTGATAAAGGTGGTTTTGCCTGCGCCGTTCTCCCCCACAATGGCAATCTTTTCGCCATTTTTGAATGTAAGGTCAATATGCTTCAGCGTAGGTGCGTCGGCAGAGGGGTACTGAAAGGACACATGCTCAAACACCACCCGATCAACGGATTTGGAGGTCAGCCGCTCCCCCTCCTCTGCATGATCCGCAAACGCAATATACTCTCTGTATGCCTGGCACTCCTTGCAGCACATCTCAATCTGATTGACCGCAAAGCCCAAATGGAGCACCCAGTTGGAAAAGCCGGTAATGATGCCGAAATAGAAGATAAAATCGGACACACTGAGCGCACCCTTGCCGGTCAAATACGCAAGGTAAATGTAGGCAATGGCCTGGCGCACGGCGCTGAGCAAAGCGGTAATGCCATTAAACGATACGCAGGTGTGGGTATACCGGGCATAGATTTTTTCAATTCTGCAAAGGGAGGCGGCAAGCGCCCGAATAAAATAATCGCCCATATTGTAAAGCTGAATATCCTTTGCCGCCGTACCATCCTTGCACAGCTTATAAAAATAATCGAACTTCGCCGCAGGCTCCGTGCGTTGATCCAAGTTTTGCCGCTGTTTCTTCGTCAGCGCTCTTTGCAAACAAAACTGGGCGCCGCAGGTGGCAATAATCAGCAAAATCATCCAAATATTGATCTTGTAGATGAGTACGCCGGACGCAACAACACCCACCACCGCAACGAAAAACAAATTCAGCGTGCTTATAAAGTTTGAACCGCCTGCATACCGTCCGTTATAAAAAACTTCTGCGCGCTTTTGCTTCTCGCGCATTTCCAGATTTTCTATATTGGCATAGTCGGTACTGAGATTTTTTTCAAATGCAGCCACCGCATAGCGCATGCGCACGATCCGGGCACCGCCCAGGATCAGCTCCTTCATAAACGGATCCAGCCAAATGGTAATGGTCAGCAGCAGGCTCAGCAACGCCACCACCAAAATCAGTTGCCGGGTGGTAACGCCCTTTTCGATACAATCGATCATCGCCTTGGGTATATAGGCGGTAACAATGGGCTGGAATACCAGTGCCGGCACCCGGATCAGAAAGTACACCGGGCTTTTCTTATCCCAGGCGATCCAGTTTTTCAGCATATAGCTTATGTTCGCTCGCATAACTCCTCCTTGCCTAAAAACCAAAATCGCCCCTGCATAGACTTATACAAGGGCTGGATGACTGTGTTCGGAATGGGAACAGATTTCTCTTTTTGAGCGGCAACAACCGTCTGTGCTTTTATTTTACCCGAACCCACCGAGGATGTCAATGCAGGAGCCCCTGTTTTTATTGACAACCGGGGGCGTGCATTGTATGATAGTAACATAATGAACCGTGTTCATTCGTAAGGAAAGGGATATATATACGATCCATTCACTTAGCAAACCACACGCTGATTTGCACTTCCTGTTTAAGTACCCTGCCGGCAAGGGAAAACGCGCTATATTTTTGTGCGCTGCCCACGGATTTGCAATTGGTTTTCATTCAATATCTTTTCACAAATGAAGGGGGATTTTTATGAGCGAAAAGAGTTTAACACACGGCATAAAGTTTAAGGACAAGATCGGCTACGCCATGGGCGATATGGGCGGCCTTTTGACCTTCTCACTGATCGGTGCATTTCAAAACAAGTTTTACACCGATGTGCTGCACATTCAGCCTGCCAAGATCGTGGTTTTGATTTTGGTGGCACGGCTTTGGGACGCCATCAACGACCCCATTTGGGGCGCGTTCATTGACTCCAGAAAGCCCACCAAGCAAGGCAAATTCCGCCCGTATGTATTTTGGTTTTCCATTCCGCTGGCGATGTCTGCGGTGCTGATGTTTACGGTCATTCCCAATTTGAGCGAGGCCAAATACCTGCTGTTTGCCTACATCACCTACATTCTGTACGGTATGATGTACACCTGCGTCAACATTCCTTACGGCTCGCTGGCCTCCGTGGTCACCGATGACGAGAAAGAACGCTCCTCCCTGTCCATGTGGCGTTCCATCGGCGCCGGCCTCGGCGGCTTGCCGAGCACCATTCTCTTTCCCATGCTGGTATACAACACCACCATCGCCGCCGACGGCACCAAAATTCAAACGCTGAACGGCAACAAACTGACCATCGGCGTTTTGATCCTGGCCATTCTTTCCATTGTGATTTTCTTCGGTCACTACAAGCTGACCAAGGAGAGGATCGCACCGATTCAAAAGAAAAAAGGCGACTACAACGCCTTTAAGGCGATTGGCGACCTGGCAAAGAACAGACCGTTTGTGATGCTTTGCCTGGTGTCCATGCTGCTGATCGCGTTTCAGTTCTATTATCAAGCCACCTATCAGTACCTGTTTGCGGACTACTACCACAGCGCGCAGCTGTACGCACTGGTGACCATCTGCACCTACTTGCCCATGGCCATCTTAATTCCTATTATGAACAAGCTGATCGACAAGTTCGGCAAAAAAGAGCTTTGCGCCTTTGGTATGGGCTTTGCGGCACTGGTCAGCTTTATTCTGTTCTTTATCAAAACCGACAATCCCTATGTATTTTTGGTGTTCACCTTCTTCTCCGGCCTGGGCCAGACCTTCCTGGTACTGGAGGTGTGGGCGCTGGTGATGGACGTGATTGACTACCACGAGATTCGCACCCATCGTCGAGAGGAAGGTACCGCCTATGCGGTTGTCTCCTTTGCCAGAAAGCTGGGGCAAACCCTGGCCGGTGTTGGACTCAATGCCCTTTTGGCGGTGATCCACTACGATAGCACCGCTTCTGCCAACAACACGGCACTGCCGGAGGATGTGCTCAATAAGCTCTATGACATTTCCACCCTTGTACCGGCCATTACCCTGACTCTATTGGCGATTTTGCTGGGATTCGGCTACAACCTGTCCAAGAAAAAGCTGGCCGTTTTGCAACCCCAATTGAAAGAAATCCGCGAAAACGAAGAATAACCCACCCAAATAAGCATAAAAAGAACAGATACACCGACGTGTATCTGTTTTTTTATTTGCCTATTTATAGTTTGCTGCAAAGTATTGCCGCTCCGGCACACCGGTCCGGGTCGTCTTTTCCCCTGCTGTCAATGCGCAATCGGCCTCCACACCACCAACCGTCAATTCAAAAAACAAATAAAAGCCGACGACTGCGCGAACAGACGCACGGTCGTCGGCTGATTTTTAATACCCCTCGATCCGGTCGATGAGGAATTGGCGGCCGGACAAAATGAGATGATCGTGGCTACCGCAACGGGGGCAAGTGCGGGCACAGGCCAAATGAGCATACAAGCGGGCACAATGCGCACACATGGCAATAGCCGGCAGGTGCTCCAGCTCCAACCGGGTAGAACGAAGTGGCGTATCTCGCACCACAGCATTCCAGCACTCCCGCAGGTACGGGCCCTCCACACCGGACAGCTCCCCCACTTGCAGGCGCACCGCTTCCACCCGGTGCAGCCCGGCCTCTGCGGCCAGCTGGGTCACCGTGCGGTACAGCTCATACACAATACTCAACTCGTGCATTCTCTATCGCGCCTCAATTTCTCGTATACTGCATGCATTGCCTTGCAACAAGTGGGTGTCCCCGCTGCCACAATAGGGGCAGGTGCGCCCCTGGGGCACAGTATCATAGGTCTTGCCGCAGGCGTCGCACAGGGTGACGGCATGCACCGTCTCAATCTGCAACCGGGCGCCTCGCAGCATCTCCGATCGATCCGCCGCCCAGCGCCAGCAGTCCATCAAATAGGGATCCTCAATTCCGGACACCTGACCCACATCCAGCGTAACGCAGCGCACCTGCGTTACCCCGTTCTCACGCCCCACCTGCTCCACAGTATCAATAATATGGAATACGATGCCCAACTCGTGCATACTTACTCCTTGTTAAAGCGAATTTTGATCTCGCGTTTCAGCATATAAGGCAAAATGCTCTTCATCTTATCCTCCGAGCGCACCATCTTGCTGGCTGCCGGCAGCTCCCGGTGCAGGTGAATGGCGTCAAAGGCGCAGGCACGGGTACAGTCCCCATAGCCCAGACAGCCATACTTACACATACCATCGCCGCCATAGAGGCCCTTGACGGCCTGGCAGCTGGAGATACCCTCGAAGGTGTAGCGCTTGGAGGTCTTCT
>ENA-OPCE01000902-OPCE01000902.1-human-gut-metagenome-genome-assembly--contig:-NODE-902-length-21390-cov-7.376236_pt1 | contig 21390 bp, 24 predicted proteins | sample MGYA00241247_ERZ501474 | MGnify/ENA primary metagenome ERZ501474 (study PRJEB25962, sample SAMEA2042572) | human gut metagenome | biome: human gut; feature: human-associated habitat; material: faeces... | reverse complement strand
CACAAGAGAGTTCCGCGCTCTGCGGAGCGCGGGCAAGGGCTCCGCCCCTGCACCCAGCCGCCTTTGAAAAGGCGGGCGAAACTTTCAGACGCGCTTCGCGCAGCAAGGTGAAGGTTAGAGCGTTTTCTGGAAGAAGGCGACGGCGATGGCGCCGGGGCCGCCGTGGGTGCCGATGACGGAGCCGATAAGGCACACGGGCAGGCTCTCTGCGTGGTCCGTCCACAGATACGCGCTGTCATGCACGTACTTCTGCAAGAGCGCGTCCGAGAGGCCGGTATACCCCAGGGTATGCGGCAGCTCAAAGTCCACGCCGCCGCGCTTGTTTATGAACTCCGAGAGCAGATTGTTCCCGTTCTTCGAGCCGCGCGCCCGGCCCACGACCTGCACGCGCCCGTCCTTTATCGTCACGACGGGCTTTATCGCCAGCACCCCGCCCGCAAACGCCACAGCTGAAGAGATGCGCCCGCCGCGCTTGAGATACTCCAGCGTGTCCAGCAGCGCTATCACGCAAACGCGCTCGCGCTCCTCCCTCAGCCGCGCCGCCAGCTCCGCCGCGCTCGCCGCCCCCGGCAGCAGCTGCAGCGCCCGGCGCACCAGTATCTGCGTCCCTATCGACGCGTTCATGCTGTCCACCACCTGCACACGGCCCTCAAACCGCTCCGCCGCTATCGTCGCGCTCTGGCACGTCCCCGAGAGCGCCGACGAGATGGTTATCACCACCGCCTCGTCCCCCGGCCCCAGCACGCGCTCATACGCCGCCTCAAACTCCGCCGGTGAGGGCTGGCTCGTCGTCGGCAGCTCGTCGCTCTCCACCAGCTTCTCATAAAACTCCCGCGGCGATATCGTCACCCCGTCTATGTACTCCTCATCCCCAAACCGCGTCCGCAGAGCCACGACCTCCAGCCCCAGCTCCTCCGCCTCGGCCCTGGTGAAATCCGCCGTTGAATCCGTTATTATCCTGATAGCCATGTCAGCCTCCTGATTATACTTAGAATGTTGAGCAGTCAACAAACTATACTCCCAAAATGTTGACTTGTCAATATCTTTGGTCTATTATGTTTATGACAAAGGGGGCTGAAACATGTATGCCGAGAGATTTCAGACGTTCAGCGGCCTGATATCGCGGGCGGAGAAGGCGCTGCAGCGGGCGAAGGCGGAGAATGTGCGGGGCTACGGACTGCGAAGCGTGCACGTCTCGTGCCTGCTTGCGCTCTACGAGCACGAGGAGGGCCTGACGGGGACGGAGCTGGCCGCGGTCTGCGGCGTGGACCGGGCGCAGATCTCTCGCGTGGCGGCGGAGCTTACGGGCATGGGGCTCATCTGCGAGGCCGCGCCGGGGCCGCGGCGGCGCTATCGCGGCGCGCTGACGCTGACTGAGGAGGGCCGCGCGGCGGCGGCGGAGATGTCGGACATCGTGGACGAAAAGCTCCAGCGCGTGAGCGGCGACATCCCGCGCGAGGACATAGCGGCGTTCTACCGCGTCCTGAGCACGATAGTGGAGAGGCTGGAGGCGCTGTGAGCGCGAAAAAGCCGCCCGGAGGTATCCGGGCGGCTTTGCTTTTGCGGTTCAGTCGAGGTTGTAGATGCGCCAGATGACGGCGCTTATCTCGGCGCGGCTGATGTTGTCGCCGGGGAGGTAGACGAGCTGATTGCCCGCGTAGCTGCCCTCGACGATGCCGGCGTTATAGAGCGCACCGACGTAGGGGTCGGAGGTGTCGGCAAAGTGTGCGCTGCCGTCGGGCTGGAGGTTCAGCGCGCGGGCGGCGAGCTTGGCGATGAAGAGCCTGGTCACGGGCTCGTCCAGGGAGCGGATGTCGTCGGCGGAGATGAGCCCGCGCGAGACGGCGAGGTCGAGGTAGCCGCTGGCCCAGTGCGCGCCGGTGCGCTCCTGCACGGGGTAGCCCGCGGCGAGGAGGATGAGCTTGAGCGCCTCGCCGGCGGTGACGCTGCTGCCGGGGCGGAAGCTGCCGTCCTCATAGCCGTCCATTATGCCGGCGTAGGTGAGGGGGGAGACGTACTCATAATACCACTGGGTGTAGGGCACGTCGCTGAACTTGGCAGTGGAGTACTCGGCCCAGACGCGGTGGAAGAGCTCGTAGTCGCCGTCGGCCAACTCCTTGTACTCGTACTCATAGAGAGGGGTGCCGCCGAACTCGTAGTCGCCGTAGAGGAAGATGAGGGCCTCCTCGAGACGGCGCTGCACCAGCGCGTCGAGGGTGCCTTCGCCGGAGGCGCTGTTGCTGTAACGGGCAAAGGTGTTGACGATGTACTCGTCTGTGTAGTACTGTATACCCGCGGAGAGCATGTTGTAGAGCCTGTAGCCGCTGTGGAACCAGCCGACGCCGATGTTGTAGGTGAGGCTGGCGAGGGCGTCGTACTGGTGCTGATTGAGCGTGACGCCGAGGGAGGACATGGCAGAGTCTATGTAGCTCTCGGTCTCGGCGAGGTGCTGCCGGAGCAGGGCGTCGGCCTCGGCCTCGGTGATGCCGTTGGGGTATTCGCCGGGCTCACAGCGCGTGCCGTAGCCGATGGCCCAGCCGAGGGAGTCCTCGTAAGCGGTCTGGGCAAAGCCCTCCTTGTCCTTGATGAAGGCGATACCGGCCTCGCTGGTGCGCAGCGCGGGGGCATTATCCGCGGCGAGGGCGGGAACGGCGAGCACAAGGCAGGCCGCGAGAATAAGGCAAAGCGTTTTCTTTATCATGTCTTTCTCCTTGCTGCAAAGGTATGCTGTATTTTAGCACAGGTGGGGAAAGATTTCAACTTTTTAGCTTCAACCGGGCCGAAAGAGCAGTCCGGGTGGGGCACATGGGAGGTTATTTGATGGAGATCATATGGCACGGGCACTCATGCTTCGAGCTGGTCTCGGGCGGCTATTCCCTGGTTTTGGACCCCTATTACCACCGGGAGCTCTGCGGCTATCCGGAGCTCCGCCTCACGGCGGACGCGGTGCTGTGCAGCCACGGGCACTACGGCCACGGCTGGACGGAGGCGGTGGAGCTGCGCCGGGGCGGCGCGCCGGACCCCTTTGAGGTCGAGGTGCTGGAGACGCATCACGACGTGCTCGGCGGCCGTCTCAGGGGCGGGAACTGCATCCACATCCTGCGCGCCGAGGGGCTGAAGATAGTGCACCTCGGCGACCTGGGCTGCCGCCTCACGGACGAGCAGGCGGAGCGCATCCGCGGCTGCGACGCCATAATGGCCCCAGCGGGCGGGATACTGACCATAGAGCCCTACGCCGCCTACGAGCTCTGCGTGGCCTCGGGCGCGCGGGTGGTGCTGCCGATGCACTACGGCGGAGGCGGGCGCGGCAACCGCCGACTCCGGCCCGTGGACGAGTTTGCGAGCCTCTTCGGCGAGGGCCTGGTGCGGAGATATGAGACCGACCGGCTCGAGCTCACGGCCGAGACCCCGGCTCAGGTGGCGATACTGACGCCGCCGGAGCTGCACGGGAGGGCGTAGGACTTGGACACGCTGATACTGGTGCTGGAGATCATCGGCACCGTGGCGTTTGCGGCCTCGGGCGCGATGACGGGCGTAAAGAAGAACATGGACATCTTTGGCGTGGTGATACTGGGCCTGACGACGGCGGTGGGCGGCGGAGTCATCCGCGACCTCATCCTGGGCAGCACGCCGCCGCGCACGTTTCAGGACCCCATTTACGCGGTGCTCTCGATAGCGGCGTCGGTGCTCGTGTTCATTGTGGCTCGGCGCGGCTGGTTCGAGGGGCGGCATCAGGCGTATGACATCTCGATGCTGGTGATGGACAGCCTGGGGCTCGGCGCGTTCACGGTGACGGGCATAGGCGCGGCGATAGAGTGCGGGGAGCACGGTGCGTTCCTGCTGGTGTTCGTGGGCGTCGTGACCGGCGTCGGCGGGGGCGTGCTCCGCGACGTGATGGCGGGCGACATGCCGTACATATTCGTCAAGCACGTGTACGCCTGTGCGTCGCTGCTGGGCGCCGTCGTGTGCGTGCTGCTGCGCGGCGTGGCGGGCGAGAGCGCGTCGGTCATCGCGGGCATGGTCTGCGTGGTCGTGCTCCGCCTGCTCTCAGCCTATTTCCGCTGGAACCTGCCCCACCCCTACCCGGATAGAAAAAAGCCCGCCCATAACGAATGAGAGCGTCGCCCGCCGCGGCGCAAAAAATAACCGACCCCCTGAAAAGGGGGCCGGTTTTGTGTTGTTATGGGACTCAGCCGAGCTTCTTGACGTACTCAATGCCGGCCTTGAGAGCCTTTATGTTGCCATCCAGGAAGCGGGCCTTCTTTTCGCCGAGCTCGACGCGGATGGCCTCGATGATGGCCTCCTCGGAGATGACCTCGGGCTTCTTGGCGACGTACGCGCCAAGGAAGACCACGTTGGCGCCCTTGGGGTTGCTGACGCTCTCAGCGATCTCGTTGCAGGGGACATAGACGGCGTCGACATCGTCGCGGGAGGTCTTGATGTCGATGATGCTGCTGTTGATGAGCAGCAGGCCGCCCGGCTTGACGTCGCCCTCGAACTTGAGGAGGGAGGGCTTGTTCATGGCGAGGATGGTGTCAGCCATGGCGATCAGCGGGCTGGCGACGGGCTTGTCGGAGACGACGACGGAGCAGTTGGCGGTGCCGCCGCGCATCTCAGGTCCGTAGCTGGGCAGCCAGGAGACGTGCTTGCCGGTCTCCATGCCGGCCTCGGCAAGGAACTTGCCGATGAGGAGCATACCCTGTCCGCCAAAGCCTGCGAATATACACTGTTCCTTCATATCTTACTCGGCCCCCTTATCCTTGTAGACACCCAGCGGGTAGTACGGGATCATGTTGTCCTCGAGCCACTTCATGGCCTCGACGGGAGAGAGACCCCAGTTGGTCGGGCAGGTGGAGAGGACCTCGACGATGTTCAGGCCGTGGCCCTCCATCTGGTACTGGAACGCCTTCTTGATGGCCTTCTTGGCCTTCATGATGTTGGCGGTGGTGTTGAGGGCGACGCGCTCGGCGTAGTAGCAGTCAGGGATCTGGGAGAGCATCTCGCAGACCTTGATGGGGGCGCCGGACCACTCCTCCTTGCGGCCGTAGGGGCTGGTGGTGGTCTTCTGGCCGATGAGGGTGGTCGGGGCCATCTGGCCGCCGGTCATGCCGTAGATGGCGTTGTTGATGAAGATGACGGTGAGCTTCTCACCGCGGTGGCAGGCGTGGACGATCTCATTGGTGCCGATGGAGGCGAGGTCGCCGTCGCCCTGGTAGGTGAACACGCAGGTGTCCGGGTGGACACGCTTGATGCCGGTGGCGACAGCGGGGGCGCGGCCATGCGCGGCCTCGAACATGTCGCAGTTGAAGTAATCGTAAGCAAAGACGGCACATCCAACGGGGGCGACGCCGATGACGTTGTCCTCGAGGCCGAGCTCTTCTATGCTTTCAGCGACCAGCCGGTGCGCGATACCGTGGTTGCAGCCGGGGCAGTAGTGGAACACGGTATCGGTCAGCATTTTGGTCTTCTCAAATACTACGGCCATTACAATACCTCCCTCATGCTGAGCAGTTTGGCTTTGATCTCCTCCGGCGTGGGCATCTGGCTGCCGTAGTGGCCGAAGAAGTCAACCTTGTTTTCGCCGTTGACGGCGAGCTTCACGTCCTCGAGCATCTGGCCCGCGTTGAGCTCGACGTCGAGCACGGCCTTGACGCCCGGCGCGACGGCGGCGTCATGCAGCGCCTTGGTCGGGAAGGGCCAGAGGGTGATGGGACGGATCATGCCGATGTTGACGCCCTCCTCCTTCAGCTCGTCAATGGCGCTCTTGGCGATGCGCGCGACGGTGCCGAAGGCGGTGACGACGATCTCGGCGTTCTCCATGTTGTAGGCCTCGTAGCGGACCTCGTTGGCCTCGATCTCGCGGTAGCAGGCCTGCAGGACCTCGTTGTGCTCGGTGAGGGCCTCGGTGGTTATGTACATGGAGTTGATGATGCTGCGGCCGGACTTCTTGCTCAGGCCATGGCCGTTGGCGGCCCAGGGCTTCTTCTCGAGGTCGACCTTGTACTCCTTCATCTCGGGGAGGACGACGGGCTCCATCATCTGGCAGATCATGCCGTCGGCCACGATCATGACGGGGCACTGATACTTGTCGGCGGTATCGAAAGCGACGCTCATGAGGTCGATGCTCTCCTGGACGGAGGCGGGGGCGAAGACGACGAGGTGGTAGTCACCGTGGCCGCCGCCCTTGGTGGCCTGGAAGTAGTCGCCCTGGCCGGCCTGGATGGAGCCGAGGCCGGGGCCGCCGCGCATGACGTTCATGATGACGCAGGGGAGCTGGGCGCCGGCTATGTAGGAGATGCCTTCCTGCTTCAGGGAGACGCCAGGGGAGGAGGAGCTGGTGAGCACGCGCTCGCCGGTGCCGGCGGCGCCGTAGACCATGTTGATGGCGCCTACCTCGCTCTCGGCCTGCAGGAAGCAGCCGCCGATCTCGGGCATACGCTCAGACATGTACTCAGGGATCTCAGTCTGCGGGGTGATGGGGTAGCCGAAGAAGTAGCGGCAGCCGGCACGGATGGCGGCCTCGGCTATGGCTTCGCTGCCCTTCATAAGAGTCAATGCCATATCTCGTTCCTCCTCATTCCTTCTCGATGCGGATGACCACATCGGGACACGTACGGGCGCAGGACGCGCAGGCTATGCAGGCCGAGACGTCGGTCATCTCAGCCGGATGGTAGCCCTTGGCGTTCAGCTTGGTCTTGGAGAGCTGCAGGATCTTCTTCGGGCATGCGCGAACGCAGAGGCCGCAGCCCTTGCACAGCTCTTCGTTGATGGTGAACTTTACCATGCTTCTACCTCATTTCTACGATATTTGTTCATACAGGTTTCTGCGGATGGTTTTTTATTGCCACGCGGCCGAAAGGCTCACAGTCCTTCGCGGGTGAAGGTCTCCCAGTCGCGGTGCATATAGGTTTGTATCGGCATGGGCGCGCCGATGAACTTGGGGTCGTGCCCTTCGGCGAGGAACTGCTCGAGCAGATCCGGGCGGCCGGTGGTGTAGAGCACCGGAACGCCGGAGCGCTCGCTCGCCTCGCGTACGACCTCATACCCGTCGCGCAGGTCGTCGGCGTTGGCCATGCGGGCGAGGTTGGTGTTGTTCACGAAGCCGGTGACCTTCTGGCGGGAGTGCCGCTCCATGCCCTCCATGAGGTGGATGAGCTTTTCGGGCGTCCCGGCCATGGGCCGGCGGGTGTTTACAACATTGAGCACGGTGAGGCTGCCCTCGGGCAGCGCGTCGAAGTCCTCGCGGTACCTGCCCAGGGCCGTGGCCCCGGCGGGGTCGCCGCCCACGTCAAAGATGACGGTGTCCCAGTCAAGGGCAAAGGCGGACGCGACCTCCGCGGGCAGGGAGAGCGTCTCGACGCTGGAGTGGACGAAGTTCGGGGAGACAAGGCGTATCTCCTTGGACTTGATGAGTCCGCTGCGGTCTGTCAGACGGAAATAGGTGTTGACCATATCAAGGTCGAGCAGCTCGACCTTCTTGCCCTGGTTTGCAGCCTGAAAGGCAAAGTTGAGCGCGAGCTCGGTCTTGCCCGAGCCGTAATTGCCGATGAGAACTATGACCTCTTTCATAACCTACCTCCGTTGCTTCCCGCCTCGCGGGGCCTTGCCGGCTTTAAGGGCGCCTGAGGGCGTCTCAGCCGTTGACGGCGCCGTTCTTCTCGCCGTACTGGTTGTCGTAGTTGTCCTGGATGCAGCGGACTATATCGCTGAGCACGTCGCAGGTCGGGGTGGGGATGTTGAACTGCTTGCCGTAGTCGCTGATGGCGCCGGTGAGGGTGTCGACCTCGGTGCGCAGCTTCTTGTAGAGCATATCCTGAGCCATGCTGGGGTAGTAGTCGCTGATGTTGTCGATGATGTGCTGGTGATCGACGCGGATGAACTCGTCGGCGTCCATCTTGACGCCCTTGGCGTTGGCGACGGCGCAGCACTCGCGGATGACGTTGTGGAACAGCTTCTGGCCGTAGGGGTTGTTCTCGACGAAGCCGATCTTCAGGCGGGTGACGGCGCAGACGGTGTTGACGGTGCAGTTGACGGTGACCTTCTTCCAGATGAAGGGCAGGACGTCCTCACGGAACACGGCCTCGCAGCCGCCCTTGTTGAAGCAGTCCTCCATATACTTGCCGGCGGCCTGGGTGAGCTCGTTGTTCTCCAGCGCGCCGAAGTTCATGATGACGCCCTCGCTGGGGGTGGAGATGCAGCCTCCAGGGCCGTCGAGCGCGGTGCCGATGACGCCGGAGCCGACCATGCAGCGGGAAGCGGGGTAGTACTTGAGCAGCTTGTCGTCGTTGCCGAGACCGTTGATCAGGGAGACGAGAACGGTGTTGGGGCCGATGCAGGGCTTGGCGCTGACAATGGCGTTCTCGAGCTGGTTGGCCTTGGTCATGAAGATGACGATGTCCATGATGCCGATGTCGTCAGCGTTGTACGCGGTCTTAAAGCCGGTGAGGACGGTGGTCTTGTCGGGATAGATGGTGAACTTCATGCCGTCCTTGGCGACCTTGTCCATGTGGGCCTTGTACGGATCGACGAGGGTCATGTCGGCCCCGCCCGCGCGGAGATAGCTGGCGAACACGCTGCCGGCAGCGCCGGAACCTACCATTGCGATTTTCATTATTTCTCTTCCTCCTATGCTTGTTGATGCCGCTTTATGGGATTATCGCCCCCTCGCGGGGGCGGAGTGCGCACTTCAGCCGTTTTCCATGCCGTACTGATTGTTATAGTTGTCCTGCACGCAGGAGACTATGTCGGCGAGGACGCTGTTGTAGGGCGTGGGGACGCCCAGCCGCTCGCCGTAGCGGGCGATGGCGCCGTTGAGGACGTCTATCTCGGTCCTGCGGTGGTGGATGACGGCGTCCTGGGCCATGCTGGGGTAGTAGTCGCCGAGGTTCTCGCGGAGGTTTTCGATGTCGCCCTCTATGAGGGGCCAGATGTCGCCGACGCCGAGCGCCTTGGCCACGGCGCAGCCCTCTTTCCAGACGTTCATCAGGAGCTTCATGCCCCAGTCGTTCTCCATTACGAAGTGGAGACGCAGGCGGGTCACGGTGCAGACGGCGTTGTAGCCGCTGTTGGTGATGGCCTTCTTCCAGAGGAGGACGCGCACGTCGTCCTCAAAGCTGGCGTGGCAGCCGCCGGCCTCGAAGGTCTCCTGGAGGTACTTGCCCGCGCGGTCGGTCTGCGGGGACTTCTCAACGGCGCCGAAGAACATCTGTATGCCGTCCTCAGGCTTGGAGACGCAGACACCGGGACCTTTGAGCTCGGTGCCTATGACGCCGGCCCCGTACATTATACGCCCGGCGGGGACGTACTTTGCGAGTATCTCGTCGTTGCCGATGCCGTTTTGCAGGGAGACGAGCACGGTGTCCGGCCCGACGCAGTGCATGACGTCCGGCATGACGTCGTCCGTCTGGGTGGCCTTGACCATGAGGATGACTATATCCATGACCGGCAGGCAGTCGGCGCAGGCGGAGGTGTGGAAACCGGTGAGGCAGCACTCCTCGCCCTTGCAGCAGAAGACCAGCCCGTCGGAGGCGATCTTGTCCATGTGGGCCTTGTAGCGGTCCACGAGATAGAGCTCCGCGCCGCCGCGGCGCAGATAAGCCGCAAAGACACTGCCTGCGGCGCCGGAACCAATCATTGCGATCTTCATTGCGTGACGTTCTCCTTGCTTACTTCTTTTCCGAGGAGCGCTTGACTATCCAGAATGGGTCGTCCGTGTTGTCGGAATAGGCGACGAAGTTCAGACTGGATTTGATGTGCTCCGCCATGGTCTGCCTCGCGAGGGCGGGGATGTGCAGCTTGATAGAGGAGACTATGGCCCCGTGCTGGTGCACCACCTGACTGGACCAGGGGTTGGACTGGTCGGGGCTTATGAACTTGGGCCAGGAGCCCTGATACATCGTGAGGTTTGGCAGCAGCTCGTTGTAGCTGCGGATGAGATACTTGTTGCCGGAGTACTCGACAATGAGCTTGTGGAAGGGCATGTCGGTCTCCTTGAGCCTCTTGCCGTCCATCCTCGGCACGGCCTTTTTGAACTCGGTGGCAAGGCTGTCGAGCTGGGCGATGGCCTCGGGGCTGGCCTTGTCCGCGCAGAGGGCGGCGGCTTCGCACTCTATTGCCGTGCGCGCGTCGTAGAGGTCGATCATGTCCAGCAGGTTCATGTCGGTGACATAAAAGCCGCTGGCCTTCGGCCGCGTTTCCACAAAGCCTATCGCCTGAAGCCGGTTAATCGCCTCGACGACCGGCGTGCGCGATATGCCGAGGTCAGTGGCTATCTGGTTTATGTTCAGCTTTGAAGTGGGCGGTATATCGAGCACTACGATCTCGTCGTAGAGTATCTGCGTGACGACGTCGCTCAGCTTGGCAAAAGGGTTCTTTTCAAGGTAGCTCTCAAGTTTTTCGCGGTTCATTTGGCAAAATCACCTCAGGAGCAAATTCCGCGCGTTTGTCGTCCTTTTGCACAAAAAAGAATCTCTTACGGTAGCTCTAATTTACCACAAGACGGAACAAGAATCAAGATGTGCGCAATTTTTTCGTCAAAGCGTCAATATTGAGTTAAAAGTGATGCTTTTCTGAAAACCACAGCTTTTTGCCTAAAATGATAGATATTTTTTGGACAATCAGGCTGAAATTGGCCTTGCGGGCTGTAGTTTTTTTAACTAATGACATATACGGGCGCGTTTACCGAACTAAAGCGATAGAAATAAATCGAATATAGCGCAATATTGGCGACTAAAATCAAATATTGCACTGGAATTGATGCAATACCAGGCCTTGAACTATAATTCGTCCATGTTGGCCTGTCCAACATAAAAACAGAGGGAGAAACAAAAGGGAAGGAGAACCGAAAAATGAATGAAAACTCGGCAGTGACCAAAGGAACTTGGGCTGCAGGCTTTTCCGTCGCATCCGTGTGGTTTGGCACACACGTCGGCGCGGGCTTCGCAACCGGCAACCAGGTTCTGAGCTACTTTGTGAATTACGGCTGGACAGCCGTAATATTCCCGCTTATATCCATGGGCATACTTGCCTATGTAATATACGTGATCATGAAGTTTGCCCGACTGCGCGGCCTTGACAACTATAACGACACCTTCCGTGAGCTGTGGCAGCCGTACCCGGCGCTGGCGATTTCGTTTGAGATCTTCTACATCGTCATCATCCTCGCGGCAGTTGCGGCGGCCATCAACGGCGCGGCGCTGCTGGTCATGGATGTTGTCCCGTCCCTCGGCACCTGGGGAAGCACCATCCTCGTCGCGATCATCCTCATCGTGCTCTGCCTCTTCGGCGTCAAGCTGATCATCGCGGCCTCCACGATACTTTCCACCGGCATCCTCATCACCGCCGGCACCATGATAATCGTCGGCATCGCTAATCACCCCGACGAGATCGGCGCCGCCTTCAGCGCCGGCCTCAACAACCCCGGCGAGGGCTTCTGGCGCGGCGTCATCATATACTGCGGCTTCCAGTGCGTGTCCATTCCGCCCATGATAGCCGCGGCCATCACCCTGAACCAGAAGGGCGTCAAGCGCGCCAGCATCCTTGGCGGCATCATGAACGGCGGCATGCTGGCCCTCTCCGGCCTCATGCTCCTCGGCTGGAAGCCCGAGATAGTCGAGGCCGGCCAGACCGCTCTGCCCAACCTCTTCATCTGCAACACCATCGGCTGGGATTGGCTCGTCATCTGCTACTCCGTGCTGCTGTTCTGCGCGTTCATCTCCACCTGCGTCACTCTTATCTACACGATGATCCTCCGCATCGACAAGAAGTTCTTCGTGAAGAGCGACATCCACGAGAAGATCCGCATGTCCATCATCGGCGTCGTCATGGTCGCCGTCTGCATGAGCCTGAGCTTCATCGGCATCAGCGACATCATCACCTACGCCTACGGCTACGACGGCTACCTCGCTCTTGTTGCGATAGTCATCCCGGTCATCATCATCGGCAACATCAAGAACAAGAAGTACGTCAAGGAGCACCCCGAGGCGCTTACGAAATAAGGTACTGATATGAAAAAACCGCTCAAATGGGCCATAACCATCCTCGGTATGCTGGCGGTGTTCGCCGTCGTGTACGTCTGCGGGGAGAAATTCGGCGTGACCGCCGGGCCCATTCCCACCCTGGTCCTGATGCTGGCCGTCTATGTGGCGGGCTGGTTCTGGACAAGGGAGCGGCCCAAGTCCGGGGAAGAGGAGAACCCGGACGAGGAAGAGAAATAAGACCCGGAGCCGCCGCATTCACTGCGGCGGCTCTTTTTTGCGTTCGATTTAACATTATTAAAAGGTATATTGCGCTTGAAGCGCGCCGGGAACGGTGTTAGAATAAAATAGTTATAAATATGTGATGCAGGAGGTCCTTCTACATGAATGATATCCGAGACATTAGCCTGGCCCCGTCCGGGGAGCTGAAGATCGCCTGGGTGCGCCGGAACATGGCAGTTCTGCGCGGCATCGAGGCGGATTTTGCGGCCGAAAAGCCCTTCGCGGGCATGAAGATCGCCCTCTCCGTCCACCTGGAGGCCAAGACGGCCTACCTCTGCCGCGTGCTTGCCGCAGGCGGCGCGGAGATGTATGTCACGGGCTCGAACCCCCTCTCCACGCAGGACGACGTCGCCGCGGCCCTGGCCGCCGGAGGCATCGAGGTGCACGCCACCCACGGCGCTAGCCCCGAGGAATATGAAAAGCAGCTCGAGGCCGTCCTCTCCGTCGGCCCCAACATCATAATAGACGACGGCGGCGAGCTCGTGGAGCTCATGCGCACCAAGTTTGCGGACCTCCTCCCGGGCGTCATCGGCGGCTGCGAGGAGACCACCACGGGCATAATCCGCCTCAAGAAGCTCCACCGCGACGGCATTTTGCCCTTCACCATGATGATGGTCAACGACGCCGACTGCAAGCACCTCTTCGACAACCGCTACGGCACGGGCCAGAGCGTCTGGGACGGCATCATGCGCACGACCAACCTCATCGTCGCGAGCAAGCGCGTGGTCGTCTCCGGCTACGGCTGGTGCGGCAAGGGCGTCGCCATGCGCGCGGCGGGCCTCGGCGCCAAGGTCATAGTCACGGAGCCCGACCCCGTCCACGCCCTCGAGGCGGTCATGGACGGCTATGAGGTCATGCCCATGCGCGAGGCCGCCAAGGTAGGCGACATCTTCTGCACCGTCACCGGCTGCCGCGACATCATCACCAAGGAGCACTTCGGCCTCATGAAGGACGGCGCCATCCTCACGAACGCCGGTCACTTCGACGTCGAGATCGACATGGCCGGGCTGCGCGAGTACGCCGTCAGGAGCTATGAGGCCCGCCACAACATCACGGGTTACGAGCTGCCGAACGGCAAGACGGTGTTCGTCATCGCCGAAGGCCGCCTCGTGAACCTCGCCGCGGGCGACGGCCACCCGGCCGAGATCATGGACATGAGCTTTGCCATCCAGGCCCTCTCCGCCGAGTACCTGGCGAAGAACCGCGGCTCTCTGCCCTGCGCGCCGCTGAAGGTGCCCGAGGAGATAGACAAGGCCGTGGCGCGCCGCAAGCTGGCGTCCATGGACGTGGAGATAGACGAAATGACCGAGGCACAGAGGGAGTACCTCGGCATCTGATATTCAACTCGGGGAGCGGTGAGCGGGTTTGGAGGAAAACAGCAGCGAACTTCGCCGGGAGCACCTGCGCGAGCTGTTAGATGCACACCGGATGAAGGCCCTCCAGCTTGAGCTGGAGGATATGAATGAATTTGATATCGCAGAATTTCTCACCGAGTTGGGCGAGGAGGACAGCAAGCGCATGGCCACCGTGTTCCGCCTGCTCTCCAAGGAGCGGGGCGCGGAGGTCTTCGCAGAGCTGGACGCGCAGGAGCAGGAGGTCATAATCAACTCCATCACGGACACGGAGCTGGCCGCCATCATCGAGGACATGTACGTCGACGACGCGGTCGACATGATGGAGGAGCTGCCCGCGAACATCGTCAAGCGCGTCATGCGCAACGCGACGCCGGCCACGCGCAACCTCATAAACCAGTACTTGAAATATCCGGAGGACTCGGCCGGCAGCATAATGACCGCCGAGTTTGTGGACCTCAAAAAGTACATGAACGTGCGCGAGTCCATCGCCCGCATCCGCCGCATAGGCGAGGACAAGGAGACCATCTACGTCTGCTATGTCACCTCCGCGGACCGGAAGCTGGAGGGCGTCGTGACCGTGAAGGACCTTCTGCTCTCGGACGACGAGGCGGTCATAGAGGACATCATGGACACGAACGTCATCTTCTGCCGCACGACGGACGAGCGCGTGGAGGCCGCCGAGCTCATCTCGGACTACGACCTGCTGGCCATCCCCGTCGTGGACAAGGAGGGGCGGCTCGTCGGCATCGTCACGGTCGACGACGTCATCGACGTCCTGCAGGAGGAGGCCACGGAGGACTTCGACCGCATGGCCGGTATCGCGCCTTCGGATAAGCCGTATTCGCGCACGGGCGTCCTGGAGATGTGGAAGCGCCGCATACCCTGGCTGATGTTCCTAATGTTGTCCGCCACCTTCACGAGCATGATAATCACGGGCTTTGAGGAGGCGCTCGCAAAGTGCGCGGTGCTGACGGGCTTCATCCCGATGCTGATGGGCACGGGCGGCAACTCCGGCTCGCAGAGCTCCACGGCGGTCATCCGCAGCCTCTCGCTTGGCGACACGGAGCCCAGGGATATCCTATACGTCGTGTGGAAGGAGATCCGCGTGGCCGTGGCCTGCGGCGCAACGCTGGCGGCGGTGAACTTTGTAAAGATGCTCCTGGTGGACAGGATGCTGCTGGGCAACTCCGAGGTGACGGTGCCCGTCGCGGCGACCGTCTCCGTAACGCTGATATTTGTAGTAATGTTCGCCAAGGCCGTGGGCAGCACCCTGCCCATGGCTGCGGAGAAGATAGGTATAGACCCCGCGGTGATGGCGAGTCCGCTGATCTCCACCATAACCGACGCCGTGTCGCTGCTCATCTATTTCACTCTGGCGACCTTGCTGCTGCACATATAAAAAACAACAGGGGAGTCAAGGGGAAGAGCAAGAATGGACATGACGGAAGTCGTATCCCAGATGGGGATACTCGTATTTGTGATGGTGGTGGGCTTTGTCTGCGCCAAGCTGGGCGTGACGAACTCCGACTCCAACAAGCACCTCTCGAACATCGTGATGAACGTGCTGCTGGTGTGCACCATACTGTACTCCGTGATGAACACGGAGATGGAGATGGACCTCGCGGACCTGGGCTTTGTGCTGCTTAGCTTTGTGGTGATGTTCGTGGTGCTCTCGGCGCTGGGCTGGGTGACGGCAAAGGTGCTCCGCCCGGGGGCGGAGCGGAAGGGCATAACTTTCTTCGCCGTGACCTTTGCGAACACGGTGTTCCTGGGTTTCCCGGTCATCGAGGCGATGTACGGCGCGGACGGCATCTTCATCGCGACGATATCGAACATACCCTTCAACCTCATGGCCTACACGGTGGGCTACGGCGCAGTGCGCGGGGGCATGAAGGGCCTGACGCTGCACAAGGCGCTGGCCCCGCCGCTGGTGGCGTCATTCGTGGCGGTGCTCATCTTTTTGAGCGGCGTCGAGATACCCGAGTTCGTGGCCGACTGCTTCGGCTCCATGAGCGGGGCGACGATACCGATGTCCATGCTCATAGTGGGCACCAGCCTCGGCTCCGTGTCGCTCAAGGGCGCGGCGGAAAACTGGCGGGTCTTCGTGGTCGTGGCGATAAAGCTAATTGTCGCGCCCATCCTGGCCTGGCTTGTGACCAGCCTCTTCGTGAAGGACGAGATGCTCCTCGGCGTAATAGTCGTTCTCTCCTCCGCGCCGACGGCCATGATAGCGACGATCTTCGCCATAGAGGCCGGCCGCGACGAGGGCTACGCCTCCGAGTGCGTGTTCATCGGCACGGTGTTGTCTGCTGTGACCATGCCGCTGATGATCTGGCTGCTTCTTTAATAAAAGGCCGAAAAAGCCGCCCCATTCGGGGCGGCTTTTTGCATTTGGGAAAAGCAAATTATTTGCTGTACACCTCGATCTCCATGTCCGACATCGGATAGGAGCAGCAGGGGTGGAAGTAGTGGTACTGCGTATCCGCAATACGCAGGCGCTCATAGCGGCTGGCGTGGTACTCGCCCTTGATGAGCCGCAGTAGCCGACGCGGCACTTGTTGTTCACAGCGAGGCCCGCGCGCTCGAAGGCGGTCAGCACCGTCTCGTCGCTCCTCGCGGGGACGGTGAGCACTTCGTCGCGGTAGTGGACGGTCAGCGTGTAGTTCTTCGGCGCGCCCGCGTCGTAGACATCCTCGGTGCGCTCCATGCGGATGAACTTCTGCGCGAGGCCCAGCTTGGGCAGCTCCTTGTCGAGGAAGTCGCACATCGCGCCGGGACCGACGACGTAGATGCTGTAAGGCTCCGTGCCGGCGTACTTTTTCACCAGCTCCGCCGTGATGAAGCCGTGCTCGTAGCCGGCCTTCTCCTCCTCGCTGAGGACGTAGACGGGCTTGACCTTGCTCGTCGCCTTCGCAATGGCGTCGAAGTCGGCCTTGAACACGAGGTCGGCCTCCGTCCTTGCGCCGTAGAGGAGGATGAGCTCAAAGTCCTCGCTTCCCTCCTCGATGGCCTTGGCCATGGACATGAAGGGCGTGATGCCGCTGCCGCCCGCCAGGGCCACGACGCGCCTGCAGTCGCGGATGCGCGAATAGGTTATGTGCCCGCCGGGGTCGGTGGCGGTCAGCGTGTCGCCAACCTTGGCCTCGTTGTGCAGCCAGGCGGAGAGGAAGCCGCCCTCCTTGAGCTTGACCGTGATGCGGTACTTGCCCTCCAGCGCCTCCTTCGGGCTGGACGAGAGGGAATAGGTGCGCCGCGCGACGGAGCCCGCGAGCATGGTGCGGACGTTAATATAGCTGCCGGCCTTGAAGGGGGCCAGAGCGGTGGTGCCCTTCTCCTTGTCGGGGACGAGGACAAAGCTCTTGGCGTCGTGCGTCTCGTCGATTATCTCGGCGATCTTGAGGTGCTGCGCCGTGGGGTGCAGGCGCTTGGCCAGCTCGTTCACGCGGTAGGTGCCGGGCAGGGGCTTGGCCTCGGCGGAGGCTATCATCTCGGCGCGGTTCTTGCGGAGGTTCTTGAACTTCAGCATATCGAATACGCCGATAAGTCCGACCTTGACATTCATCTTACTCAGCCTCCTTCTTCATTTCCATGAGCGTCAGCTTGGCGGCGAGGTTGCCGGACAGGTAGGAAGAGTTGTAGCCCGAACCGCGCATGGCGTGGCCGCCGCAGAACTGGAGCCCGGGCAGGTGCTTCTCGTCGTACATGCGCATGACGCGGGGCATCATGTTGTCGAGGCCCGTGAGCAGGTAGCCGTAGATGGCGCCCTGGGGCGAGCCGGTGTAGTGCGCATAGGTCACGGGCGTGCCGACCTCTATCTCCTCGATGGCGTCGCGTATCTTCGCGCCGGTGCCCTTTTCAAAGGCGTCGATGAGGCGGTCGGCGATCTTGTCCTTGAGCTCGAAGTAGTTTTCGGGCGTCGCAATGTCGCCGAAGAAGTCGGAGAAGTAGAGCGAGGTGAAGTAGAGGATGGTCGTGCCCTTGGGCGAGCAGTCGGGCAGCGCGTTGTTGAGGCAGACCGTCACCTGGGTGGGGTTCTCGATGCTGCGCATGTCGCGGAACTCGGCCTTGGTGTCGAAGCTGTTGTAGATGAAGTAGCTGTAGTCGTTGAGCCCCAGCTCCTCGTGGGACTTGTTCAGCCCGAGGAACATGGAGACGCCGCGCCCGGCCAGACCGCGCGCGTTGGCGAGCTTGAGCTCCTCCTCCGGGATGTCCTTGGCGTCGACCATGCTGCCGTAGACGAGGTGCGGGGAGGCGTTGCTGACGATGTGCTCGGTCGCGACCTCCTTGCCGTCGGCAAAGCGGACGCCCGCGACGTGGCCGTCCTTCGTGATGATGTGCTCGACCTCGGAGTTATACCAGATCTCGCCGCCCTTTTCGAGGATGGTGTCCGCAAGGGCGCAGCTTATGCCGTGGGAGCGGTTCTTCGGCACCTGGGCGCCGAGGCTGACGTAGAGCCAGACCATGAGGGCATAGTGCAGGAAGCTGAGCTGGTCCTCGGGCGTGCCGAGATAGGACCAGTAGACGTTGAGAATCTCCTGCGCCTTCTTGGGCATCTTGATGGCGTCGAGCACCTTGTCGATGGGGTAGGCGGCGACGCGCATGAAGTTGGGGTACTCGCTCTTGAGCACGGCGGTGTCCGGGTTGCCGCGCGACTTGGTGAGGTAGCTCATGGCCCGGCGGCACTCGCCGGCGAGCTCGAAGAAGGTGGTGGTGGATTCGCGGCTGCCGGGGACGTAGCTCTCCATCTTGTCGATGAAGTTTTCAATGCCGAAGGGCATGGTGTAGTCCTCCCCGGTGCTCAGGGAGATGCCGCGGTAGGCCTCGGGGACGGTCACGAACTCGATCTTGTCGAGGACGCCGAGCTCCTCGAAGAGGTCGTAGAGGTTGCCGCTGTTGCCGGGGGTGCCCATGTCGCAGAGCTCGTGGAGCGAGGCCTCGAACTCGAAGCGCCCGCGGATGAAACTTGTGGCGAAGCCGCCGGGTAGGTTGTGCCTCTCGGCGAGCAGGACCTTTTTGCCGGCGTTCACCAGCGTGAGCGCCGCGGCGAGACCGCCGTTGCCCGCGCCGATGACAACGGCGTCGTAGTGCGGAACTGCCATGTCAAATCACCGTGCCTTTCAAAAGTATACTGTGGCCATACCACAGTATAAACCCCTGCGCCGGAAAATGGAAGAGGGAAAATTAAAAATTTAACGATTGTTAAATAAGCCGTGCGTTTTGCAAGGGGCTGTGTTATATTTATAAAATGTCCAGGGACAAATATATAATAAGGTGGCGGAGCAAATGAAGGACGCATCCAAAAGACTCGTCGTGTTCTCAACGGTACTCGGACTGCTGCTCATCTGCGCCGGCGTGCTGATACCGTACCTGGGCGCGAAGGATCTTGCCGGAGTCATCGGCTTTGAGCGGGCGCAGGTGCGGAGCGTGGACCTGCAGGACGTCTCCAGTCAGGCGGTGCTCGAACTCAGCGAGGAGCAGACGGACACGCTGATGGCGCTGCTGAACCAGCTGCAAGTGCGCCGCGCCGGAAAGGCGCAGGCTCTCCAGGGCTGTTACGCCAGGCTGTTTTTCGAAACCGAGGACCTGGGCGAGATCGAGCTCATGCTCTCCCCGGAAAAGCTGCTCATAAACCCCACCTCCGATTCAGCGGCGTCGAGCTGGGTGTACAGGCTGGAGCAGGTGGACGACGGGCTGCAGGACTACATCACCGGGCTGATACCGGCGTGAGCACAGTAATTTTTCGAAGGGAAAGAAACGGAAATGAAGATAAGCGACATACTCAAAGAGAACCGCGTGACGCTGACCTATGAGGTCTTTCCGCCCCGCGCGGGGGACACCTACGCGGCCGTGGCGGAGAAGGCGAGGACGATATCGGCGCTGCACCCGGCGTTCATGAGCGTGACCTACCGCGCGGGCGGCGACACCAGCGACTACACCGTGGAGCTCGCCTCGGACATCTCCGGGCGCTTCGGCGTGGAGTCCCTGGCGCACCTCACCTGCGTGTCCTCCACGAGGCAGCAGGTCGCGGACGTGCTCGTGAAGCTGCGCGAGCACGGCGTGCAGAACATCCTCGCGCTCCGGGGCGATATCCCGCCCGAGGGCCCCACGGCGCATGACTACGCCTACGCCTCGGAGCTCGTGCGCGACATAAAGGCCCAGGGCGACTTCTGCGTCGGCGGCGCCTGCTATCCCGAGGGCCACCCCGAGGCGGGCGGCAAGGCCGCGGACATAGAGCACCTCAAGGAGAAGGTGGACGCCGGCTGCGAGTTCCTCATCACGCAGATGTTCTTCGACAACAGCATCTTCTATAACTTCCTCTACCGCATCCGCGAGCGCGGCATAGACGTCCCCGTCGTCGCGGGCATTATGCCCGTGACCAACGCCAAGCAGGTCAAGCGCATCACCCAGCTCTCGGGCAACTACCTGCCGGAGAAGTTCAAGGCCGTCGTGGACCGCTTCGGCGGCGACCCGGCCGCGATGCGCCAGGCGGGCGTGGCCTATGCCACGGGCCAGATAATCGACCTCATCGCCAACGGCGTGAACCACATCCACGTGTTCACCATGAACAAGCCCGAGGTCGCCCAGGGCATACACGACAGCCTCTCGGAGCTCCTCAAATGAACACGGAGACCTATTGGCGCGAGATATTCCGCTATTTAGGCTATAAAAACGGCGCGCGCCCCGAGGGCGGGACCCTCCGCATGATAGAGCGCGCCGAGGCCGATATCCGCGCCGCGGCGGAGCCCAAGCACGCGAAACGCTATTTTGCCCTGAGCTTCCTCGACAAGGGCGCGGTGGAGATCGACGGCATCCGCATAGAGAGCGCCGCGCTCCGCCGCAACCTCGAGGGCTGCGAGGGCGCCTGGCTCTTCGCCGCCACGCTCGGCGCGGGGGTGGACCGGCTCATATCCCGGCTCACCGCCCTCGGCCGCATGAGCGAGGCGCTGGCCGCCCAGGCCGCCGCCGCGGCCTTCATCGAAGATTATTGCGACGAGGTGAACGACGCCCTCCGGGACGAGGCGGCGGCGCAGGGCATGAAGCTCCGGCCCCGGTTCAGCCCCGGCTACGGCGACTTTTCGATAGAGCACCAGCGCGACATCGCTCGGGAGCTGGACACGGCGCGGCGGCTGGGTCTCACGGTCACGGAGAGCCTGATGCTCGCACCGATGAAGTCCGTGACCGCCGTAATTGGCGTCTCCCGGCGCGAGGGCTGCACGGCCTCGGGCTGCGCCGCCTGCGGCAAGACCGACTGCGAATTCAGGAGGCAGTGAAATGGACATCAGGGAAATACTGGGCAAAAGGCGGCTGTTCCTGGACGGCGGCACGGGCACTAGCCTGCAAAAAATGGGCCTCAAGGCCGGCGAACGGCCGGAGACCTGGAACATCCTGCACCCGGAGCGCATAGAGAGCCTGCACCGCGCGTACCTCGACGCGTGTGCGGACATCATATACACCAACACCTTCGGCGCCAACCGGCTCAAGTACCCGGCGGGCGGCGAATTTTCGCTTGAGGAAGTTGTAAGATCCGCCGTAAACGTTGCAAAAGCCGCCCAAAGGGCCTGCAAGCGTGAGGACAGCTCCTGGGTCGCCCTCGACATCGGCCCCTCGGGCAAGCTCCTCAAGCCGCTCGGCGACCTTGACTTCGAGGACGCCGTCTCGCTCTTCGCCGAGGTCGTGAGATACGGCGCCCAGGCCGGTGCCGACCTCGTCGTCATCGAGACGATGGGCGACAGCTACGAGCTCAAGGCCGCCGTCCTCGCCGCAAAGGAGAACTGTGC
>ENA-OPCE01000893-OPCE01000893.1-human-gut-metagenome-genome-assembly--contig:-NODE-893-length-21613-cov-18.441228_pt1 | contig 21613 bp, 23 predicted proteins | sample MGYA00241247_ERZ501474 | MGnify/ENA primary metagenome ERZ501474 (study PRJEB25962, sample SAMEA2042572) | human gut metagenome | biome: human gut; feature: human-associated habitat; material: faeces... | reverse complement strand
TCCCATTTGACACCATCCCTGTTTCGTTTCTCGAAAAACTCACCGTGAGTTTTTCAAGGTTTGGGATATTATCTCATGGATGTGCAGGAGATGCTAGGCGGTGGGTTATTGAGCGCTTACGTGCATGGGCTTGATGTAGCGGGCATAGAACTGGTCCTTTTCACCGGCGGCCATGTCAGCCCGGGTCACTTCGTAGACCTCTCTGAGGATCTCCCGGATGTTGAAGTTCACCTCTTCCTCCAGGCGCTGACGCAACTCCTTCAACAGGGCTCGTTCCTTGATCTGGTTGCTGTTGCCGGTGCAGAAATCATCCAGATAGCAAAAGGTAGTGCCAGCCCCTAGAAGATAATAGATTTTATTGCAAAACGGCATCCACATACTTGCACCAAATCTCCCAATGTGATAAAATTTTAACAGCATATGTTGGATGTGGCCTAAGGGGAGAAAGAAAATGCCTACAAATGAACTGGTTTTATTTGAATCTCAGGATAAAAGTATCTCGCTGAATGTTCCGCTGAAAAATGACAGTGTCTGGCTTAACCGTAATCAGATGGCTGAACTATTTGACCGGGATGTTAAGACCATTGGCAAGCACGTCAACAGCGCCATCCGTGAGGAATTGGCTGGACTTCCAGTTGTCGCAAAATTTGCGACAACTGCCGCTGACGGCAAAACTTACATGGTTGACTACTATGATCTGGATGTTATTATCTCGGTTGGTTACCGGGTTAAGTCTCAGCGGGGTGTGGAATTTCGGAAATGGGCAAACAGAGTTCTGCGGCAATACATAATGGAGGGATATGCCGTCAATCATAACCGTATCTTGGAATTGGGGGAAGTGATACGGATCATGAAACGGACGCAGAAGAGTCTGGATGCTCAGCAGGTACTGGCGGTGATTGAACGGTACAGCACCGCACTGGATCTGCTGGATGATTACGACCACCAGACCATGCGGCGGCCCAAAGGCTGCGAGGCCACCTATGTGCTGACCTATGAAGAATGCCGGAGTGTGATCGATTCCATGCGGTTCGGAAATGAATCAGCATTATTCGGAAACGAAAAGGACGATTCCTTTAAGGGCAGCATTGGGAACATCTATCAGTCCTTTGCGGGGCAGGAGGCATATCCGACCTTGGAGGAAAAGGCGGCGAATCTGCTGTATTTTGTGACCAAGAATCACAGCTTTTCCGATGGCAACAAGCGGATCGCAGCGGCTATCTTTCTGTATTTTCTGGACAAAAACGAAGTGCTGTTTGACGATGCTGGCAATAAGCGCATTGATGATCATACACTGGTGGCACTGACTATCATGATTGCAGAGTCCCGCCCGGAGGAAAAGGAAATGATGATCAGCGTAATCATGAATTGTATGGACAGCAAGTAGCAATATCGAAACTTGCCAACGAAAACTGGACAAAATCTAAATATTTTACTGCAAAATCTGATCAGAGATTCTGCATCTACAGTGTACTATATGGACACAAAAGCACCGGATTTCATCGTAAAATCCGGTGCTTTTCCAGCTCTTTGCGGTATGAAGGTTTGGGTATTTCCTTATTTCTCCCCAAGGCGAAGGTACACTTCACCGTCTTGATCGATCTCAATGTGCATGGGCTTGATGTAGCGGGCATAGAACTGATCCTTTTCACCGGCGGCCATGTCCGCCCGGGTCACTTCGTAAACCTCTCTGAGGATATCCTGGATGTTGAAGTTTACCTCTTCCTCCAGGCGCTGACGCAGCTTCTTCAGCAGGGCTCGTTCCTTGATCTGGTTGCTGTTGCCGGTGCAGAAATCATCCAGATAACAGTAGGTGATGCCCGCATCCTCCAGAGTGTGCCGAATGGCACCGCTGACCTTTTCTTCCTCCACAAGAACCAGGAACCGCGCCTCTTCCAGCGTGGGGATCAGGCCCCAGTAATCGGAATCGGAGGAAGCCAGAATGAAGGAATCGATCTGATTCTGATAGAACTCCTTGCACACCCCAACGGAAAGCCGGATGTCCAGGAAGGATTTGTCCTCCTTCACCCGCTGTAACAGAATCCGCTCCACCGGGATCTCGGTGAACTCGTTCAGGACCTCCCAGGCAGAGCTGGCGTGGACATCGTCAAATAGGATGATCTTGCTGATCTTGCTCAACAGTGCATTCTGATCCAGGTTGTTGAGCATGGCATAGAGCTTGTAGGGATCGGAGTTTTCGCAGTCCACCACGATTGCCGCCTGCTGAGCCTGATTCAGGAAGGCATAGATGCCGTCCTTGGCAATATTCCCGGCATCGGTGACCTTGCTCATATCCTGGAAGCAGTCCTCGTGTTCTTCGTACAGAAGGCTCACAAACTTCTTGTCATTAAACAGGATATTGCCCTGGCCGCTTCCGCCCCAGTTGATGTAGACCTGGAAGGGATAGTCCCCGCGATGGGCATTGTACTCGTTGCCCGCAGCCTTCACCCCTTCCGGTTTGGTGCCGTTAGGCATAATAAAGAGAGGCCGGACATAGTTCCACTTCAGCCAGATTGGCAGCAGGCTCTTGACATTGTTGATCCGGTTTGCAATTTCCCGGTTGATGTCCATGACATACTTGTCCAGAGGATAGTTTGCTTTGATGATCTGAATTCCGTCCTGGCTGAGCTGCCGAATCGCTTCTTGGTCAATGTACTGTGGAAGGGTGTGCAGATTTTTGATATCGTGATAAAATGCCGCGCTGATCTTGGTGTAGTTCTGCTCAATGCCGTTCCGGATCAGGCACAAGTTTCGAATGATCCGTGCATTTTTGTTTTGATTCATTTTGGCATAATGCTCCCCATCCAGCTGCCCCCGGTCAAAAATCTCCTTGGGCACGCCGATCAGATAGCCGATTTTGGAAACGACCATATATGTACTGTTTGGATAGTCGATTTCTTTTTGAATGGTTTCTTCTGCCTGCTCCTCGGGCGCATCCGTTTGCTGTGTGCTGGTTTTGTAGATCTCTTTGAATTCTTCAATGGACATTGTCATTTGTGATTCCTCCTAGTTTGTGTTGATTCCGCTCCACAGGTGATACCCTCCGGATCTTACATCTCTATTATACTAAGATTCTGTCCAATAAAAAGGACTATTCGTGAACAATAATAAATTAACAGCAATCCCCCAAAGGACTTTTTGTGTCTACTTTTCTTGACAAGTACAACGGCAATGTCATAATTATTGAAAAGTCAGCTATTCTATCACTATGACATATTGAAAAGTCATGGAATATGCACTATATTTCTATTGAAAAGTGAGACGAGATTTGTCAAGGGTATTCTCTTCTCGAAAATACAATTTCAAAATCATTATATGAATGAGTCAGTCCTCTTCCGGGTCTGACTCTTTTTTCTTAAAGACTTATACAATCTTAGTTTCGATTGCAGGACCCTTTTCCCCACTTAATACTTTTAGCGGTATTATGGCCTTGCAAGAAAGAAATGAGGTGAACAATTATGAGCATTATAAATGCGGCGAGAAGTTTTGAACAGAGATTTGACGCAAAAGCGGAGCGCCTTATTTGGCATCATCCGCTACTTGGCTTCATCTCTATCTTTGTTGGAATGCCATTACTGGTTTTGGCGTGTGTCTGTATCAGTACGATCGTTATCGTCTTTCCTATGGAATGGCTTTTGGGTTGGTTGTAATCTTTATTTCATCTTTAAACGCACAAAAGATGACTAATGCCATTTTTAGAGGAAAGGTTTTATAATATTGGGGACAGCAAAAAAAGGAGGATGAATCTTATGCAAATGCTAATTGCACTCATAGGTGTATGTGCGGCAGCAATGCTGCTGTGGTATGTCTATATTTTAATGAAGGGAGATGATCAGGCATGAGCACCATGATTCAGTATGTTTTATACCTTGCCATTCTGGTTGTTTTGGCAATTCCGCTGGGCGCATACATAAAAAACGTCATGAGCGGCGAGAAAACTTTTTTGTCCAAAGTTCTGACACCGTGCGAAAACCTGATTTACAAGGTTATGCGTGTAGACAGAGAAGAACAGATGACATGGAAAAAATATGCGGTAAGTGTAATGATTTTTTCCGGTATCGGGCTTGTTTTTCTGTTCCTGCTTCAACTTCTGCAGGGAGTTCTTCCCGGAAACCCGCAGCATCTTTCCGGTGTGAAATGGGATTTGGCATTTAACACTTCTGCAAGTTTTATTACCAATACAAACTGGCAGGCATATTCCGGTGAATCCACATTGAGTTATCTCACTCAGGCTTTAGGTCTGACTGTTCAGAACTTTGTTTCCGCAGCCACAGGTATCGCCGTTCTATTTGCATTGATCCGTGGCTTTATCAAGGTGAAATCCTCCGGGTTGGGAAGCTTTTGGGTGGACTTGACCCGCATTGTGGTTCACATCCTGCTCCCGCTGAATCTGGTCATTTCTCTGTTGCTGGTAGGCGGCGGCGTGATTCAGAACCTGAAAAGTGCAGAAACAGTATCCCTTGTAGAACCGATTGCCGTCAGTGCAGAAGGCGAAATCCTTGAGGATGCGGTAATTGACTTAGACACCGAAACCGTCACTGTAGATGGCGAAATCGTTTCGAATGCACAGATCGTCACCGAGCAGTTCGTACCGATGGGTCCTGCGGCCAGCCAGGTCGCAATCAAACAGACCGGCACCAACGGCGGCGGCTATATGGGCGTCAACTCCGCACATCCTTTGGAAAATCCCAATGCCTTTACCAATCTGATCGAAATGATTTCCATTCTGCTGATTCCGGCGGCACTGTGTTTCACATTCGGTTCTGCGGTAAAGAACAAGAAGCAGGGTATTGCAATCTTTATGGCAATGTTTCTCTGTCTGGTTGTTGCCTTGAGCTGCATCGCCGTCACTGAACAGGCTGGCACATCCCAGCTTGCACAAAACGGCGCAGTCAATATGTCAATGGCAGAACAGGCGGGCGGCAATATGGAGGGTAAGGAGACTCGCTTCGGCATTGCAGCGTCCTCTACCTGGGCAGCCTTCACCACAGCAGCTTCTAACGGCTCTGTAAATTCCATGCATGACAGCTACACGCCGCTTGCCGGTATGGTGACTATGCTGCTGATGCAGCTCGGCGAGGTTATTTTCGGCGGCGTGGGCTGCGGTCTTTACGGTATGCTTGCTTTTGCCATTCTGGCGGTGTTTATTGCTGGCCTGATGGTGGGCCGCACTCCGGAATTCCTTGGCAAGAAAATTGAGCCTTATGAGATGAAATGGTCGGTACTGGTTTGCCTTGCAACGCCCATTGCAATTCTGGTCGGCAGCGGCCTTGCCGCTGTAGTACCCTCTGTCATGGATAGCCTGCATAACGGCGGTGCCCACGGTTTCTCTGAAATGCTGTATGCCTACTCATCCTGTGGCGGCAATAACGGCTCTGCCTTTGCCGGTTTCAATGCGAATACCGTATTTCTGAATGTAAGCCTGGGACTGATGATGCTCTTTGCCCGGTTCCTGCCCATCATCGGCACACTTGCAATCGCAGGCAGTCTGGCTGGGAAAAAGAAAATTGCCACGACTGCGGGCACCTTGTCTACCGCAAATGGAATGTTTGTTTTCCTGCTGATTGTTGTGGTATTGCTGATCGGTGCGCTGAGCTTCTTCCCGGCGCTTGCCCTTGGTCCGCTTGCTGAGTTCTTTGGCAGCATTGTATAAAGGAGGTTTACAGATATGTGTACAAAACAGAAAAGTGCTTTTGCCGACCGGAAAATGCTCGGCAGGGCAATTAAAGATTCTTTTGCGAAATTAAGTCCGAAAACACAGGCAAAAAACCCGGTCATGTTTCTGGTTTTTGTGTCTGCGATCTTGACCAGTATCCTTTGGGTGGTATCCCTGTTCGGGTTAAAAGACGCTCCAAGCGGATATACACTGGCGATTGCCATTATCCTTTGGTTTACCGTGCTATTTGCCAACTTTGCCGAGGCCATAGCAGAAGGTCGTGGTAAAGCACAGGCAGATTCTCTCCGGGCATCCCGAAAGGATGTGGACGCACATAAAATTCCCTCCGTATCGCAGAAGGAAAGCGTGACTGTGGTTCCATCCGCCCTGCTGAAAAAAGGGGAACTGGTGATTGTCAAAGCAGGAGAGCAGATTCCGGCAGACGGCGAAGTCATAGAAGGTGCGGCATCTGTGGATGAAAGCGCCATCACCGGCGAATCCGCTCCTGTAATTCGTGAGGCAGGCGGCGACCGCAGCGCTGTAACCGGCGGCACCACTGTACTGTCGGACTGGATTGTTGTCAGAGTGACCAACGAAGCCGGAGAAAGCTTTCTGGACAAGATGATTGCGATGGTAGAAGGTGCTGCCCGGAAGAAGACGCCCAACGAAATTGCTTTGCAGATTTTTCTGGTAGCCTTGTCCATTATCTTTATCTTGGTGACAGTCTCTCTCTACACTTATTCCATTTTTTCTGCAAAGCTGGCGGGAATTGAGAATCCCACCTCTGTAACAACTCTGGTAGCGCTGTTGGTGTGCCTTGCGCCTACTACCATTGGTGCCTTGCTTTCCGCCATCGGTATTGCCGGTATGTCCCGACTGAACCAGGCAAATGTTCTGGCCATGAGTGGTCGTGCCATTGAAGCCGCCGGTGATGTAGACATTCTGATGCTTGACAAAACCGGAACAATCACCCTAGGCAATCGACAGGCATCGGAGTTCATTCCGGTAGATGGTGTTGATATTCAGGAACTGGCGGACGCCGCTCAGCTTTCTTCTCTGGCCGATGAAACCCCCGAGGGCAGAAGCGTTGTTGTGCTGGCAAAGGAGCAGTTTGGAATTCGTGGCAGAAGCCTTCAGGACAAGAATATGCACTTTGTCCCATTTACTGCCGTGACTCGTATGAGCGGCGTGGACTTTGACGGCAACGAAATCCGAAAAGGCGCAGCAGATGCCATGCAGAGTTATGTGACCCATGCAGGCGGAATGTATTCTCCGGACTGTGATCGAGTTGTCAAGTCTATTGCGTCCAAGGGCGGCACACCTCTGGTTGTGGCTAAGAACCACAAGATTCTCGGCGTTATCTATTTGAAGGATATTATCAAGCAGGGTGTGAAGGAGAAATTCGCAGATCTGCGGAAAATGGGCATCAAGACCATTATGATCACCGGCGACAATCCGATTACTGCTGCGGCCATTGCTGCCGAGGCCGGTGTGGATGACTTCCTTGCGGAAGCAACGCCGGAAGGAAAGCTGGCAATGATTCGTGATTATCAGGCCAAGGGTCATTTGGTCGCCATGACAGGCGACGGCACCAACGACGCTCCGGCTTTGGCACAAGCAGATGTTGCAGTTGCCATGAACAGCGGCACACAAGCGGCCAAAGAAGCAGGCAACATGGTGGATTTGGACTCTTCCCCCACAAAACTGATCGACATTGTGCGCATCGGCAAACAGCTTTTGATGACACGAGGCAGCCTGACTACCTTCTCCATTGCCAACGATGTGGCAAAATACTTTGCCATTATTCCGGCGCTGTTTATGGGACTTTATCCGGGACTGTCTGCTCTGAATATTATGGGACTGCATTCCCCGCAAAGCGCTGTCCTCTCTGCGATTATTTATAATGCACTCATCATTATTGCGCTCATTCCGTTGGCGCTAAAAGGTGTGAAATATCGTGAAGTTGCTGCCGGAAAGCTGCTGTCACGGAACCTGCTGGTTTATGGTCTGGGCGGTCTGGCGGCTCCCTTTATCTTTGTGAAACTGATTGATGTTCTGCTGGTGTTCACCGGCCTGGTATAAGGAGGGGATATATCATGAAAACAGTAAAAAGTGTATTACCAAAGGCAGGTATGATCTTTTTAATCTTTACGCTGCTGTGCGGCGTGATCTATACGGGTGTTGTCACAGGAATTGCTCAGCTTATTTTCTCGGATAATGCCAATGGCAGTATCATTGAAGTAGACGGGAAAAAATACGGCTGTGAGTTGCTGGGGCAGCAATATACGGATGAGTCCCATATGTGGGGGCGCATTATGAATATTGATGTTTCAACCTATACGGATGAAAACGGAAAGGCACTGATGTACGCCGCTCCCTCCAACCTCTCTCCGGCAAGTGAGGAATATGCACAGCTTGTGGCAGAACGTGTAGAAAAACTCCGCAATGCAAATCCTGAAATGGACGAAACAGCTGTTCCGGTGGACCTTGTCACCTGTTCCGGCAGTGGGCTTGATCCCCATATTTCCCCGGCAGCAGCGGAATATCAGGTAGCACGCATTGCAAAGGCAAATGATATGACCGAAGATGAAGTGCGTGAGATCATCCAAAACTGCACCGACGGACGATTCCTTGGCATCTTTGGTGAAGAGACCGTCAATGTGCTGGAAGTCAATCTGATGCTGGACGGTATTCTGGAGAGGTGAAATGAACATAGCTAAAATCATGATTCCCAAAATCTCCACTGTATTTCTTCATGAAAAGGATACGATTCGTCAGGGATTGGAACGGTTTATGGTACATGGCTATACCGCTGTCCCGGTACTGAATGATCAGGAACAGTATATTGGAAGCGTGACGGAGGGAGATTTCCTCCGCCACCTTCTTGTTTGCCAGACAACAGACTTGAAAGTACAGGAGGGATACCGACTTGGCAGCATTGTTCGCAGAGATTTTTGCCCTGCGTTACAAATAGATGCAGATTCCGAGCAGGTTGTAACTTCAATGCTGAACCAGAATTTTGTCCCCATCGTTGATGGCCGGAATGCGCTATGCGGGATTCTGACAAGGAAACGGCTGATTGAATTTCTGGCACAAGCTCGTGATAAAAAAGAATACGTCCTGCATCTTTAGACGGCCTTAATACAGATACGCATTCTCTTTTCCCTTCTTTACTCCCTTTGATTTATAATTAAGGACACATAAAGGGGTATAAAGGAGGATTGCAGTTATGGGAGTAGTGTTGTTAAAAAGGAAGTTGACTTCGTTTCAAATTATCATCCTCGGGTTTTCCGGTGTGATCCTTTTCGGCACCTTCCTTTTAATGTTGCCGTTTTCCAGCCGCAGCGGACTGGCAACGCCTTTCTCGGATGCATTGTTTACTTCTACCTCAGCAGTTTGTGTAACCGGACTCATTATACATGATACGGCAACATACTGGTCGGCCTTCGGCCAGTTTGTCATTTTACTGCTGATTCAGATTGGAGGCATGGGGGTTATTACCGTAGCCGCATCCTTTGCAATGATTTCCGGTCGGAAGATTTCTTTGATGCAGCGCAGTACCATGCAGGAGGCGATTTCAGCACCAAAGGTAGGGGGAATCGTTCGCTTGACTGGCTTTATCGTCAAGGTGACACTGGTGATGGAACTGCTGTGTGCAGCCGTGATGGCGCCGGTGTTTTGCCATGACTTCGGAAAAATTGGCCTTTGGATGGCACTGTTTCATTCCGTGTCCGCTTTTTGCAACGCAGGCTTTGATCTGTTGGGTGTGCGCACCCCCTTTTCCTCCCTGACCAGCTATGCAGCAAATCCAGTCATAAACTTTACGATTATGTTCTTAATTGTGTTTGGCGGCATCGGCTTTCTGACTTGGGATGATATTCGGACAAATCGATTGCATTTGCACAAATATCGGATGCAGAGTAAGGTGATTCTTTGTACCACAGCGGTTTTATTGATCGTTCCGGCAATGTACTTTTATTTTTTTGAGTTTGCTGATCTTACCCGAAAGGAACGGCTTTTATCTTCTCTTTTTCAAGCCGTGACACCACGAACGGCGGGTTTTAATACGGTGGAATTAACGGATTTAAGTGAGGCCGGACAATTTATCACCATTGCGCTGATGCTGATCGGCGGTAGTCCCGGGTCTACCGCAGGCGGTTTGAAAACAACAACCATTGCTGTTTTGCTTACTACTGCAATTTCCACCTTTCGGCGCAGAGAAAATGCACACCTCTTTGGACGTCGCATCGATGATGATGTCGTAAAAAACGCAGCGACAATTTCGCTAATGTATATTACGCTATGTTGTACCGGTGGCCTTATCATCAGCGTTTCCGAAGGACTTCCCATGCTTACCTGCCTTTTTGAAACTGCCTCGGCTGTTGGCACAGTCGGCCTGTCTCTGGGGATTACACCGGAACTGAATCTGCTCTCACGGAGTGTTTTGATTCTGCTGATGTTTTTTGGACGAGTCGGTGGCCTTACATTAATTTTTGCGGCCTTGTCCAGTGCACAAAAGAAAGTTTCAAAACTACCAAAGGAAAAAATAACAGTAGGATAAAGGAGACATTATGAAATCAATTCTTCTAATTGGTCTGGGGCGATTTGGAAAGCATATTGCCCTGCACTTAAATCATTTGGGTCATCAAGTGATGGCGGTAGATACTTCGGAGGAACGTGTAGAGGCTGTTCTGCCCCTTGTTACCAATGCACAGATTGGAGACAGTACGAATGCCGATTTCTTGGAATCTCTCGGTGTTCGCAACTATGATGTATGCATTGTGGCCATCGGCAACAACTTTCAAAGTTCATTGGAAACAACTTCTCTGCTCAGTGAATTAGGAGCGAGGTTTGTAGTTTCCAGAGCTGCAACGGATGTTCAGGAAAAATTTTTGCTGCGTAACGGTGCAAATGAAGTAGTCTACCCGGAAAAACAGCTTGCAAAGTGGACAGCAATCCGTTACAGTGCGGATCACATTCTCGATTACATAGAACTGGATGAAAATCATGCCATGTTTGAGATTCCCATTCCCAAAGATTGGGCGGACCATTCGATTGGAGAGCTTGATATTCGTAAAAAATTCAATATTAACATTATAGGAATCAAGAAAAGCGGCAAGCTGGAGTTATCTATTTCTTCAGACACAGTGCTGAAAGCAGGAGATACCATGTTGGCGTTGGGAAGTAACAGAAATTTGCAAAAGTGCTTTCATACTTGATTTTCAGAAAAATCAAAGGAATTGGGGGGTGAATCCATGCTGGATGTTATTTTACTTGTAAGTACATCAGCCATATTTATTTTCGGGTATTTTCTGATGAAAAAACTGGATGTTTTTCTGGAAAACAATTGGAATAGACAAGAAACTGCTCTGACTTACGGCGAAAACAGCTTGCGAATTGGTTTTTCCAACCCATTAATGGCAGGCGGTCTCGCAGATACTTTCGAGACTTACGGAAAGCAGCATCCAGATGTCTCTATCCATATTTTCAGCGGAGAAGAAAGTGAATTGTGCAGAGAACTGGAAACACACAAATTGGACATCATTTTTTTACCAGAGAATACAGACATATCAAAAAAAACTCGTTATAATGTACGGATGGTGCTTCTTCGTTGCGCCCCGGTTGTGATGGAATATGCTGACTTGCCCATTGAGCCGATTACCCAGAATCAAATCACACAAATAGCGCTATGGAGGGATTCCAAAAAATCACCTGTCGTCGATTTTTTCATTGGAGGCCTGAACAAATTTGCCGTGGATCAGTCGCAGATGTAGGTTTTGACGTTGTGTGTTATAATATTGAAAAAGGGAATCGCTTTTACTTGAGTGACAGATAGGAGGGTTAAAATGGAACTGCCAAGACAAGATCCGGATCAGCTTCTTCGTGCGATCCGTAACGATGCATCCACTAAGAAAAACGGAAAACTCAAAATCTTTTTCGGTTATGCCGCAGGTGTCGGAAAGACCTATGCCATGCTTCAGGCGGCTCATCAGGCTAAGGAGCGTGGCATCGATGTGGTTGCTGGATACATAGAACCCCATGCCCGACCCCAGACGATGGCACTTCTGGAGGGCTTGGAGCAGCTTCCTGTGAAACAAGTAGCTTACGAAGGAATGACCCTTCGTGAATTTGATATTGATGCTGCGCTCAAGCGAAATCCCCAGCTCATACTGGTGGATGAGTTGGCCCATACCAACGCCGAAAGCAGCCGGCACACGAAGCGGTATCAGGATGTTCAGGAACTGCTAAATACTGGAATTGATGTCTATACGACTGTAAATGTCCAACATATCGAGAGTCTCAACGATACAGTAGCCTCTATCACCGGAATTCTTGTGCGGGAGCGCATTCCGGATTCCACCTTTGATCAAGCAGATCAGGTAGAACTGGTGGATATTGAGCCTGCGGAGTTGCTGGAACGACTGGCAAGTGGAAATGTGTACCGGGAAGATCAGGCGCAGCGGGCAACAGTTAATTTCTTCACGCTGGAAAATCTCACTGCATTGCGGGAAATCGCCCTCCGTCGGTGCGCCGACCGGGTGAACTTGCTGACTGAAAGCGCCAGAGTACAGAGCCGAGGCGATTACCATACAGACGAGCACATTCTGGCATGTCTTTCCTCGTCGCCATCCAACGCAAAAATCATTCGGACAGCTGCAAGGATGGCAAGAGCCTTTCGGGGAACATTTACCGCTCTTTATGTGGAAACGCCAAATACAGCGGCGATGAGCGACGATGATAAAAAGCGTTTGCAGGATAATAAGCGTCTGGCCCAGCAACTTGGCGCTACGATTGAGACAAGTTATGGCGATGACGTGCCTTATCAGATTGCGGAATTTGCCCGTCTTTCCGGCATCTCAAAAATCGTAATTGGACGAAGTACCATTGCACGAAAGAATATTTTCAGCAAGCCCACCTTGACGGAACGCCTGATTTCCAGCGTACCTAATCTGGATATTCATGTGATACCGGATGCCAGCGCAGAAACCAGCTATCAGGAAAAAAAGAGTAAGGCGCAGGTAGATGCGATGCCCCTGCGTGATGTTCTGAAGAGTATCGTCGTACTGCTGGTAGCTACACTGATTGGCTGTGGCTTTGACGCTCTTGGGTTCACGGAGAGTAATATTATCGCAGTTTACATATTAGGCGTACTTGTGGCCGCTGTAATCACAACCAACCGACTGTGCGGGATTCTGATCTCGGTTGTCAGTGTGCTGGTTTTCAATTTCTTTTTTACCACTCCGAGACTGACATTCCATTTTGACGATCCGAACTATATTGTTACCTTTACCATTATGTTTATAGTAACACTGCTTTCCGGATCTCTCGCTACCCGGCTGAAAGAAAATGCGAAACAATCTGCCCATACAGCTTACCGTACAAAGATTCTTTTTGAAACCAACCAGCTTCTGCAAAAAGAGCAGGATGAGAATGCGGTAATCACCGCTACGGCAGGGCAGCTCATGAAGCTGCTGAAAAAAGATATTGTCGTCTACCTGTCTGATGGTAAAGAACTTGCCACCCCTAACGTTTTTCGTGCTGTTAATAGCACGCAAGAGGATTTAATTTCTGAGAACGAGAAAGCAGTCGCCGATTGGGTCTTCCGAAACAATAAACACGCCGGTGCCACAACAGATACATTATCCAGTGCAAAGTGTTTATACCTTGCGATTCGGGTCAACCAGCATGTATATGGAGTGGCTGGTATTGCGGTGAACGGTATTCCGCTGGACTCTTTCGAAAACAGCGTACTCCTCTCTATTCTGGGCGAGTGCGCATTGGCGCTGGAAAACATCAAAAACGCCAAAGAAAAAGAGGAAGCGGCTGTTCTGGCGCAAAATGAACAGCTTCGTGCGAACCTGCTGCGGGCAATCTCCCATGATCTTCGGACGCCTTTGACAGCGATTTCCGGCAGTGCAGACAATTTGCTTGCAAATTATAAAAAAATGGACGATGCACTACGGGAGCAGACCTTTACCGATATTTATGACGATTCCATGTGGCTAATCAATCTGGTTGAAAATTTGTTAGCAGTCACACGAATTGAAGGCGGACAGGTCAATCTAACTTGGAGTATCGAACTCATGGATGAGGTCGTTTCTGAAGCGCTGAAGCACATCAACAGAAAGAGTAAAGAACGCACCATTCGTGTGACCAGCGGTAAAGACTTTATCCTTGCCCACATTGATGCGAAGCTGATCGTTCAGGTGATTATCAATTTGGTTGACAACGCCATCAAATATACCCCTGTCGGTTCGGTAATTGAAATACATACCGATCAAAAAGAACAATGGGTCACGGTTTCCGTTTCCGACAACGGCCCTGGGATTCCCGATGAGCAGAAACCCCGTATTTTCGATATGTTTTATAGTGGGGCCAATAAAGTGGTCGACAGCCGCAGAAGCCTTGGATTGGGGCTGTCCCTCTGTAAGTCCATTGTGACCGCCCATGGCGGCACGATTTCCGTATCAGACAATCAGCCAAATGGCACTGTGTTCACATTTACATTACCCGCCGGGGAGGTAGAACTTCATGAATAAACCTTTGATATTAGTGGTTGAGGATGACCCATCTGTACGAAATCTCATTACAACCACATTGAAAACAAATGATTATCGTTATGTGGTAGCGCCCAATGGCTCGACAGCCATTATGGAGACCACATCGCACAATCCTGAAATCATCTTGCTGGATTTGGGCTTGCCGGATATGGATGGCGTTCAAGTCATTCAGACGGTTCGCTCTTGGTCCAATGTTCCGATTATTGTAATCAGCGCCCGAAGCGAGGATAACGATAAAATCAAGGCGCTGGATGCCGGAGCGGACGATTATTTGACAAAGCCCTTTTCAGTAGAAGAATTATTGGCCCGACTCCGAGTGACGCAGCGCAGACTCGCCATGATGACTGCGGAAATGGCAACCGCCAGTTCTGTATTTGTTAATGGTAAACTGAAAGTGGATTATGCCGGGGGGTGCGCTTATCTGGGAGAGGACGAACTGCACCTGACGCCCATTGAGTATAAGTTGTTGTGCCTGCTGTCCAAGAATGTTGGCAAGGTACTGACCCATACCTTTATCACACAAAATATCTGGGGCCACAGTTGGGATAACGATGTGGCTTCCCTGCGGGTATTTATGGCAACACTGCGGAAAAAGCTGGAGCCAACAGAGGAGTCCCCGCAATACATCCAAACACATATTGGTGTGGGCTATCGTATGATAAAAGTAAATTAATGATATGAGGTCGGCCAGTGTTCGCACATGGCCGGCCTCGCTAATCGTGTTATGACGATTTCTCTGAGAAATGCCCGCTATTGGCCATGCAGCCAATAACGGGCATTTGTCATTCATATACAAGCTCGGTCAGGACGATTTCCTCCGCCCGGTTGCGGATTCTGTTCATGCGGCGCACCCATTCCATTTGGTCGGCGGCTTTGAGCGCTTCGGTCACACCTTCCTGCTTTGCCATATCGGAAACGATGATTTCCATACGCTCGTTGCAGGCTTGGTCGATCTCGGCAAGGTGCCGATGCAGCGTTCCGCTTGTGAGCAGGCTTGCATAGAGAACCGGACGATGTTCTTTCAGATAGCTACGGCGCATACGCCCGTACTTGCCGATCTGGTATTCTGGTTCGTCCGGCAGCGCAAGGTTCGGGATAAGATAATCACCCTCCTGACGGTAAGTGCCGCCCATTTCCTCAAATAGAGATTTCATAAAGTTCAGCTCCTTTTTGTGTTGATTTGCAGCGGTTATAAGGCTTTTGGGGGCTCCTTTCCTACAACCGCTGTTCCATTCACCACAAATGAGCCGCAGTCATATGTATTAGGTGGTAGAAACCACCCTCTACATAGTAACTCTTGGTTTGGACTGTTTGTATACTTTATCACAAAATCGAATTGCGCACTGAGTAGCACTTGAAGGCGTGTTCTCCGAAGGTTTTTTTGATAGATGGCGCCCGCCAGGTTGGCAAGACATACATTATCCGGCATGTTGGGGAAAAGCTGTTCTCCAACTATATTGAAATCAATATGATGGAGGACTCGCTGGGGACAAGGCTGTTTGCGGAAACCAAATCGGTGGAGGATTTCTATTTGCAGGTCAGTATGCTCCACGGTGACGAACTGAAGCAGAAGGAGAATACGCTGATTTTTATGGATGAAATTCAGGCGTATCCACACCTTTTGACGCTGCTGAAGTTCCTGTCCCAGGACAACCGGTTTACCTATATTGCCAAAGGTGGGGAAGATAACCTATCTGCCGATTTACTTTGTGATGCTCTTTTGAGGCTTTGGATATTACCTCGTGGATGCGCAGGAGTGAATAGGCTGGTGGCTATTAAGCACTTACAGCTTGCACTTCAGAAAAGTCCATAGCGTACCTTCTAATCATCAGCGGAACTCCGCATAGAATTATACCCCATTATGCCGCTTTGCAGAGGGTATAATGGGGTATAATGACATTACCAAGAAATATTACACTTGAAATGTATTTAACACAGCAACAAGTCGCCCAACATACTGATCGGTCTCCCCCGCAGTGCGCAGCAGCTTCATCTTCTTGCTGGTTTCATCAATATAACAGCAGGGAAAGTCATCCGTCTGTCCGCACTCCCGATCAAAAACCATCAAGGAACCCTCCTGGGTTCCATATTTGGTGAAGTGGTTGCCATTATCGGCAATTGCAAAGAACAAGCCCTTGCTTTTGCTGGGGTTGATAACCTCTTCAAATGATACATACTTTTCTATGGTGCCAAGCGGAAGTGAATAGGAAAGCTTTTTCTTTGGCGGTTTTGGTTGGACGCCTGAAGCCTTCTGAATAATCAACGGTAGCGCCTTTTGAAGATCCGGATATTCAGAAGTGCTGCATTTGGGAAATCTATATCCCACATCGTTTAACTTGGTGAGAATCTCTCTAAAGCTTGCCCTGCTTTTGTTGCAAACTTCGTACCACAGACTTTTCAGAGGAATTGATAGTACATCGTTGACAATGGAGCAACCGTACGTTCGCAGAAGTTTATATGAGCAAACTGTGAGGTCCAGTTCTTCGATGCAATCATTTACTGAAACATTGCCATACATAATAGTTACCTCAAACGAAAACCTAGCCAGCAATCTTCTCGACGAACCATCTTCCGATATTGTTGCCGGTCTGATTTGCGCAGCGCTCAAAAAATAGATAGCGCTGCATCCCATGAACCATAATCGTGTAGCGATCCCCCTGGCCACCGGCTTTCATTGCCGCTGCCTGCCGGATGTCTGTCACACGGTCAATCTCATATCGGACACCATCTTCCCAAATAATTTCTCTGGGCAGCATGATGCCGTCCTCTCGAAACTGTACATTAACCTGCACGTAGACCTTCGTATATATTTCTGCATTCACTTACAGTAACCTCCCAAAAGAGAGCGGCAATCCGTTCAGTCTCATCCTGCACCCCTTCGGGGGCAACACCAAAATTCAGGTGCATCTCATCTTGGCACCAGGCGCACAGCATGTACTTTCCGTTTTCATCCAGCTCAGATGTAAAGTAGAGGCGCTTTCCCTCATTCCGGCTGAAGCACACATATACCGCTCTGCATTGCGGCGCTTCCTGGGGTTCTGGCATTCCAATTCGGACAATCAGCAGCCGGTCATCTTCCTGTTCAAAAGCTTGACATGACTCTGAAAAATCATCCGGCGTTACACTTGTTGCACCAGCTGCAATCAGAGCTGCATCTTGGAAGAATTGAGCCATTGTATCTCCCGGAGCTGTCATTAAAGAAAATGAGAGTGCCAACCCATTTGTATAAATGGAACGCGGTATCAATCTGTGTTCCACAAGATATCGGACAGTATCCTTTGCAATCATTTTTTCATTCTTCCTTTTACATACTCCTGGAGCAATTCCCAATCTGTATCATCCATAAAGAATTGATACAGCTCAATGCCAAGACAATCACATATCCGTTCAATCGTATCCACAGATAACTGACTGTGACGCTGCACAGCTTTCTTTAGGGTACAGAAGTGCAGGCCTGTTTCTTTCGAAATGGTGTACAGCGTAGTATTGTGGCTATTGAGAAGCTCTATTAATCGTTGCGTCGTATCCATGAATATCCCCTCTTGAGAATCTAATAGCGAAAGTGAACGGCAGATTTCGGATACACCCCCGAGTCTGACGTTCACTTTTTCAATCTACGGGGTGTTGTCATACAGTGTAACAGGGTAGAAGTCCAATAAAACGGACTTAATTAAGCACACGACCTACAATTTCAAATCTGACATCAGGCAACACCACTCTTGGCGGATACTTTGGATTATAAGACACCATCACAGGCTGCATATGGCAGATCCCGTAACTATCCGTGAAAGCCTCTCGATCCTCTGGCTCTTGTTCTTCATAAGATTTGATGTATCCTTCGCCATCATAAATAAAGATGCCTACTTCTCCGGGATTGAGCGTCTGACATTGCTGAATCCAAACAATCTGTCCATCGCAATATGTGGGCATCATGCTGTCTCCGGAAACCCGAATGCCAAACTCTGCACCGGCAGGAATGGTATTCTTGGGTACACTTACCATTTCAAAATTTCCTTCATCCAGAAACGCACCTGTACCTGCAGATGCTGCCAGGTAACTTACAGGCATGTCCACATAGACAATACTGCCTTCAAATCTACGCTTCTCAGGTATATATCTCCCTGTGGCAATCAAATCGCTCTTATAGTCGGCCAGCTTCTTTTTGCCTTCCTCGTTCAATTCACTTTCTTCACCCTGACTTGTAAAAAAGTCAGGAGATTCAATTCCAAAAGCTTTGGAAATAGCCACCAACTGGTAGGAGTTGGGCACAGTTGAGCCAACCTCCCATTTATTCAGTGCGCCGGAGGAAATCTCAATGCCATAGTCAGCAAGTATGCCGCTCAAATTGGACAGAGTGATTCCATATTGCCTTCTGAGCTCTTGAATTCGCTGCCCAATGATGTTCTGATCCTTTTCCTCCAATGCGTTATAGCTTGCCTTCTTCCGAAAGGAAACAGGGATGACCTTGGCCTTCTTTGACATGGTACTACCTCCTTGCTAATCTGTTATCATTATATCTACCGTTTCGCGATATGTCAATCGCAAAATCTCCTGTTAGGGGACAAATGCGGCATTGACATCTCCAAAACAGAGATATATAGTTTAATTAGCAAACGGAAAGGAGGTATCCCAAGCAATGGATGAATGTGCGATCCTACACAGTGACATGAATTCCTTCTATGCCTCTGTAGAAATGATGTTGGATCCCTCTCTGAAGGGAAAAGCAATGGCTGTATGCGGCTCCGTTGAGGAACGGCACGGAATTGTGCTTGCCAAGTCCGACCTGGCAAAAAAAGCTGGAGTTAAAACCGGCATGGTCAGCTGGCAGGCAAAACAACTTTGTCCAGAGCTTATTCTTGTTCCGCCCCAGTACGATGAATACCTGAAGTACTCCAAGCTTGCTCATGGCATATACGAGCGATATACACCGTTGAGAGAACCATTTGGCATGGATGAGTGCTGGTTAGATGTAACCAGTGGTAATGCAGGCTACAGCAGCCCTAGACAGATAGCAGAAGAAATCAGGGCTGCAACGCGAGAAGAACTCGGTTTAACCGTCAGCATTGGCGTTTCCTTCAACAAAATATTCGCAAAACTTGGAAGTGATCTTAAAAAGCCAGATGCCATTACCGAAATTACCAGAGAGAACTTCAAAGAAAAAAATCTGGCCGTTGGCAGCAGATGAAATGATCTACTGCGGCCCTCAGACCATGAAAAAGCTTGTCCGGTATGGTATTCATACGATTGGCGATGTTGCGGCGTTAGACCCTGAGTTTCTTCGATATCTCCTGGGCATCAATGGAATTGCCCTCTGGAAGTATGCAAACGGGCTGGATAGTGCACGCGTCATTCATAAGGATTTTGTATCTCCCATTAAGTCCGTCGGACACGGAATTACCTGTGTTGCTGACTTGGAGGATAATTCAGAGGTTGCAAAAGTAATGCTGGCGCTGTCCCAGGATGTCGGTCATAGGCTGCGTATTCATGAGCTGGCAGCACGCGGAGTACAGGTGTATATTCGCGGCAACGATTTGGGCGGTGCCCAGTTTCAATGCAAACTGCCCATTGCAACGCAGCTTCCAAACGAAATTGCTGCCGCTGCCTTCCAACTATTTCGCCGCAAATATGCCTGGGGCACCAAGGTACGTGCTGTCTGTGTTCGGGCGATAGACCTGGTATCTAAGAATGATGCGACGCAGCTGTCTCTGTTCGATGACCCCATTCGCCGGATCAAAAAGGAGCACCTCCAGGATGCTGTCGAGGAGATTCGGGGCCGTTTCGGGAAACAGTCACTTGCCTACGCCGCATTGGTTGGAGATTTGAAAATGCCTGATGATGGAAGGGACAAGGTCAAAATACCGGGCTTATGGTTATAGAAAACAACCTTCAGTATACAAAGAAAACCGGCATTTACCTTGGCCCTACCAAAACCGGCAAGGTTCGCGCGTTGAAACTCGCTCCTCAGTGCGTGGAACTTATAAAAGAGTGGAAGCTGGAGCAGATGCGGATGCGTCTCAAGCAGGGGTCGGACTGGAAAGAAACCGGAATGGTATTCACCAAAGATAACGGGGAATGGCTTCATCCTGACAGCATTACCAGATGGCTGAATAATTTCAGCCGGGACAATGGACTGCCCCATATCCACCCCCACGCATTTCGGCACACCGCTGCTTCCACAATGATTGCCAATGGTGTTGATCTGGTCACCACAGCAAATGAACTTGGACACGCAAACGCAACGACCACAGCAATGATTTACGCACATCAGATTGCCATTGCAAAGGCCAGGGCCGCTGATGTTCGTGCCGGTGTGTTTGCAGGAAGAGACAGCAAGCCCAAAGGAAGTAAACTCAGGAGTAAATTCCGTGGAGCTTAAAATACATAGGACCCAAGCAGTTTTTGAGGCTGCTTGGGTCCTATTTTTCTATTTTAAGGCAGAGAAACTTCTCTCTAGGCAGGCACTTTGCCCGGCCTCTTAGCCTTCAGGTTAGGTTGCCAAACTCAGCGAAGTCTCTGGTAAGAGGACAAATTTGAGGGGACTTGCGTAATCTCATTGCGGTCAAGGCTCGAGATTCCATCGTTCAAGGATATCAAAAAGCCGAGAATATTCAGAGTATTCCACAGAATTGTATAATGAAAATGGTGTTTTACCATTTTGAATGCAGCTTTCCGGAACTTTCTCCCAAAAGTGTTGTTTTACCCCAAAAATCATTTTCGGCCAAAAAGTTAGAAAAACACTGTCCACCACTGGCGTAAACCCCAAATAAACCCCAAGTCGTAGGGTCTGTAACTTTTGTAACCACCAAAAAGTTAGAAAAATCCCGGGTTTCTTGTCGAAATCCGGGATAATTTTGGTTGCGGAGGCAGGACTCGAACCTACGACCTCCGGGTTATGAGCCCGACGAGCTTCCAACTGCTCTACTCCGCGATATTCTGTTGCACCTCTCATGTGCTCATGTATTATAGCATGAGTAAGACACTTTGTCAACCCCTATTTTCTTTGAGTTTCGGCCATCCATCCTCTCAAGAATATCCACAGCCAAACAGGTTTAGCAAACAAGAAAAAAGCAAAGAAAACGAAGGAAACTCGCTCCATTTTGCGAAAGAAAGCGTATGCAGTAGACCGTCTGTCTGACCACCTGAAAGATGGCATTTACGTCAAAGCAATGGCTGCGTACTTGAACCATGTCCGGAAAATGGTGGCCTCTGAGCCGGTGGTCCATTAAAGACAGGGGAGCTAGTATGAAAAGCGTAGCACTTTGGCCGGACTCGGGTCGTCGGATTTTTACGACACGACCAATCTGCTGCAGCGCCGCTCGTATTGTAGAGAATAATACTATCTCTTAATAAAATGATTTCATCATTTTATTTAAGCCGTTTCACGGCAGACCGCCTG
>ENA-OPCE01000865-OPCE01000865.1-human-gut-metagenome-genome-assembly--contig:-NODE-865-length-22288-cov-3.042459_pt1 | contig 22288 bp, 10 predicted proteins | sample MGYA00241247_ERZ501474 | MGnify/ENA primary metagenome ERZ501474 (study PRJEB25962, sample SAMEA2042572) | human gut metagenome | biome: human gut; feature: human-associated habitat; material: faeces... | reverse complement strand
AGGCTGGCGGACTTTTCAGGGGTCGGCAGCCTATTTTTTTTACATCTTACCTGAATAATCCTTTCAAAAAGATAGTGTCACTATATGTCTGCGATAATGACACTATATCAGTGGTATAGTGACACCATTTACCTAGGATAGTGTCATTATCTTATTTTTATAAATATCCCCTTTTCCGTTTTAGTATTAAATATTTGGAATGTAGCCGATTACAAAGTTTCCTTTCATCCGTCTTTTATACGATCAGCGTATAATTAAGATGATGAATAGAAAGAAATTATTTCAACATATCCTTTGGATATTAATACTTGCAGAGTGTTTCCCTCTATTAGCGATTGCCGGATCGCAGCAAAAGGAACAACGTTATAAAATAGCCGTATGTGACTGGATGATTCTGAAACGTCAGAAAATCGGTTCATTCCAATTGGTACATGAATTGAATGGTGACGGTGTAGAATTGGATATGGGTGGTCTTGGCAAGAGGGAAATGTTTGATAATAAATTGCGCGAGCCCCATTTCCAGCAGTTATTTCGTGAAACTGCTCAAAAATATCAATTAGAAGTTTCTTCTATTGCTATGTCCGGTTTCTATGGACAGTCTTTTCTGGAACGAGCTAACTATAAAGATTTAGTTCAGGATTGCCTTCATGCCATGAAAGTGATGAATGCCAAAGTTGCCTTTCTTCCTTTGGGAGGAATCAAAGCCGGATGGGAAAAGATTCCGGCACTACGGACAGAAGTTGTAAAACGCTTGAAGGAGGTAGGAGATATGGCAGCTTCTGAAGGGGTGGTGATTGGTATTGAAACTCAATTGGATGCAAAAGGAGATGTGAAACTACTGAAAGAAATTAATTCTCCCGGAATCAAGATCTATTTTAAATTTCAAAATGCATTGGAGAATGGAAGGGATTTATGTAAGGAATTGAAGATTCTGGGGAAAAAGAGGATTTGCCAGATTCACTGTACGGACACAGATGGAGTGACTTTACCTTATAATGAACGATTGGACATGAATAAGGTGAAAAAGACGCTGGATAAGATGGGATGGATTGGATGGCTGGTGGTAGAACGTTCGCGCGATAAGGATGACGTGCGGAACGTGAAAAAGAATTATGGTACGAATATTAAGTATTTGAAAGAAATGTTTCAGTAAAGATAGGAGGACATTATGACATAGTTAACATTACAAAGAGAGAGAAAAAAATGCAAAATCTATTTTTTTATTCTTTTAAGTGATTACATATTTTTTGATTGTACGTCTTTCCTTAAAAGAACTTTTAGATTTTGAAGATATAATATATTATTTTTGTTTAAATTAAAATTTAATCTATGAAGAGTAAAATGAAGATTAAAATGAAGATTGCCGGAAAGTTATGGGGCTTGTCAGCAATTCTTTTATTCGTTTCTTGTGCTAAAGGTTTTGATGATAATGAAACCTTTTCTGGAGGTGTGACAAATGCACAGTTGGAATCGCCGGTTATCGACGATAATAGCTTTTCAACCTTAACAAACTCTGATGGTACAGAAAGTGTAAAGATAACGTGGCCGGTAGTTATGGGAGCTGGAGGATATTTGCTTAATGTAGATCTTATAGAAGATCCGGCAGACCCTACAGTTACTACAGAGAATCCTGTTGTTGTGATGCAAGATAGTGTTGTAGATGGTTCATCTGTTGTATTTACGAAAACAGAAGATGCTACCTATAAAATAAAAATAAAGACACTTGGCAATGAAAAACTGAACAATAAGGAAGCACAAGAGAGTACTGATTTTAAATATGTTGCATTGGTGCCTGCTACAACAATTCCTGTAGGTGAAGATATAGCTGAATATATTAATAATCAATTGAAAGATAGTGATAAAGAACAAGCTTTTGCTTTGGAAGCAGGTAAGTCTTATGTTCTGAATGGTATTGTTGATTTTAGATTGAATGTGATTACACTTCGTAGTACTGATAAAGATAATCGTCCAACGGTAAAAGTTGGAGCTAGCGGAGGATTTATGACGCAAGCTGGATTGAAAATTAAATTCATTAATTTTGATTGTTCAGAAATGACTGGTGCTGGTTTTTTAACTCTAAGTGGAGAACCTAGTGAAACAATATCAATAAAGAGTTTAGGCTATGATAAAGATGAAGCTAATCAAGATGGTTATATCATCAATAAGCCTGTAATTATTCAGGAATGTAATATCAAAAATCTGCAGAATAGCTTGCTTTATGGTAATAAAAAACCATGGACTTTACGTGATTTCCGTATTACAGATTGCATCGTACAGATGAATAATGCTGGCTCTAATGGGGTTATTAATTTATATGGTGCTACGGGTACAATTAAAGATATGACTATTAAGAATAGTACATTTTATAATTTAGTGAAAAATAGTTCTGCTTATTTTATTCGTTATCAAAATAACTCACAACCTTGGAAATATTTTGGCAAGAGTGATAATACTTCAACTCACATTATATCCAATAACACATTCTGTAAGACTTTTTCAAATAAAGACTTTGGCAATAATATACCTAATGATAAGACCTCAATGACACAAAAAGTTGAATACAATATATTCTATGATGTATATCGTTTATATCAGTATCTTCAAAGTAATAATAAGAAATCAACTGTTGGCAATACTATTTGGGGAGTTGATGGTGGAACTCCTAATGGCAATGATACAGGAGGACGAAAAGATGATAATGGTAATCCGTTTGCTACACTTGAAGACCCTGCGTTCGTAGGTCCTTTCTTGCAGGAACTTGACTTATTAAAAACTAACGGTGGTGTTGATTTTGAACCTAAAGGTGCAGAAGCTGTAAAAAATAAAGGTGGTGACCCTCGTTGGTATAAATAAATATAAAGTATAAATTATAATGCTATAATAATGAAACATAATAATATAATTAAATTGTGCCTTGGCATATTTCTGGCTTTCACAATGGCTTTGCCTGCTATTGCCCAGAAAACACAGACATTCAAAGGTGTAGTGGTAGATACGACGGGGGAACCTATTATTGGTGCTTCTGTGAAGGTGGTAGGTACAACTACTGGGACTATAACTGATTTGGATGGTAAATTTATGGTTGTTGTTCCATCTGGAAAACAGGTTGAAATATCTTATATAGGGTATATAACACAGGTATTATCAGATTTTAAGCAGACTAAGATTGAACTGAAAGAAGATACGCAGCAGTTAGATGAGGTTGTAGTGGTAGGTTATGGTACGCAGAAAAAAGCGCATCTAACAGGAGCTATTGCTACTGTACCTATGGATGATATTCAGGATCTTGCTTCCGGTAACCTGGCAAGTACGTTGAGTGGTATGGTAAATGGACTTAGCGTTAGTGGTGGAGATGCACGACCAGGTGAGAATGCCCGGATTAATATTCGTCAAAATGATGTTTTATCAGATATTGGTGGTACTGCTTCAGAACCATTATATGTTATTGATGGGTATATTTATCCTGTAGAAGTGAAAATTGGTGATGTTACAGAAAACTTAGGAGCAACGGCATTTAATAATTTGGATCCGTCTGTAATTGAAAGTATTTCGGTTTTGAAAGATGCTGCGGCTGCTGTATACGGTGCTCGTGCTGCCAATGGTGTTATATTGGTTACTACCAAGAGAGGTAAACAAGGTGCGCCTAAGATCTCATATAGTGGAACTTTTGGCGTTGTGGATGAGGTTTCGCGTGCTAAGATGTTGAATGCATACCAATATGGTCAACTTTGGAATGCAGTACGTGCGGCTGATCCGACTGACGTATCTATTAATCTGCAAAATGATTTGTTCCAAGCCGACGAGTTGAATGCAATGAAAGGTTTGAATTATGACTTGTTGGACAAATACTGGAAAGCTGCATTGACACAAAAACATAGTATCAATATGACCGGTGGCTCAGAAAGAGCTAATTATTTTGGAGGAATATCTTATTTTGATCAAGATGGTAATCTTGGTAATTTGGATTATAACCGTTGGAACTATCGTGCTGGTGTTGATGTGAAGATTAGTAAATGGTTAAAAGCAAGTCTTCAGGTTTCAGGTGACTATGGAAAGAAAAACAAACCGAATGTGAAGGTTGGAGGTAGTAATGACGAGAAAGACTATAATCTTCTGTTAGTTCGTCCATATTATATTCCTGAAGAAGTGAATGGAATTCCAATCGTACCTTATGGCATTGGCAATTCACAGGTAAGTTCATCGCAAAACTATTCATTTTCTCTGCTTCAAAATGCTGGGGATTATAATAGAACAGAAACATCAAATATGAATATTAATGCGGGCTTGGAATATGATTTTGGATGGAATAAATGGTTGAAAGGGTTAAAACTAAAATTCTCTTATTCAAAGAGTATCAATTCTACAAAAAACAATCAATATGGTTCGTCATATGAACTTTATTATATGTCCAAACGTGCTGGAAGTGGAAATCACTTGTATACACCTATTCAAGGGCAGGAATCTCTTTATGAAGAGTTGCTGGCAGAAAACAATTTCTTATTAGCTAATAATGGTTCTGCTATAAATAATGCCAGTGGGGATCCTTATTTGTCTCGTACAATGAGCCGTGCTGATAATTATCAGATGAACTTCACTGCAACTTATAACCGTGATTTTGGTAGTCATCATATAGGTGCTTTGTTTTCTATTGAAAAATCAGAGGCTGAAAGTGAATATTTAGTGGGACAGGTTACTAATCCTTATGAATTTACCAATGGACAATCGAATCTAGTTCAATATAATAGTGCATCTACTACAGAATTTAAACGTGCCGAGTCTGGAACATTATCATATATTGGTCGTGTGAATTATGCATATGCTGATAAGTATTTGTTTGAGTTCCTGCTTCGCTCGGATGCATCAACCAAGTTTGCTCCTGAAAATTATTGGGGAGTTTTCCCTTCAGTTTCTGCTGGTTGGATTATATCACAAGAAGAATGGTTTAAAAAGAGTGTGAAATGGGTTGATTATTTGAAAGTACGAGCTTCATTTGGTTTAACAGGTCGGGATAATACGAAAGCATGGCAATGGATGCAGAACTATGCGGTTGATAAAGATAAAGGACCTATATTCGGTGTTAATACATCAACAAACGCTGGTAATCATATAACTATTAATAAAGAAATATCCGCTGTAAACCGTGATGCACACTGGGATAAGTCATATAAAGCAAACTTTGGTTTGGATTTCAATGTGTTGAATAACCGTTTATCATTCAATATTGATGGTTATTATGAGTGGAATCGCGAAATGTTACTCCCATATTCAGCTTCTATTCCAGGTACAGTAGGAACACAGTCTGCGAATTTTAATTATGGAGAGTTGGACACATATGGCATGGAGTTATCTGTGACTTGGAGAGATAAAATAGGAAAAGATTTTAAATATAAAGTGTCTGTGAATACCGGATATACGGATAATAAGGTGCTCATGATGGACTGGGAAACCAACCAGCGTTATATGAAGATTCATGAGGGCAGTCGTACCGATATGGGAACATGGGGAATGCAGTGTCTTGGTATGTTCCGTAGTTATCAAGATATAGATGAATATTTCACCAAATATAATATTACATCATATATGGGTATGACTAAGGATAATGTAAAACCTGGTATGTTAATATATAAAGATATTCGTGGTGCAGAACAGACCGACGGAACCTATGCTGGACCAGATGGAGTTGTAAGTTATGAAAATGATCAAGTCCGTTTGTCAAACCGAAGTAATCCTTATGGTTTCACTACAAATTTGAGTGCAGAATGGAAAGGTATTTCTTTGTCTGCACAGATAAGCGCAAGTTGGGGAGGATATAGTTTTGTCCCAACATCGGCACTTAAGATCGGTAACATGGTTGGTTCAGGATCGGGTTCGTATACAGATCTGGAATATACCAATATGCCATCCTTCTGGAATACAGATAATATGTTTGTTTATAATGATGTAGTTGATGCGTCAGGTAATGTGGTTGTAAAAGCTAATCGCAATGCAAAATATCCTAACTTAAGATGGGGTAGTGTTAATAGTGTGAATTCAACATATTGGAGAGTGAGTGGAACTCGCGTTAGCATGAATCGCTTAACATTAGCATATGCCATACCATCGAAGTTTACAAGATTGATCGGTATTGAAAGTTGTCGTTTCAATGTAACAGGACAGAACTTATTTAGTTTCTATAATCCTTATCCTGATAATTTTATAGATCCTATGACTTCTTATGGTAGTTATCCTACTTTGCGTAAGTTTACTATTGGTGTAAATGTGACATTCTAAAAAGAAATAACGATGAAAAGAAAAAATATAATAGCTTTCAGTGTTGCTTTAATGGCGATAGGTGCTTTCACTTCATGTAGTGATGAGTTTCTACAAGATAAAAAAAATTACGACTATGTTGACGCAAGTACATATAATACATTCAGTGGTGCAAAAGCACGTGTAGATGATATATATGCTTGGTGCTTGCCTAATGCGAGTTCCGAACCAAGTTGGAAATACAATAGTACCGGAGCAGCTGATTTACAGTCTAAGTCTACAGAAGAGTATAGTGGATTCGGATCATTCGTAGATCCTGACGCTCCGATGACCAGTCAGAGTGGAAACAATACGGTTCCTGACTATTTTCATAATAGTGGTAATAATATTCAGGCAAGTGTTTGGGGACGTATTCGTAATTGCAATGATGTTATTTATGGTATAGAGAATAGTACTCTTTCAGAAGAAGAAAAGAATGAGTTACTCGGACAGGTTTATTTCTTTCGTGCATGGTGTTACTACAACTTGGTGAAGTGGTATGGTGGAGTGCCTATAATTACGGAAGTACAAGAACCAGTGGCAGGGGCTATCACTCCTCGTTCTACAACAAAAGCGTGTGTTAATTTTATTTGTGAGGATTTAGAGCGTTCAGCGCAGTTGCTTGCTCCGTTTACTGAAAATGGAGGATGGCCTTCAAGTGATTTTGGACGTGTTACTTCCGGTACAGCACTAGCATTGAAAGGACGGACTCTTTTGTTATATGCAAGTCCGTTGTTTAACCGTAAAAATGATGTGGAACGTTGGAGGAAAGCTTATAATGAAATCACTGCTGATTTACCCCGAATAAATGCTTGTGGATATGGTTTAGTTAATGAAGGTAATGCCGGAACTAATGCTTCAGGTTGGGCGAATGTTTTTTCAATGGTTGATGGCAATACAGAAGCTGTGTTTGTAACACTATATAATGATATAGCCACTGGTGGAGTACCTGATTTTAGTAAAAACAACTCATGGGAACATGGTATTCGGCCATCAAATGCCATGGGAGGTGGTGGCAAAACTCCTTCTGCTATGATGGTTGATATGTTTCCTATGGCTGATGGAAAAAGACCTTCTACGTGCAATACTTATACTACACTAGAGCAATCTTCTGTTGCTTATGATAAGAATGTTCCATTTGCCAATCGTGATCCTCGTTTTTATCGGACATTTGCTTTCCCCGGAGTACGCTGGGCTTTCAGTGGTGATCCTAAGAATGCAAGCAATAATAATCCTTATACAGGGGATAAGTATAATTTGTGGAACTATGTTTGGTATGCTAATGAGAGTGATAGAGATAATGAAGAGGCTAGTAGCTCTAATACTTATGGTGCGGATAACTTGTTGACAAATGCTAAAGGTTTCTATATACGTAAACGTTCGGATGATTTAGATGTGAATTCGAATGCCAGATATAAATTTACTCAAGCAAATGGTTTTAAATTTAGTGGTAGCCCATATTTGGAGATTCGTTATGCTGAAGTGTTGTTGAATTATGCAGAAGCAGCATGTGGTGCTGGTGAAATGGGAGTAGCTGTTGAACAATTGAAGAAGATACGTGCTCGTGTAGGATATACATCTGCAAATAATTTCGGTTTACAGACCAACTTGTCAGGTGACCAAGCTGCATGTTTTGCTGCCATTTTGTACGAACGTCAGATTGAATTGGCTTATGAAGGAAAACGTTTTGATGACTTACGCCGTTGGATGTTGTTTGATGGTGGTGCAGAAAGAGCAGAAGGTGCTCCTGACACATGGGTTCCGTCTGGTTGGAATGGAAACACTTGCACTTATTTAGGTTTTAAACAACTCAATGGACAACGCCGTGATAATCTTGAATTCCGTGTTAGTAGTAATCATGAGAGTAAAGGGCTTGGTGGTACTTCGTGGGAAATAAATGGAGTAAATCCAGATCCTCTAAAAGATGTAACACGTCCGGATGCATTAGATTTGAGACAAGCGGATATTTCTAGTCAACAGAATAAGTTAGTTGAATTTTATAATACTTATTTGACGCGTAAAATGAAGAAAGGTGATGCATATACTACTGATCATACGCCTAAATATATGAATTTTCTTCCTAGATATTACTTCTTAGGTTTTGCGGAAGGAGCTCAAAAGGCTAATCAGACATTGCCACAGACTATTGGTTGGGCAGATTATAATAATGGTGGTGCTAACGGTACTTTCGATCCATTAGCAGAATAAATATATAATATCTGATTTATCTATATGATGACGTCTCTAATATCTCTTGAATGAGAGAATTGGAGACGTTATTTTTTTGCCGGGGTTTGGGTTCTGTGGAAAAAAACATATTTAGAACAATAATTCTATCTCTACTGATTACAAATCTTTTTCTCTTTCGTCTTATTATTGTATTTTTGAATTAACAACTTCACAAAACCAAATAAAAATGAAGAAGAAACAGGTACTTTTAGCAGTTTTTGCTGCAACAATGTTGACTCCGACTGTTGTGCGGGCACAATACCCACAAATAACCGGCGAAGCCAAAGAAAATTATACAAAGATGATGACTGAAGAGCGGAAGCGCTCTGATGAAGCATGGGCGAAGGCACTTCCAATAGTGCAGAAAGAAGCGAAGGAAGGACGTCCATATATTCCTTGGGCTGGTCGTCCGTACGATTTGCCGCAGGCTGATATCCCTTCATTCCCAGGTGCCGAAGGTGGTGGTATGTATAGTTTCGGTGGCCGTGGCGGCAAAGTGATAACTGTTACAAATCTGAATGATCGTGGACCGGGCTCTTTCCGTGAGGCATGTGAAACTGGCGGTGCACGTATTATTGTGTTCAATGTTGCCGGTATCATCCGTCTGGAATCTCCGATTATCGTCCGTGCTCCCTATGTAACCATTGCAGGGCAAACAGCTCCGGGAGACGGTGTTTGTATTGCCGGCGAGTCATTTTGGGTAGATACACATGATGTTGTTGTACGTCATATGCGTTTCCGTCGTGGAGAAACGAAAGTATGGCATCGCGATGACTCTTTCGGAGGTAATCCTGTTGGTAATATAATGATCGACCACTGTTCCTGTACATGGGGATTGGATGAAAACATTTCTTTCTATCGCCACATGTACGACCCGAGTGAAGGACAATATGAAAGCAAAGGCTTGAAACTTCCTACTGTAAACGTAACTATTCAAAATACTATCTCGGCAAAAGCGTTGGATACATACAATCATGCGTTCGGTAGCACGCTAGGTGGTGAGAACTGTGCATTTGCCCGTAACCTTTGGGCTAGTAACTCTGGCCGTAACCCTTCTATCGGATGGAATGGTATATTTAATTTCGTTAATAATGTAGTATTCAATTGGGTGCACCGTTCTTCTGATGGTGGTGATTATACCGCGATGTTCAATATGATTAACAACTACTACAAACCGGGACCTGCTACTCCTAAGGATTCCAATGTAGGACATCGTATCTTGAAACCGGAAGCAGGACGTAGTAAGCTGGATCATAAAGAATATGGGCGAGTATATGCCGACGGAAATATAATGGAAGGCTATCCTGAAATAACTAAAGACAACTGGAATGGCGGTATTCAGATTGAAACTCAACCGAACACTGACGGATATACTGAATACATGCGTAGCTATCAGCCGTTCGAGATGCCGTATATCAATATCATGGGAGCTAAAGATGCTTATGACTATGTATTGAAACATGTAGGCGCGAATATTCCTTGTCGTGATATTGTTGACGAACGTGTGATTGAAGAAGTTAGAACAGGTATTCCTTATTATGAAAAGAAACTTCCTAAAGACGCTTATGGTGACTTGACAGGTTTGTCTCCTAAGTCAATGGGGGAAGACGGACAGTTCAAGTATCGTCGTTTGCCGAAAGATTCTTATAAGCAGGGTATTATTACTGATGTTCGCCAGATGGGTGGTTATCCTGAATACAAAGGTACTCCTTATGTTGATACAGACAAAGATGGTATGCCGGACGAATGGGAAATTGCTAACGGATTAAATCCGAACGATCCGAGTGATACCAATAAAGACTGTACTGGTGACGGATATACGAATATTGAAAAATATATCAACGGTATCAGCACAAAGCATAAAGTAGATTGGAGAGATATGAAGAACAACTACGATACATTGGCTGAAAAAGGAAAATTAATGTAATTATGAAAAAGATACTGATACTATCATTGCTTTTTATTTCCGGTTGGATGTCTGCGCAGGCAGTCGACTTAAATAAAGAGAATCGTGATCCTGAATATGTAAAGTCTATTGTCGGCCGATCACAAAAGATCGTTGATAAACTCGGACTTACAGATGCGAAAATAGCCGAAGATGTTCGCAATGTCATAGCCAATCGTTACTTCGAATTAAATGATATTTATGAGGTGCGGGATGCGAAAGTCAAGAAAGTAAAAGAATCCGGGTTGACTGGTGAGGCTAAAAATGAAGCTTTGAAAGCTGCGGAAAATGAAAAAGATGCGGCACTATATCGTTCACATTTCGCTTTTCCTGCCAATTTATCTCTCTTTCTTGATGAAAAGCAAATAGAAGCTGTTAAAGATGGCATGACTTATGGAGTAGTAAAAGTGACTTATGACTCACATCTAGACATGATTCCTACTTTGAAAGAAGAAGAAAAAGCTCAAATCTATGCTTGGTTGATAGAGGCCCGTGAATTTGCGTTGGATGCAGAAAATTCGAATAAGAAACACGCTGCTTTCGGAAAATACAAAGGACGTATCAACAACTATCTGGCTAAACGTGGGTATGACCTGAAGAAAGAACGAGAGGAATGGTATAAACGTATAAAAGCCCGTGGAGGTTCTATATAATTAAAAAATAAGATACTATAAAAAGAAGTGAAATTCTTTCCCATTGTAAATGGTTAGTTTGTTTGATGGTGGAAAGGGTGGCTCGGAGAGTCGCCCTTTTATCGTATATAAATTTTGAATCTACTGATTCTTCTAGTATATTTGAGTACAAATGGCGCTTTCCATCGTCTCCTCTGTATAAAAGATACAAATATAGAATATACAAATGAAAAAGTTAAGAAATACATTAGCCGCAATAAGTCTTCTGTTTCTGGCTTCTTGTGGGGGGAACAAAGACTACTACATGTTCACTTCGTTTCATGAACCGGCTGATGAGGGGTTGAGATACTTATACAGTGAGGACGGAATTCACTGGGACAGTATTCCGGGAGTTTGGCTAAAGCCGGAACTGGGACAGCACCAGCTCATGCGGGACCCCTCGATGGTACGTACTCCGGATGGAACCTATCATTTGGTCTGGACTACAAGTTGGAAAGGTGATTTAGGGTTTGGCTACGCACATTCCAAAGATCTGATCCATTGGTCGGAACAACAGATGATTCCTGTAATGGCAGACGAACCGACTACCATTAATGTATGGGCTCCGGAAATTTTCTATGACGACGAGAACGATCAGTTCATGGTCGTATGGGCTTCCTGTGTCCCCGGACGTTTCGAAAAGGGAATAGAAGAAGAGAATAATAATCATCGTTTATACTATATCACTACAAAAGATTTTAAAACCGTTTCGAAAGCAAAACTTTTGTATGATCCGGGATTCAGCACCATTGATGCCGTTATCGTGAAACGGGCAAAGAATGACTATGTAATGGTACTCAAGGATAACACCCGTCCGGAACGTAATCTGAAAATCGCTTTTTCCGATTCTATGACCGGTCCTTATTCGCCCGCATCCCAGCCTTTCACTGAATCCTTTGTAGAAGGCCCGTCTGTAGAGAAGTTGGGCGACGATTATCTAATCTACTTTGATGTATATAAGAAAAAAATATATGGCGCTATGCGTACGAAGGATTTCCGGAACTTTACAGATGTAACAGAAGAGGTAAGCATCCCTGTAGGACATAAGCATGGAACAATATTCAAAGCTCCGGAATCAGTAGTAAAGGCATTGCTGGAAGAAAAGAAATAAATCTGGAACTAATTTAAAATCAGAAATAAATCATGAACAACTCTGCTAAAATTCTTTTTGTACTGGCTGCCGGATGGTTGACTACTACAGCCTTTGCACAAGATAGAATCCATTATACAGGAAAAGAATTATCAAATCCTGCTTATCACGACGGGCAACTGTCTCCGGTAGTCGGAGTGCATAATATTCAATTGGTACGTGCCAATCGCGAACATCCGGATGCTTCGAACGGCAATGGATGGACTTATAATCATCAGCCGATGCTGGCTTATTGGAATGGACAGTTTTTCTATCAGTACCTCGCAGACCCTTCTGACGAACACGTACCGCCTTCACAGACTTTTCTGATGACTTCGAAGGATGGATATTGCTGGACAAATCCGGAAATCGTGTTTCCTCCTTATAAAGTTCCCGATGGATACACCAAAGAATCTCGTCCAGGTGTACAGGCCAAAGATCTGATTGCCATAATGCACCAGCGTGTCGGATTCTATGTTTCTAAATCCGGCAAGCTGATTACAATGGGAAATTACGGAGTTGCTTTGGACAAAAAGGATGATCCCAATGATGGAAACGGTATTGGCCGCGTAGTTCGTGAAATAAAGAAAGACGGTTCTTTCGGACCGATCTATTTCATTTATTATAATCATGGATTTAATGAAAAGAATACCGATTATCCATATTTTAAGAAAAGTAAGGATCGTGAGTTTGTGAAAGCTTGCCAGGAAATTCTCGATAATCCGCTGTATATGATGCAGTGGGTGGAAGAAGCCGACCGTGAAGATCCTCTCATTCCGTTGAAGAAAGGATATAAAGCATTCAATTGTTATACATTGCCGGATGGACGTATTGCCAGTCTTTGGAAACATGCACTTACTTCTATCAGTGAGGATGGCGGAGATACCTGGGCAGAACCGGTGCTTCGTGCAAAAGGCTTTGTCAATAGCAATGCAAAAATCTGGGGACAACGTCTAAGTGACGGAACGTATGCTACAGTATATAATCCATCGGAATTTCGTTGGCCGCTAGCTATCTCTTTGAGTAAAGATGGGTTGGAATATACGACATTAAATTTAGTGCATGGTGAAATCACTCCAATGCGCTATGGAGGAAATTATAAATCATACGGCCCCCAATATCCACGTGGTATTCAGGAAGGTAATGGAATACCTGCAGATGGTGATTTATGGGTTTCTTACAGTGTGAATAAGGAAGATATGTGGATTTCCCGCATTCCTGTTCCGGTAGAGATAAATGCTTCAGCACATGCGGACGATGATTTCTCAAACAATAAATCAATTGCAGAACTGACTGACTGGAATATTTATTCTCCGGTTTGGGCTCCGGTTTCTCTGGAAGGTCAATGGCTGAAACTGCAAGATAAAGACCCGTTTGATTATGCCAAAGTGGAACGTAAAATTCCGGCTTCTAAAGAATTGAAAGTATCATTTGATTTGAAAGCCGGCCAGAATAATAAAGGCACACTCCAGATTGAATTTCTGGATGAGAATGGAATAGCCTGTTCTCGTATGGAACTTACTGATGATGGCATTTTCCGATTGAAAGGCGGCTCCCGGTTTGCAAATATGATGAAATATGAAGCAGGAAAGGTTTATCATGTAGAAGCAGTCCTTTCTACTGTTGATCGTAATATTCAAGTATATGTAGATGGTAAGAGAGTAGGGTTGCGTATGTTCTATGCGCCCGTGGCTGCTGTGGAGCGAATCGTATTCCGTACTGGCGTACCTCGTACATTCCCGACTGTAGATACTCCTGCCGACCAGACTTATGATTTGCCGAATGCAGGTGCACAAGATCCATTGGCTGAATATGGCATTGCCAATGTGAAAACATCTTCTACGGATAAAGATGCATCTTCTGCTTTTTTAAAGTATGCTGATTTCAGTCATTATGCAGACTATTTCAACGGTATGGAAGACGAAAATATTGTTCAGGCAATTCCCAATGCAAAGGCTTCGGAATGGATGGAGGAAAATATTCCTTTGTTCGAGTGTCCGCAACATAACTTTGAAGAAATGTATTATTATCGTTGGTGGTCAATCCGTAAGCATATCAAGGAGACTCCTGTTGGCTATGGCATGACCGAGTTCCTCGTTCAGCGTTCTTATTCAGATAAATATAATTTGATTGCTTGCGCAATTGGACATCACATTTATGAAAGCCGTTGGTTGCGTGATCCGAAATATTTGGATCAGATTATTCATACATGGTATCGTGGCAATGATGGCGGTCCAATGAAGAAAATGGATAAGTTCAGCTCATGGAATGCAGATGCTGTTTTGGCTCGTTACATGGTAGATGGTGATAAGGACTATCTGCTGGATATGAAGAAAGATCTGGAAACCGAATACCAGCGTTGGGAACGTACGAACCGTTTGAAGAACGGATTGTATTGGCAGGGTGACGTACAGGATGGTATGGAAGAATCAATCAGTGGCGGACGGAAGAAGAAATATGCCCGGCCGACAATCAATAGCTATATGTATGGCAATGCCAAAGCACTTTCATGTATAGGAATTCTTTCCGGTGATGAGGGGATGGCTATGAAATATGGCATGAGAGCGGATACTTTGAAAAATCTGGTAGAAAATGAATTGTGGAATACACGTCATCAGTTTTTTGAAACGATGCGTACGGACTCTTCTGCGAATGTGCGTGAAGCAATCGGATATATTCCCTGGTATTTCAACCTGCCGGATACCACCCAAAAGTATGAAATTGCCTGGAAAGAAATTATGGATGAAAAAGGCTTTTCTGCTCCTTATGGACTGACAACTGCAGAACGTCGTCATCCGGAATTCCGTACACGTGGAGTAGGCAAGTGTGAGTGGGACGGTGCTATCTGGCCGTTTGCTTCCGCACAGACATTGACAGCAATGGCTAACTTTATGAATAATTATCCGCAGACTGTATTGTCTGACAGTGTATATTTCCGTCAGATGGAATTGTATGTGGAATCACAGTACCATCGTGGTCGTCCCTATATTGGTGAATATTTGGATGAGGTGACCGGTTATTGGCTGAAAGGAGATCAGGAACGTAGCCGTTACTATAACCATTCCACTTTCAACGACTTGATAATTACAGGACTGATCGGACTTCGTCCGCGTTTGGATAATACTATTGAGGTGAACCCTTTAATTCCTGCCGACAAGTGGGATTGGTTCTGCCTGGATAATGTATTATATCACGGTCATAATCTGACGATTCTTTGGGATAAGAATGGTGATCGTTATCATTGCGGAAAAGGATTACGCATTTTTGTAGATGGTAAGGAAGTAGGACATACAGATACATTGACTAGAATTGTTTGTGAAAATGTACTCAAATAATCTTTATTTTTAGACATAAGAACAAAAGAACATAAATGCTGCGCTTTGAAATTATTTCTATTGCTTATTGAACTGCTATTTTATTTTTTGTTCTTATGTTCTTCTGTCTGAATTAGATTCCCATTTATCGAACAAATAAAAGATACTTGAAAAATGAAATTCAAAAAGATTCTTCTTTCATTGCTAATTTGTTTGTCTTGTTTTGTACAGGCGAAGAATATAACCATCAGTCGTCTTACCTGTGAGATGCAGGAGGGACTGGTAGTGGTCGAAGGTTCACCCCGTTTGGGCTGGGTGATGGAATCGCCGGAAAATGGGACACGACAATCTGCCTATGAGATTGACATTCGGGAGGCTTTTACAGGACGTTCCATTTGGAATAGTGGGAAGGTTTATTCTTCGCAGAGCCAGTTAGTTTCTACAAAGGGGGCAGATATACGTCCTGATAACTCATTTAATTATAGTTGGCGCGTTCGTGTTTGGGATGAAACAGATACGCCTTCCGAGTGGAGCAGTGAAGCGAAATTCCGGGCAGTACCCGAAAGGTTATCTTCGGGGCAATGGATTGGAGCTATTACCCGACAAAATGCTCATTTACCGGAAGGGCGTAAGTTCCACGGTGGGGAGCTGAAGAAGCCGGAAGTGAAAGCAGCTTGGGAAGCAGTGGACACTTTGGCAAAGAAAAGTATTTGTTTGAGAAGAACATTCCAAGTAGGAGATGCGACAGAAGGGGGTACAAACCGAAAACCGGGCAAGAAAATAGTGGAAGCAACGGCATACGTTTGTGGTCTGGGATTTTATGAATTTTCTTTGAATGGCAAAAAAGTAGGTAACAGTGAGTTTGCTCCATTGTGGAGTGATTATGATAAAACTGTTTACTATAACACATACGATGTAACGGAACAATTGCGGCGTGGTGAAAATGTCGTAGGAATCTTATTGGGGAATGGATTCTATAATGTGCAGGGGGGGCGTTATCGCAAATTACAGATCAGCTTTGGTCCTCCCACACTTTTATTTGAGCTGGTTATTAACTACGAAGATGGAACATGTACGACAGTTCATTCAGATAATGACTGGAAATATGATTTTAGTCCGGTAACCTTCAATTGCATATATGGAGGGGAAGATTATGATGCGCGTCGTGAACAGAAAGGATGGAATCAGATTGGCTTTGATGACAGTCACTGGCGTCCGGTAGTCATACAGGAAGCTCCTAAAGGAATACTTCGTCCACAGATGGCGGCTCCGGTGAAAATCATGGAACGGTATGATATTCAAAAGGTAACTAAACTAAATGCGGAACAAATAGCATCGGCTTCCATATCGACCAAAAGAACAGTCGATCCTTCTGCTTTTGTATTGGATATGGGACAGAATCTGGCTGGCTTTCCGGAAATAACAGTACGTGGTAAACGTGGACAGAAAGTGACTTTGATTGTAGCCGAAGCATTAACGGATGAAGGTGCTTGCAATCAGCGTCAAACGGGGCGTCAGCACTATTACGAATACACTCTGAAAGGGGAAGGTGATGAAACCTGGCACCCTCGTTTCTCTTATTACGGTTTTAGATATATCCAGGTAGAGGGTGCTGTCTTAAAAGGACAGAAGAATCCGCAGAAATTGCCTGTATTGAAAAATATTCAATCCTGTTTCGTCTATAATTCAGCTAGAAAAGTTTCCACTTTCGAATCATCCAACCGGATATTTAATGCTGCCCATCGATTGATCGAGAAAGCGGTTCGCAGCAATATGCAATCTGTGTTTACGGATTGTCCGCATCGTGAGAAACTAGGGTGGTTGGAACAGGTACATCTGAATGGTCCGGGTTTGTTGTATAACTATGATTTGACAGCATACGCTCCGCAGATTATGCAGAATATGGCAGATGCACAACATTCCAACGGGGCCATGCCGACAACTGCTCCGGAATACGTGATTTTTGAAGGTCCGGGTATGGATGCTTTTGCCGAATCTCCGGAGTGGGGTGGTTCTTTGGTTATTTTCCCTTTTATGTACTATGAGACTTATGGAGACGATTCATTGATTAAGAAATATTATCCGAATATGCGTCGTTACGTGGATTATCTCAAGACTCGTGCAGATAAAGGTATTCTTTCTTTCGGATTGGGAGACTGGTATGATTACGGAGATTTTCGTGCGGGATTCTCACGGAATACGCCCGTTCCTTTGGTGGCTACTGCGCATTATTACATGACAGTCATGTATTTGGTACAAGCTGCGAAAATGGTAGGTAATGACTTTGACATTCATTATTACACTTCGTTGGCACAGGATATAATGGTTGCATTTAATAAATGTTTTCTTCATAAAGATACGGCACAATATGGTACAGGAAGCCAATGTAGTAATGCGCTTCCGCTGTTCCTCCAAATGACGCAGGATGCAGATGAACAAGGTAACTACCGACCGGATGCAGATTTGAATGAGAAAGTATTCGCGAATCTGATAAAAGATGTGGAAGCACATGGCAACCGTTTGACTACCGGTGATGTGGGAAACCGTTATCTGATTCAGACATTGGCGCGTAATGGGGAACATGAACTTATTTATAAAATGTTCAATCATGAAGAAGCTCCCGGATATGGTTTCCAGTTAAAATTCGGCGCTACAACTTTGACCGAGCAATGGGACCCCCGTCAAGGTTCTTCCTGGAATCACTTTATGATGGGACAGATTGATGAATGGTTCTTTAATTCGCTGGTCGGTATTCGTCCTTCTACCACTCCAAAACAAGGTTATCAGAAGTTCATCATCGCTCCCCAACCTGTGGGAGATTTGAAATATGTCAAAGCGTCGTATGAAACTTTATACGGTACCATTAATGTGGACTGGACTTGTGAGAATGGGACTTTCACTTTAAACGTGTCTGTTCCGGTGAATACTACCGCTGTTGTTTATCTCCCGGGCGGAAAAGAACCGAAAGAAATACAGAGCGGAACATATCAATTGGTTTGTGCAAAATAAAAGAACCTTTTTGTATATATTTGTAGAATTAAAAAACAATGTATTCGTATAAAAAATCATGCAGCATCTTTATTTTAATCATGTAGCATGTTTGAAAAAAACATCTCAATGATTGTCTTCAAACATTGGGAAGAAAAAAATAATCTATTAGCATCTTTTTATTAGGTTATAGCTAATACGAATATCATTATAGCAAAAACAAATTAGCTTATAGCAAAGTGAACGATGTCTTTATGATTACATATGAAAATTGGGTGAAGGATCGGTGAAGGGCGATATGCTTCACCCGTTATCACTTATGAATAAAAGGTTTCGAAGAAAAGGTGAAGGCTACCCTTCTATTTGAAAATTTATAGTATGGCGTATAAAAGCATCTGGCTTTGATGGGAAGGGGGCGTTTCAGCGCAAGAATTTCTGACATTATACAACTCATACCTCATACAAGTTACTTGGTATATGGTTGATGCAAGCTCAAGAGAAGGGAAATCAAGGTGATGCCTGCATGGAAGTGGATGTGCAATAAAATGAAAAACGATTCTCTGATATATCAGGAATTACTTGATATTAATGGCAAATAAAATATGGGTTCTAAATATAATACCTTTTAGTGTACAACTTAATCTCTTTTAGTGAATGAATTAATTCGTCCGCCTATAGGCAAAGTTGCGTTTGCCTATAGGCAACCTTTCGTCCGGCTATAGGCGGACGAAAAGATGCCTATAGCCGGACGAATTAATTTATGAATGTGGTGACGTTATTTTCTACAGAGAAAACCTTTATTCAATTATGCCGTTGTTCTTAAGATTTTGAAGATGTATTTATAATGTGCAGCCAAGAAAGAGCTCTGCCATTTTATGGCGTAGAAATCAGTTTCTCTTTTCGTATAATCTTTTTTATCTCTTCTTTTACGATTCTTAACTCCGAAGATTTCGTAACCATAAAGAAACCATCTACTTTTACCCCGTATTTGTAAGAAATTGAAAGAAACTTCGTCTAATAAACTAAAAACTAAAACGATTCCAAACATGAAACACAGATTGTTGCTACTATTACTATTCGTGTTCACCGCAGTGATGACAGGTTGGGCACAAAACTCCGCTACGCCGTCCTATACTGTCAAAGGGGTACTTTTGGATTCACTGACTCAGGATGGAGAACCATACGCTACTATTAAGATTACTAAAAAAGGAGCACCGGACAAGGCTGTCAAGATGGCGGTGACGGGTGCCAATGGTAGGTTTCAGGAGAAACTGAATGTAGGTGCGGGAGATTACGTCATTACTATTTCTTCGATAGGCAAGGCGCCCGTCACGAAAGAGTTCACTTTGAAACCATCGGTTAGAGTCATTGATTTGGGGACAATGCTCTCCGCTGAGGCTAATAATGAATTGAAAGGAGTGGAAGTCGTGGCGCAAAAGCCTTTGGTCAAGGTGGATGTAGACAAGATAGAGTATAATATTGAGGATGACCCCGACTCGAAATCGAACAGTATATTGGAGATGCTTCGAAAAGTGCCTTTAGTGACAGTGGACGGAGAAGACAACATACAGGTGAATGGTAGCAGTAGCTTTAAAATACACGTCAACGGGAAGCCCAACAATATGATGAGCAACAACCTGAAAGAGGTGTTGAAGAGTATGCCCGCCAATTCCATTAAATATATCGAGGTGATAACATCGCCCGGAGCTAAATATGACGCTGAAGGAGTGGGAGGTATTTTGAATATCGTAACAGTAGGCGGTGGATTCGAAGGATATACGGCAACATTCCGGGCAAATGCCAGCAACTACGGTGCCGGTGCCGGCGGCTACGCAATGGTGAAGCAGGGGAAAATGACTGTCTCTGCCAATTACAACTTTAATTACAATGACCGGCCCCGTGGATATTCGGACAGCTACCGTGAGAACTATGAGTCGGATACGGAAAAATATCTTGAATCAAATAGCAGTTCCAAGTCGAAAGGCAACTTCCAGTATGGAAACCTGGAAGGCAGTTATGAGATCGACACCTTAAGGCTGCTGACGGTGGCTTTTGGAATGTATGGAAGCAATAGTAAAAATTATGGCGATGGATTTACCACCATGTATGGTGCTGACCATGAGGACATAGCCTACAGCTACCGGACCGGCAATCATGGAGATGGCTCCTGGTATTCCATCAATGGAAACATCGACTATCAGCGCACGTCCAGAAAGAACAAGCAGCGGATGATCACTTTCTCCTATAAGATCAATACGCAGCCTCAGACAAGCAATTCTAATACTGGCTATGAAGATATTCACGCCAAAGAGGAGGTGGACGACCTCGTGAAACGGTTGCTGTTGAAAAACAGCCAGTCGGACGGCAAAACGAATACCATGGAACAGACCTTCCAAGTGGACTATACGACTCCGATAGGTGAGTTGCATACCGTGGAGGCAGGTGCGAAATATATCTTCCGCCGCAATACCAGTGACAACAAACTATATGAAGCAGCCGGAGGAAGTGACGATTATTTATATAACGAAGACCGCAGTAGCGACTATCGTCATTTGAATCATATTTTAGCCGCTTATCTCGGATATACATTGAAATATAAGGATTTCACCTTCAAGCCGGGAGTGCGCTATGAACAGACTGTGCAGCGGGTGAAATATATCGTTGGACCGGGTGAGAATTTTCACACGAACTTCAGCGATCTGGTGCCATCCGTTTCTCTTGGCATGAAGCTCGGCAAGACTCAGAATATGCGTGCAGGTTATAATATGCGTATCTGGCGTCCGGGCATCTGGAATCTGAATCCTTATTTTAATAATCTGAATCCGATGTTTATCACCCAAGGTAACTCGAACCTGAAAAGTGAAAAAAGCCATGCGTTCGACTTGTCTTATAGCAATTTTAGTGCGAAGTTCAATATCAATGTGTCGCTGCGCCATTCTTTCAACAATAACAGTATTGAGAATATAAGCCGGTTGATTACGGCGCCCGAAGGGGAGATGTTTGACAATGATCCTACGCACATAGCACCGGAAGGAGCCTTGTACAGCACTTATGCCAATATAGGAAAGAGCCGGAACACAGGAATGAGCTTGTATCTGAACTGGAACGCGTCTCCTAAAACGCGCCTGTACGTTAATGGCCGTGGAAACTACAGCGACTTGAAAAGTGAAGCGCAGGGATTGCACAATTATGGATGGAACGGTTCTTTCTATGGTGGCGTCCAGCATACTCTTCCGTTGAAAATACGGTTAAGTCTGAATGGTGGTGGTAGTACTCCTTATATTAATCTACAGGGAAAAGGTTCCGGCTATTATTATTATAGTTTGGGTGCGAGCCGTTCTTTCCTGAAAGATGAGCGTTTGAGCCTGAATGTGTATTGCAGTAATATATTTGAGAAATACAGAAGCTATAACAATCATACGGAAGGCGTAAACTTCCTGTCGAAGAGCAGCAGCAAGTGGCCGAGTCGTAGCTTTGGAGTCAGCATCAGCTACCGGATTGGTGAACTGAAAGCTAGTGTGAAGAAAGCTGCCCGAAGCATCAATAATGACGATGTGAAAGGTGGTGGCGGCGAAGGTGGGAATACAGGTGGAGGAGGTGGTCAGTAGACCACTTCCACGCACGCTGTGATTTCTTTATTTCTGCCTTACATCCTGCTTATTGGTATTGAAACCTAACTTGGTAAGTCCTGCCTGTACATCGGGATGACTCATGAAGAGTTTCC
>ENA-OPCE01000842-OPCE01000842.1-human-gut-metagenome-genome-assembly--contig:-NODE-842-length-22684-cov-3.869680_pt1 | contig 22684 bp, 18 predicted proteins | sample MGYA00241247_ERZ501474 | MGnify/ENA primary metagenome ERZ501474 (study PRJEB25962, sample SAMEA2042572) | human gut metagenome | biome: human gut; feature: human-associated habitat; material: faeces... | reverse complement strand
ACGCCCGTAAGGCCGCCGATCTGGAAATCTCCGACCGCATCGCGCTGACGCTGACCGTGCCGGCCGATGACGTGGCGAAGGTCGAGCAGTTCAAGGATCTCATCGCCTCCGAGACGCTCGCCACCTCCTTCAACGTGAAGGAAGGCGGCTCCGAGCTCAGCGTGGAGGTTGCCAAGGCCTGAACTGAACGAAGCTCGGTCGGCTTGCGATTATTCCAAGCTGCGGCTAGAGTAATCCCTTGGCTTTCGAGCCGCCGTGGCGTTGCCCACCGCGGCTCGAGTCCACTCAAGACTTGATTTGTGTCCGTGCCGCGCAGCCGCGTTCCTTACGCGGTTGGCGCGCACGGAAACAGATCGTTAAGCGAATGGTTCTCAGTACCATCCATGTGAGTCAAGCACACATTCTTGAGAAGCAGTCGCGCCGCCGGACGGCGGATTCAATGGGTTCGCCCAAGTGGGTGGATTCCAAGAATCCGCTGTCCGGTTTTTCTATGTGCGAATAAATGTGGCTAACGCGGAATTTAGCTACACTTATTCGGTTAAATGTAGCTAACGCAAAAAATATTCATATCTTTCCATTTGGAATTGAAAATGGAAAGATATGAATAGGTATACCAATGAGTATGCGTATATGCGGATTATTCCACTTGAAAGTCTTCTGTCTCTATATGCCGAACCTCGTTGCAATGCTCGTGAGAACTGTAACGCTATGGTAATGTAGGGGTGCTTGAACATATCTGTGAAGGAGCAGATTATGACTTTGCTGGCGCACAAGGACGCGGATGGCGGTGTGCAGACGTTGCGTGACCATCTTCACAATGCGGGTGACTTAGCGGAAAGCTATGAATCGGAGTTTTCTCAGATTCCGCGAATGGCGGCGCTCCTGCATGATGTTGGAAAGGTCGCGCAACAGTTTCAAACGTATCTGATATCAGGCAAGGGACGTCGTGGTGAGATTCCTCATGCGAGGCAGGGTGCGTTCGTCGTCAATGACCTGCCGATTTCGAATTCGGCAGCGGAAATCGTGAAAGAGATTCTTGAACTTGTTATTGCAAAACATCATGGAGAGCTTCCTGATTGCATCAATGAAATCGGTGATGAGGCTTTTCTCACAGGTTTTACGGAAGCAGATAAACAGAATCCTAAATATGCGTATGGGGAAATCAAACAGGGGCTACATGATTTGGATCTCGACTTGCAAGACACCTTCCAGCAGGCCGAAAAAGATGTTTTCGATTTTGCAGGACGAACTAAATTGCTGAAATTGTCGAAAGATAGTCGTTATTTCTACTCGGGATTACTAGTTAAATACGTTTATTCTCGTTTGATTGATGCCGATAGAACAGATACGGCTTATTTTGAGACGAAAGAGCAATATCATCCGATCAAGGCGGATTGGTCGGAACTGATTCGCCGTCTTGACGAAAGCATGAAATCATTCGATTCGACATCCGAAATCAATAAAATCCGTCAACAGATTACGGAACAGTGCCGTCAGGCTGGGAGCAGAGAGACAGGGATTTACCGATTGTCGGTTCCGACCGGAGGCGGTAAAACGTTGGCTTCGTTGAATTTCGCCTTGCATCATGCTTTGGAAACAGGGAAAAGACGAATCATTTATGTGATTCCGTACTTGTCTATTACGTCACAGACCGTGGCAACATTCCGGAATATGCTTGGTCTGGATGCTGACAGCAATATTGTGCTGGAGCATTACTCCACCGCGGGCCTTCAGAATTCCGGTAACACGGGCTCTATCGGCACAAGTGAGGAAGAGGATGCGAAGGAACGTCAACGTAAACTGGCGTCTGAACGTTGGGATAATCCGATCATCGTGACTACGATGGTCGAATTCTTGGAAACGGTTATGTCGGCGCGTGGTACGAAACTTCGTAAATTCCACAACATGGCCAATAGCGTCATCATTTTTGATGAGATTCAGTCGCTTCCATTGAATATCATCAATCCGTTTAATGAAGTTGTGAGTTTTCTTTCGACGATATTGGACTCGACTATTCTGCTGTGCTCAGCTACGCAGCCTTTATTGGAACGAACGGCGCGAAAGAATCTGCGTCTGTCAGACGAGCCTGATCTTATCGACAATACTGATGGTTACGAAGAGAAGCTCAAGCGTACCCGGATTATTGCTTCACAGGAAAGCAAGAGTTGCGAGGAACTTGCGAACATCATATATGAGCAGGCACTTCGGAACGGCAATTGTCTGTCTATCGTCAACACGAAGAGTGAAGCGCGCAAAATGTATCAGTGTTTGCAAGAGCTCAATGCTGACGGGCAGTTTGAGTTGATTCATTTGAGTACTGCCATGTGTGGCAAACATAGGGCAGACCAGTTAGCGAGAATAAAGGTGTTAACTGATCCTCATGATTCCAAGCCGGTGATTTGCGTAAGCACGCAGCTTATCGAAGCGGGAGTGGACCTTTCGTTCGCATGCGTAGTCAGGGCGATGGCTGGTCTGGATAGCATTATGCAAGCGGCTGGCAGGTGCAACAGGAATGGTGAATCGAAAGAAATCAAGGATGTGTATGTCTATCCGTTGCAAGGTGAGGAAAGGTTCAAGGACTATCTTCCAGAGATTCACAGAGGCAAAAAGCTCACTTTGCAGATTATGGGTGAGCATCCTGATGCTGATCTGCTTTCTACTGGCATGCTCAATGAGTTTTATGGCATGCTGCTTCAAAGTGAGGATCGAGATGGCGGCAATAGTTTGCTGGATGGTCCGCTTTGGAAAAAGGAAAACGCTGGAAAAACGATTTATGAGTTGCTGGCATACAACGAAAGCCAACGTAAGCAATTCGAGAACAATACGATGGGGGAGAGATACAATCCGTTTTTTGCCCAGGCGTTCAAAACGGTCGGCAATGAATATCGTGTGATTCCGAAAATCACGCACAATGTTGTGGTTCCCTATGGCAATGCGATGGAATTACTGGATATGTTGGGCCACGGTGAGTTGAGGGAGAAGATTGCGATTCTGCGGCGGCTACAGGAATACACGGTTTCCCTTTTCGATTACGAATACAAGATTTTGAACGAAAAACATGCGATTTCCATCGCTAGCGAGGATTTCGATATTTGCGTTCTGAATGGAGATTATTACAAAGGCGAATATGGCGTGGTGACAGAGACGGACATGTCTCTGTTGATGATATGAAAGGGCAGTGGTTCTCCTGCAGGTCGATGGGAATCTGCAGGAGAGTTTCGTTTGGTAAATACGCATGTTGTACATATTTTCAATCCACGCCATGAATGTGGCGACAGTAGGAAAACCTACTTATACAAGAATAACTGGTTGATTGTTGATTGAGAAACACTCAAAGAGTTCTATGTACAATAAGCGTAAAATGTGCTATATTGACAGTGGCTGGTTGAGGGAACGATTAACGAAGGAGTTATATGCAACGACATCGCAACTCAATTGAATATGAGGTATCAGGCAGATATGCGTTGTTCTCGGAAGCAGCAACACGTGTTGGGGGTGAGAAATTTTCGTATCAGGTGCCAACGTACCAAGCTTTGAAAGGCATTACGGAAAGCATCTATTGGAAGCCAACTTTTATGTGGGTTATTGACGCTGTTCGTGTGATGAACAGAGTTCAGACTGAAGGAAAGGGAATTCGACCCATCAAAATGAGCGGTGGCAATGATCTTTCGTACTACACGTATCTCAAAGACGTGCGTTATCAGGTTTTGGCTCATTTCGAATGGAATGATCAGCGTGAAGATCTTGTCGCTGACCGCGACGAAAACAAACATCATAATATCGCCTTGAGATCCGTTCAGAAAGGCGGTCGCCGAGACGTATTCTTGGGGACGCGCGAGTGCCAGGGGTATGTGGAACCATGTGAGTTCGGATCTGGCGAAGGGTTTTATGACGGTTATGGCGAGTGGAATATGGGATACATGTTCCATGGATTCACGTATCCGGATGAAAACGAGGACCACGATTTTATCGCCCGATTCTGGTCGCCTGTTATGTCCGACGGCATCATCGAATTTGAGCGTCCGGAATCCACGAAATTGGATGGACGAATTATCAGGAAAAACCAGAGCGTCAAGGAATTCGCTTTGGGGAGCAATCTGCAGCCGGTGGGAGAGGAGTGAGTGATGAGCCTGTCGAACAATCTGTTGCTTATCAACGAATCTGTGCACAACGCCGCCGGAAAAATTCCGAGAAGTGGCGACGGTTCTACGCTTGACATTAGGAAAGCCTTGATTCCTCCGGGGCATACGACACTTCCGACACTATTGACGCTAGGGGTAAACGAGAATGGTGAGATACTACGGCTTCTGAGGGAAAAACAAACGATTGTTATCCCGTGCACAGAAAGTTCCATGGGACGCACCATCAAGCCGGTACCGCATCCTCTGTTTGATCAGCTCCAATATCTCGACTTGCATTTCGACAAGGAGAAAACCTCCATGTATTTGGAGCAGCTTGCCGCTTGGAAAGGCGACAACGTCAAACTCAATGCCATCTATCGATGCGTCTCGGAACACAGCATCAGCGAAGAAGCCGCTCGATTCAATGTGGAAATAACCGAAAAAGACCGGAAAGCAGGTGTTTGCTTCGAAGTTGAAATTGGGCTGCAAAACTCAGATGTCTCGAACGATCCCGATATACAGGCGCAATGGATTTCTTATTTGTACCATGATCGACAGAAAAAAGGGAAGGATATGTTCGGAGAGGACCTATATGCTCCGATATTGAACTTCCCTAAGAAAATTGTCAGCGTAAATGGCAACGCCAAACTGTTATCGGCAAACGATTCAACGAATTTCACCTATCGAGGGCGCTTCGCATCCAAAGAGGAGGCTTTGCAAGTCGATGGTGAAACATCGCAGAAGATACATTCGACGCTGCAATGGTTGGTCAATAATCATGGAACGATTACCGATACCCAGGCCATAGTCATCTGCTCGGTGAAAAACCCCAACGAAAAGCCGAAGCTTGACCCTCAGGAAGGTTCTTATGATTTTGGCTCTTTGTTCTCATCGGATGTGGACGAGCCGGAAGCTCCCCGCAACGATATTGCAGATGCGCTGACCGCAACAAACTTTCAATACGCACAAGTTTTTTCGAAGGTACTACGCGGATATGGCAATGCTAACAAACTCAAAAAGCATGCCGACCCAATGATGATTGTCATTCTGGATGCGGCGACATCAGGGCGTTTGAGCGTTACATATTATCGTGAACTTTCAAAAGACGAATATGTCGAAAGTATCCTGCGGTGGCATGTTGATGCGGCATGGCCGTTGAAAATGTACGACAAAGAAAAAAAGAAGTTTGTCGCATATGAAGGTGCGCCACCATTTGCCGACATCATCAGCTGCGCATATGACGTGTCAGACAGAAGCAGCAAAGCCTATAAACGTTTTGCGAAAAACACGAAAAAGCAGCTTATAGAATGCATGTTCGGAGGAGAATCGCTTCCCCGCTTCATATTGGACGCCACATACCACAGAGTCACTAAACCTATGGGATATGACGCTCCAGGAGCATGGCTAAGAGATTTTGAAATCGCATGCAGCCTATGGAAAAAACATTACATTGACGACGCGAGGAAGCAAAACAAACAGGAGGACACGATATCCATGTACCTTGAACCAACACGAAATGACCGCGACTACTTATACGGGAGATTGCTGGCACTCGCGGACCGCTTTGAAAACGGTGTCCTGTATAAGCAAGGAATCAGTGACACCCGTCCGACCAATGCCGTTAAGCTCATGAGCAATTTCGTCGCAAAGCCGTTTACAACATGGGGAACGCTGTGGAAGCAACTGATGCCCTACCTGAAATCGGCGAATGGCGCGCCCTGGTTCCAGAACAGCGTGGATGAGGTCATGGCGCTTTTCAAAGAAGGAGACTTCGAAGATAACCGTGCACTTTCACCGCTCTTTCTGCTCGGTTATTCATGCCAGCGAAGGGAGTCTATGCATAAAGCGCAAGAAGCATCCCAGAAGAGCAAAGAAAACTAGTGTTTAGTTTTTGAAGTTATCGACGTTGATTATCAAAGAAAAAGTTAAGGAGTCATATCATGGCAGCTTTGGAAAACAAGATTGATTTCGCAGTCGTTTTTGCGTCTAATAATGCCAATCCTAATGGTGATCCGTTGAATGGCAATCGTCCACGAACCACATCGGAAGGGCTGGGCGAGGTTTCTGACGTTGCACTGAAAAGGAAGATTCGCAATCGCCTGCAAGATGCTGGTGAAACGATTTTCGTGCAGTCCGATGACCGTTCCGATGACGGCGCAAAATCATTGTCGGACCGTTTCAACACATATTTGAAAACCTTGCCGAAAGAAGAGCAGAAACAGAAGAACCTGGTGTTCCAGAAAGTGTGCGAACAGTGGCTTGACGTACGTGCGTTCGGACAAGTATTCGCATTCAAAAAAGCTAAGGATGTTGACGAAGTTTCCTTGGGCGTGCGCGGTCCGGTTTCCATTCAGGCTGCGTTCTCGGTTGAACCCATCGCCATTGACGACGTGCAGATCACTAAGTCAGTGAACAGTGAAACCACGGACACCGGTAAGAAATCCTCCGATACCATGGGAATGAAATACCGTGTTTCCGGCCGTGCGGTGTATGCGACGTATGGCAGCATCAGCCCACAGCTTGCCGAAAAAACCGGGTTTACTGCAGAAGACGCCGAAAAAATCAAGGAAGCTCTCGTCACGTTGTTTGAGAATGATGAAAGTTCGGCTCGTCCTGCGGGGTCCATGGAAGTGTTGGACGTTGTGTGGTTCACGCACAACAGCAAATCAGGGCAATACTCTTCCGCCAAAGTTCATCGTTCCGTTTCCGTTAATGTGGACGGAACGGTGACAGTGAATGGATCTTCTATTCCCGACTTGCGGTACGAAGTGATTGAAGGACGCTGAAGCGTTTGGAATTGAGAGAGTAAGGGGTGTTGTATGAAAGGGCCAGAAGGATATCCGGAAGAAGATTGGCTGGCCCTTTCGGGCATCCAGCATTTCTCATTCTGCAAACGACAGTGGGCTCTTATCCATATCGAACAGCTGTGGTCAGAGAATTATTTGACCACAGCTGGGCATCTGGAACATGAACGCGCCCACGATTATGCGGCTTCTGAATCTCGCGGCGATACGCTGATCATGCGGGATTTGAGAGTCTATTCGCGAGCGCTCGGCATAACTGGAGCCTGTGATGTTGTGGAATTCCATAAGTCTAATGATGGTGTTCCGCTTCACGGAAGAGATGGATTGTGGTTGCCATATCCGATTGAATACAAACACGGCAAATCCAAAACGATTGATGCTGATCGTTTACAGCTATGCGCGGAAGCGATGTGCTTGGAAGAAATGCTCGCGTGTGATATTCCTGAAGGTGCTTTGTTCTATCGGCAGACAAAACGTCGTGAGCGGGTAAAATTGGACGAAGATCTTCGCAACATGGTCGAAGCTGACTTCTTGCAAATGCATGATCTTTTCTCCCGCGGATGGACTCCTAAAGTGAAACAGACCAGATCGTGTTCGTCATGTTCTCTACGGGATTTGTGCCTGCCTGAATTACGGAAGGTGAAATCGGCAAAAGCATATATCGAAGAACGGCTCAAGGAAAGCGGGGAGTGATGAAGCAGCTGTTAAACACGCTGTTTGTGATGACGGAAGATGCCTATCTTGCTTTGGAGAACGACAATGTTGTGATTCATCAGAATGACAAAACCTTGGCGAAAGTGCCGTTACGGTCAATTGAGGGAATCATGTGTTTCTCGTATAAGGGTGCTTCGCCTGCTCTTATGGGGCGCTGCGGCAAACTGGGCGTTTCTATGGCATTCTATTCACCGAGAGGCCATTATTACTGTTCCGTGTTAGGGGAGGAGAATCGTAATGTGCTACTTCGCCGTGAACAATTTCGAGTCGCGGATGACGAACAAAAATCTTTGTGTTACGCGAAATCTTTCATTGTTGGAAAACTTTACAATGCGAAATGGGTGCTCGAACGTACGAAACGTGATCATGCTTTGCGGGTAAATATTGACCGACTTGCCGAGCAGAGCGGCAAATTGTCGGCGGCATTGTTAGAAGCTCGGAAAAGTTTGACGGTTGATGAGTTGAGGGGTGTCGAAGGGCTTGCTGCCAAAGATTATTTCTACGCTTTTGACGATTTGGTCCTGAAGAATAAAGATGATTTCTTTTTCACCAATAGGTCGAGGAGGCCTCCGCTGGACAGACTAAATGCATTGTTGTCTTTTTGCTACTCCATATTGACGAATGATTGCATTGCGGCTTTGCAAGGCGTGGGGCTGGATCCGTATGTTGGTTTTATGCATACGGATCGGCCCGGGAGAGCCTCTCTGGCATTGGATCTGGTTGAAGAGTTTCGCCCGGTGTTGGCTGACCGCTTTGTGCTGACATTGGTTAATACAGGCGCTGTTAAGCCGGGGGATTTTGAAATACGGGAGAATGGTGGTGTGCTGCTGTCTGATTTCGGGCGGAAGAAAGTGCTTACGGCGTGGCAGAAAAAGAAGAGCGATCAGATTCTTCATCCGTTCCTGCAAGAAAAAATTTCATGGGGGTTGGTTCCGTATGTGCAAGCGCTGCTGCTAGCTCGATCGTTGCGGGGTGATCTTGATGATTATCCGCCATTTATGTGGAAGTAAAGGTGCGTAGCTGTGTGTGGCGGTATGCGATGATTCGTGGTGATACGTTATTGGAGGTGAAAAACCATGATGGTTGTGGTTGCGTACGATGTGAGTACGGAAACCCCTGAGGGGAAGCGTCGTCTTCGTTTGGTGGCGAAGACATGCGTGAAATACGGACAGCGTGTGCAGAACAGTGTTTTCGAATGCTCGGTGAGTCCTTCCGATTATCTGGTGTTGGTGCACGATTTGCTGAAGATTGCCAATACCGATGAGGACAGCCTGCGCTTTTATAAACTTGGCGCTCGATATGCGGATAGGATTGAGCATTATGGACGTGAACGGAGTTTGCCGGTTAATGATGTGATGATGATATAGCACAGGCAAAATGGCATGGTGCCATAACGATATGGTGTGGGGTATGCTGGGTTGAGCGTTTGAGTGTGCCGTCCGGTATTCAGAGTGTGTTTTCTAGCCAGCAGTATTGTGTTTTCGGCAAGGTGGCCGGTCTTGGAACGGTGTTTGTGCGAAGTGTAAGCGCTCATGATAAGGGACGTCTTTCGCACCTGAAAAACTATCGAAATCCGAATTGTGATTTTCGTGGGGCGTTTTGAAAACTAAATAATGGACATTAAAATGAGACAGAAAGCCAGTTGCTCGTTTTAGACATGTTGTTCGTCGTATCGGCGGTGTTGTTTGATATGCTTAAAGCTAGGCAGCTGGCTTGCGTCTCAAAAAGCGGACAAAAATGTCCAGCTGCACTGTCGCTCTCCTCATGGAGAGCGTGGATTGAAATAACGGCAAGAGCGAAGCCGAGGTCGTGGCCGAAGGCGGTCGCTCTCCTCATGGAGAGCGTGGATTGAAATAACGGGTCATCCCAATCAGCGTGCTGGATGTAAAGGTCGCTCTCCTCATGGAGAGCGTGGATTGAAATCAAGAGATTGCGGGCGCGACTGCCATACCATTGCAGTCGCTCTCCTCATGGAGAGCGTGGATTGAAATCTCAGCGGTACGGCGGAGGTAGATGAATTGCCAGTCGCTCTCCTCATGGAGAGCGTGGATTGAAATTGCGTCATATCGTCCGAACGTTTGAGCATCATGTCGCTCTCCTCATGGAGAGCGTGGATTGAAATATCTTAAGAGGTGATTATGGACGACACCGAAAGTCGCTCTCCTCATGGAGAGCGTGGATTGAAATACCCGCGTACGCCGTGCCCTCATGATAATGTTTAATCAAGTCGCTCTCCTCATGGAGAGCGTGGATTGAAATATGAAGCGTTGCACGTAATACCCATAGCGTAGCCAGTCGCTCTCCTCATGGAGAGCGTGGATTGAAATGCGACGGGCAAGATATGCGAGTACACCTGTCCATGTCGCTCTCCTCATGGAGAGCGTGGATTGAAATTGGTTCACATCGTCGATATAACGGTAGAGCGTCCAAGTCGCTCTCCTCATGGAGAGCGTGGATTGAAATAGGTGTTTGAGGTTTTGCCTGATTGTGTGAAGCCGAGGTCGCTCTCCTCATGGAGAGCGTGGATTGAAATGCGCAAGCGTCGCAATACAATTACCTGATCGCCACGGTCGCTCTCCTCATGGAGAGCGTGGATTGAAATTGCGATGAGGTCTTGTGCGTGGGTGTCGATTGGCAGTCGTTCTCCTCATGGAGAGCGTGGATTGAAATCTCCACTGTGTTGCACCCGATGTATGCGCCTCGGGTCGCTCTCCTCATGGAGAGCGTGGATTGAAATGTCGAGCGCATAGCCGGCCTGATGCCACTTGACGAGTCGCTCTCCTCATGGAGAGCGTGGATTGAAATCCGTCCTGCGGTTTCAGCTTGCTTGTCATGCGTGACGGTCGCTCTCCTCATGGAGAGCGTGGATTGAAATAGCTCTGCGGCCTTTGACTCGCTCAGAAGATAGCCGGTCGCTCTCCTCATGGAGAGCGTGGATTGAAATTTCGGCGTGTGTGCCGGGGTGCCGATGTGCGCCTGTTGCTCTCCTCATGGAGAGCGTGGATTGAAATGCTCCAAGTGCATCGCCAGGGCCATCGATCGGCTAAGTCGCTCTCCTCATGGAGAGCGTGGATTGAAATACTGCATCGTTGACCAGCTTCGTCAGATCCGGGTCGCTCTCCTCATGGAGAGCGTGGATTGAAATTGCATGTCCTTGAGGACGCTCAGATCGGGCTTGGTCGCTCTCCTCATGGAGAGCGTGGATTGAAATTACACGCAGCTCATGCACATGCTCAAATACGCAAGTCGCTCTCCTCATGGAGAGCGTGGATTGAAATCTCAGCCGCCATCCCGACTTGGATTCGCTTTCGCGGGTCGCTCTCCTCATGGAGAGCGTGGATTGAAATCAGGAATGGATGGACTCACGCCGTCCAATCCTCAAGTCGCTCTCCTCATGGAGAGCGTGGATTGAAATGATTTCGCATTCGGGGCATGGGATGGGGCGCGCGTCGCTCTCCTCATGGAGAGCGTGGATTGAAATTCATCCTTATTGATACGGAGCTTGTGGCCCGCCATGTCGCTCTCCTCATGGAGAGCGTGGATTGAAATCGTTACGCGATAATCGGCTTTCATGACGTCTTGCGTCGCTCTCCTCATGGAGAGCGTGGATTGAAATCATCTCATCGACCGGTACGCGGGCGATGACGGATTGTCGCTCTCCTCATGGAGAGCGTGGATTGAAATATCAGCCGGTCGATTGGGGGATAATCCTTGTTGAGTCGCTCTCCTCATGGAGAGCGTGGATTGAAATAGTCAGTCACAGGGAATCTACCGCAGCGTGTTGGAGTCGCTCTCCTCATGGAGAGCGTGGATTGAAATATTAAGCGAACTTTTTGACACCATCATGGAACGGTCGCTCTCCTCATGGAGAGCGTGGATTGAAATAGCTTTACGGTGCGTATTGACCGTGAAAACTCGGTCGCTCTCCTCATGGAGAGCGTGGATTGAAATTTGTTGCCTTGGATTGTAATGGATTCAATAACCCGTCGCTCTCCTCATGGAGAGCGTGGATTGAAATCACGCATACCGGCTGTCCGTGGAAGAAGATGTTCGTCGCTCTCCTCATGGAGAGCGTGGATTGAAATGCTTGCGAGACAATGGCGTTGAGCTGGTTGCTCAGTGTCGCTCTCCTCATGGAGAGCGTGGATTGAAATAATCAATTTCATGTACTGGTTGATTCGTAATGAGTCGCTCTCCTCATGGAGAGCGTGGATTGAAATACGGAGATGATTTGTGTCAATGCCGAGGATGTCACGTCGCTCTCCTCATGGAGAGCGTGGATTGAAATTATGCGTCGGTCATGGAGAAGTTCAGGCCATTGGGTCGCTCTCCTCATGGAGAGCGTGGATTGAAATGACGTACTGGCCCACGTCATGTTCGACCGACTTGTGTCGCTCTCCTCATGGAGAGCGTGGATTGAAATATCCAGACATGCGACTATGTGAATGCGAACACCGTCGCTCTCCTCATGGAGAGCGTGGATTGAAATTGCCGCGCGAAGCGCGCGGTCCTTGACGATGACGGTCGCTCTCCTCATGGAGAGCGTGGATTGAAATCGCAACCCCGTTGGAAAAGGTGGACTACCATCTCCGTCGCTCTCCTCATGGAGAGCGTGGATTGAAATATGTGCTCCATGACCTACGACTGGGACCGCGAACGTCGCTCTCCTCATGGAGAGCGTGGATTGAAATAGGCAGCTGCATTCAATAACGCAATATGGATAACAGGTCGCTCTCCTCATGGAGAGCGTGGATTGAAATCGGTATGGATGTGAGCGTGGATATTGATAACGCGTCGCTCTCCTCATGGAGAGCGTGGATTGAAATGTGGTCGTCGGCGTAAGTTGCACTTGCGTGAATGTCGCTCTCCTCATGGAGAGCGTGGATTGAAATCGTGTACGGATGGGCGGCATCACCGTGGACTTTTGTCGCTCTCCTCATGGAGAGCGTGGATTGAAATTCGATCTGCCGGGACGCCATCGAATACAGTTCGCGTCGCTCTCCTCATGGAGAGCGTGGATTGAAATTCGCCCAGTCGGGTATTGAGTACGGTCGGCCATTCAGTCGCTCTCCTCATGGAGAGCGTGGATTGAAATAGACTCCACCTGTACGAGGTCGCCACGGGATACGTGTCGCTCTCCTCATGGAGAGCGTGGATTGAAATGCAAGCTGCTGGTTGGCCGTCGAAACGTTATTAGTCGCTCTCCTCATGGAGAGCGTGGATTGAAATCAAAAAACCCAGATGGGTATCAACAATGCGTACGCGTCGCTCTCCTCATGGAGAGCGTGGATTGAAATCTCGAACAATATGACGGCGACTATGCCGACTATGCGTCGCTCTCCTCATGGAGAGCGTGGATTGAAATTTACAAGTATGCGACCTTTGGAGAACCGCAAGGTCGCTCTCCTCATGGAGAGCGTGGATTGAAATCGGTGTCTGCATCGTTCTGGCCGCCGCGTGGATGTTGCTCTCCCTGTTTATGTCCAGTGTTCCCCGCACATGCGGGATTCCACATGTGCGGGACTGCTAGCAACGGAAAACCAGGGTTTTTGTCCGCTCGGGGCGACTTCAACGGTAATACGAGCAGGAACTGCGACTGGGTGTTTCGCATGGGGTCGCTTCTGAAAGCTATGTAAAAGAAATAGTGTATGTGAAAACGGTCGGGTGGGTGCGGATGCACGAGAAATTGGCTAACCTGTCGAATTTCTGTTTTACTTTGGTCGTTCATCTCGTGAGTGGTCGTCAAGCTAGACATATTGTGTCCCATGGGATGCAACATGTCATATGGAAATACATATGACTGGCGAATATCGCCAATGGTTCAGCCGGATAAAGGACCGGAACGCAAAAGCCCGAATCAGCGCGAGACTCCGATTGCGCTTCTAGATGGGGCGGCCGGTGGGTGACCTGCATACGGTTGGTGACGGGGCCAGCGCGCTGAGGTTCAATTTCGGTCCCGGCTACCGTGTTTGCTCCGCGCAGAAGAGCGACTCGCTCATGTTGCTGCTTTATCGGTGGCCGAGCTTGACGATTCGGCGTTGCGGCAGGCCGTAATCGGCGATATGACCAAAGCGAAGGGTATGGGGCAGATCACGAAGGAGGCGGGTGTGGGACGTGAAAGCCTTTACAAGAGCCTCGACAGGAATGTCAACCCGAGCTTCCATACCATTATGAAGGGATCGTGCACGCTCTCGGCGGCAGGCTGACAATCCAACCCGCATAAGCTTGACTTTACGACCATCATGCAGTGGCCGCCCGAGCATTGGAAAAGGGCGATCGCTGACCATATTGTTGCGACATATGTGGAGAGATGTTCGTGGTGAGCTTGACGTACATAACATCGTAAAACTTCGGTCGTCTGGTTTGTTCTGCGGCTCATCAGTGAGGGAAAATGCTTAATTATGCCGCCTATCTCGCCTATATATGGCAGATTTTGAGGTTCGTACGGAGGCTTCTCGCTTATGTATGGCAGGTGTACGTGCGAAAAGCGCCAAAAACATGCCCCCTAAGTGGCTTTTCTCGAAGGGCATGTGCCATATATGAGCGAGAAACTTCAGGTCAAGATGCCAAATCTGCCATATATAAGCCAGATATCGCGGTTCAGTTCAGATGAACTGGGTGTATGTCCATAAATTTCGACGATTAGGGTGTATCAAGAGTTCCGAGTTGGTTTCAATGACAATCCGAGGGGTGAAAGCGAGTTTATGGGCACGCGTGCGGAGTCTCAGATGCGCAGGACTCCTCACGCAGCGCATATCACAATCCCAGCCAGGCGCGTAGGTCACGAATTTCCTGATCGCAGATGCCGTGGCCCATTCCCGGATATTCGAAATACGTGAGATTGCCGGTTTGCGCAAGTTTGTTGTGCGCGCACTGTTGGTCGGCTAAAGGAATTGTGCGGTCTTCGCTGCCGTAGCAGAGTGCGAATCGCGTGCGTCCGGTCGCGGGCAAAGGCTCAGCGGTTTCGCCTTTGAATGATGGGCTCATCAGAATCGCCCTGTCGAACGCATCGGGATGTTCCGCAACCATGCGATACGACAGGTATCCGCCCTGCGAAAACCCGATCAGTACCTTGCGGAAATGCGCGTATGCGGGCGAATCCAGCAATCGTACGACGGCGTCGCCTACGGCACTGCACTCACGTCGACGCTCTTCTACGGAACATCCATCTGGATACCAGTAGTAGCTTCCGATGTAAGGACGTTCGTACGTGCCTTGGAACGACAGATAATTCGGATGCTGGGCAGGAGCAATGGAGTTGTCCGTTGAAGATGCGTCTCGCTTCGGAACATCATAAATCGCATCAATAATGCGGATCATCTCATTTTCATCATTGCTGAATCCATGAAATCCCAAGAACAGCAGATTATCGCCGGCCTTTTCGCGGGCGGCCGTCTCAATGCTGGTACTCGCGTTCAAACGCATATCAACCTCCCATCGCATGTCGATAGTATGCAGTTTTCCAGCGGCACCATAACGGTGGACAGCGAAGTGGGGAAGGGCACGACGTTCACCGTTATGCTGCCGTTGGTTGAGGAAAACACTGAATATGTGGCGAAGTTTACAGCAATCCATCCGCATGCAACGCGCCATACATGCGGTCCAGGCATTCGACCAGCAGCGGATACGGCATTGCTATGTTCACGCGCACGCATCCGGCACCGGTCTCGCCGCATGAACGCCCGTCGGTCAACGCCACTTGCGCCTTCTCAAGAAAGTATGCGGCCGGATCGTCGATGCCAAGCGGCGAGAAATCAAGCCATGCGATATATGTGCCCTGCGGTTTGATATAGCCGACGCCGGCGAACCTTTCACGCATCTGCTCGTCGAACAACGCCAAATTCCTGCGCACATAGGCAAACGCATCCTGGAACCACAGGTCGCCTTCGTTATATGCGGTGGTGGTGGCGATTGCGCCGATGGTGGCGGTCTGATGTTCGCTCCACTCCGCCTTGACCGCCCACATGTCACGATCCGCAGGATTGGTAAGCAGCACCTGCGCGCACTTCGTGCCCGGAATATTGAACGATTTCGACGCGCTGGTAGCGGTCATCGACTGTAATGCGGCCTGCTCGCTGATGGTGGGGAACGGAATGTGCTTGCCCTCAAACACGAACGGCGCATGAATCTCATCATTGAAAATACGCACGTCATACTGTGCCGCAAGATCGCTCAGACGCAGCTCCTCCTCCAAGGTGAGCACTTTGCCGATCGGGTTGTGCGGGTTGCAGAGCACGAACGCATGGCATCCGGCCGCAAACGCGCGTTCGATGGCGTCGAAGTCGAACACCCATTGCGCCTCTCCGGTTTCGGCGTCGCCGCTTTGCAGCATTTCGATTTCGATCACGTCAACGTCGTACAGTTTCGGAACGCTCAAAAACGGCATGTAGGCAGGCGTCGGCACGATCACGCTGTTGCCCGCACCGACCAGTTCACGCAGGAAAATCTCATAAGCTTCGAGTACGTCGGGAACCACGCGAATAATGCTCGGATCGATATCCCATCCGTAATGCGAGCGTTGCCATCCTGCGCATGCTGCTGCCACGCGCTGTTTCCAGGGTTCGGGAATGTAGCCGAGTTTGCAATGGTCGCAGGCGTTGTCGATGGCTTCTTGGATGCAGGGAGCCAGGCCGTAGTCCATTTCGGCGATGAACGCGCCGATGCAGCCGGGGTAGCGTGTCCACTTGTCGGAGCCGACTGCGGCAAGATCGGCTGCGGTGGTGTGGTCGATGGCGTCGGCGTCAAAGCCGGAACCGGTACGATGCTTCATTTCCATGATTTCTTCCATGGTTCCAGCATGACGTACCGATGCTTGCACGAACAGTGTGTTCTTGTACTGAAAGCAAAGACTGTTATGAAGTTTTCTTATATCAGATGCTTTTGCTATTCAATTATTAATCTGATTATGACGATATAGCAAAATACTGGAAACAATTGTTTGCTGCAGTATTCCGCGATTGCGAATAAGCACGGATATCAAACGATGAATCAGATGTTTTCCAAATACTGGTGTGACGCCCTTTCGATTTCGTCTTTGACGCGGGCCACTGCCGGTCGGTCGTCCACTTTTCTTGTGACGAAACAGACTGTGCGGAATGCGTTGTTGTCGGCGATTGGCAGTGCGGCCAAATCGGGTTGGATTCCAGCGGTTGTGGCTAAGCGAGATATGATCGAGACGCCCATGCCGACTTCCACCAGATTCTGCGTGGCCCAAAAATCGTCGGTCGAATGTGTGATTTCCGGTGTGAAGCCGGCGGCACGCGCCAACGACACCAGATTCGCCTGGCAGGTTTCGCAGCCGGCGATCCACTGTTCGCCGCGTGCCGAAACCAATTGGACCGGCAGGTGCGAGCTTTCGTACTGGCGCGCAATCGCATTGTTCGCGCCGATCAGCAGCATCAGCGGATCGACGCCGAAAGGAGCGACTTCCAAATCGTCCGGTCCGGCCAAAGCGGGGAGTGAATTGTATTGGAAGATGATCGCGCAATCGGCAAGCCCCTGTTCCAACGCCTCCATGGCCTCAGGCGGCTCCATCTGCATGAGGCTCACGCGAATGTCGGACGTTTTGCTGATATGCACGAGCACGCGTGCCACGAACGACGAACATACCGATGGAGGAGCGACCAAACGAATATGCGTCGATCCGTTGCGCTGGTACTCTTCCACATCTTTGACGGCTTGGGTGACGCGATTGTCGATGAGCTGCCCGTGGCGTGCCAGAATACGGCCGATCGGAGTCAATTCCACGCCATGCGACGTGCGCTGCACGAGTTTTGCGTCAAGTTCGCGTTCGACCTTGCGGATCTGTTGGCTGATGGCCGGTTGCGACCAGCCGGTTTCGCGCGCGACCGCGGAGAACGAACCCAAACGTTCCACATTCCACAAGGTCACGAGAATCTGCGGGTTCAGTGTTTTCGTGCTGAATCCCGTGGCATTCGCGGTGATGCTGATGTCGGTGTTCGTGTTGGCGTTTTCGCGCGTGTTGCTATCGGCTGGAGTGTTCATATGAGGGTAGTGCTCAGCTTTTTAGGAATGCGGGGATGGCCTCGGCCGCCGCATAGCCCGCGCGGTACATGCGTTCCAAACCTTCGAACGACTTGCTCAACGTGTTCAGGCCGTACAGGCTTTCCGGCGCGAGGATGAGCACGCGGCCGTCCTGCTCGTATTCCTTGGCCAGCGCCACTTCGTCGTTGTACGTCTGATAACGGTTGAGCAGTTTTTTCGGGTTTTAATCGACTTTACGCGGTCTATCGGAACATTCGCGATCAGCGACCAAGCAGCGATTGCGCTAATTGCGCGATTTGCGCGGAAGTGTCGGAATTGGCCAGCTCGATACCACCGTCCGCGTCTTCCGGAGAGAGCTTGCCCAACGATTCAAGCACCACGCCAAGATGGCGCACGGTACCTTCGTTGCCGTCGATGATTGCCGCTGTATCGGGCAGCAGTTCGCGGAAATAGTCGCGGTAAAACACGAAATGCGTGCAGCCAAGCACTACCGAATCGATCGTCGACAAATCATACTGGTCGAAATACTGGTGCAGCGTGTGCATCACAACATCGTGATCGTCGAGTTGGCCGTGCTCAACGATCTCCACCAAACCGGGGCAGGGTTCCGGAAAGATCGTATGGTCTGTTTTGAAACGATCCATCAGCACGGCGAACTTGCGTTCCCGCAACGTCAGGGGAGTAGCTGCGACGATGACACGCTGACGATTGCCATGGCCTCGATCGCACGCCACCTTCAGCGCTGGTTCCATGCCAATGATCGGAATGTCGTATTTGTCGCGCAACTCGTTGGCTGCGGCGGAAGTGGCGGTATTGCAAGCGATGACAACCGCTTTCACTCCCTGCTCCACGAAACGTTTCACAATGGCGTCGGACAGCTTGCGTACCTGTTCAGGTGATTTGGTTCCGTACGGAGCGTTCGCGGAATCGCCAAAATACAGCACGCGTTCGTTCGGCATATCGCGGCGGATTTCGCGCGCCACGGAAATCCCGCCCAAACCGGAATCGAAAACGCCGATTGGTGCCGTTGAAGTCATACGTCCTCCCTTGTTCCGCACGCAAACATACTGCAACATAACGCACACGTGTTGTGTCCAACTTCTTCAATAGCCTACCGCGTGTAGAGTGAATCGGTATGAGCATTCCAAGCATTGTTTACAAAGCACACGCCACCGGCAACGATTTCGTGGTGTATCTAGACGCCGAAGGCACGTACGAGCCTACCGCCGATGAAGTGCGATTCCTGTGCGACCGTCATTTCGGTATCGGTGGCGACGGTTTGATCCGCCTTACACATCCGCAGGCGGTGTCCAATTTGAACGACAAGCAGATTGCCGTTTGTGCTGTTGACAATGCGGATTGGTTCATGGACTACCGCAACGCGGACGGCTCGTTGGCTGAGATGTGCGGCAACGGCACGCGTGCGATCACCCTGTTCGCGCAACGGCAGGGTATTGCCGGTCAGCCGGGCGGTGAACCGTTCCGTCTCGGCACCCGTGCCGGTGTGAAGGTTCTGACTTCACTTGGCGATGTGCCGACTCTTGGCAATGACGTGTTCCAGGTTGAGATGGGTTCATGGAAGTGTGGCGATCTTGATGGATACGAAGTGACGATTCCCGGCACGGCCGGTTCCGCACGCGGCACGTTCGTGGACATGGGCAATCCGCACGTGGTCGCCGTCATCGAAGACGCGTTCTCCAGCCTGCCGACGGTGGAACAGCTTGATTTGGTGACCAAGCCGGTGGTCGCGCCCCGAATCGAAAGCGACCAGAATGTTGAGTTCGTGCGCATCGACGAGCAAAGCGAAGGCGACAACGAGGGCAACGCCACCATGCGCGTCAACGAACGCGGCTGCGGCGAAACCCTGTCGTGCGGAACCGGCCTGTGCGCCACCGCCATCACGTTGCGTGCCAAAACAGGCATCGACCATTGGACAATCACCGTGCGTGGCGGTACTTTGCGCGTCGACGTGACCGACGACGATGTGAAACTCACCGGATCGGCCACCATCGTCGGCAAAATCGAACTGCTGTAAGGTTTTGCGCATAACACTGAAATTTGCGGATACGCAAAAGAAAGAAGCCGGCTGTTTCCAGTCGGCTTCTCTTGTAGGCGAGTGAATCCCTACTGCTGATTGGACGTTACTTGACGTCAACTGAACAGCAGGGGGCCGTCTTCGACGAGAATGATCACAATCAATGTCACGATCCATAAGGCATCGACCATCAGATCGTAATTAAGACGGTAGTAGGTGCGTACGCCCTCGCGCTTGGCCGGAATCTCCTGAACCACCGCCGTGGCATGAGACAACGCCATGAACTGCACGGTGGTGGAGAACATCAGGCACAGACACCACGGGCATAGCGCGTTGATCACAAACAACGACTGCGAGGTCAGCCAATACGAATAAGCCAGCGCGGCCAATCCACCCAGCCATGTGCACAACGCAAACCAGCGGGGCACGGCGACCTTCGTCAAACCGATCACCGCGATCGTTACGAACACTGATTCCGCGGCGATGCCGAAGAACGCATTCGGGAAACTCAAACCGGCGAACTTCACAACCTCAGCCTGCCACGATTCCGCAACCGCGGAACACGACATCACGGCATTCACATCACAGCTGAGCTTCTGACCGGGATTGCGCGCCAATTTCAGTGTCTCGGCGGAAAGCACGAACGATACGACCAGCGCTACCGCCGAGGCGATCAGCATGACTAGATACGTCCATGTCGCGGTATGCCGCCAACCGCGCGGCTTCGTATAATCATCGTCGAGAGTGGCTTCGGCAACCTGTTCGCCGGAAAAATCGCTCATCGTGCATCCTTGAATCAAAATACAAACGTTGTCATCGCCTAGTTTACGCGGTATTGTGCCGAGTCGCGCCAAAAACAGCTTACGATGGATACATGATTCGCGTAGGCACTGCGGCACCGCCCGCTGAAGGTTGGGACATTCACTGCCATACCGTTTTTTCCGACGGTACGGAAACGCCGCGTGCGTTGTTGCAGGAAGCGAGAGCATTGCGATTGCATGGTGTTGCGATTGCCGATCATGACACGACCTCCGGTTGGCAGGATGCGTTGGCTGCTTCGCGGGAGGTCAGATTGCCGTTGTTACGCGGTACGGAAATCACTGCCGTCGATGAGAGCGTATCCGTGCACATGCTCGCATTCCAATATGATCCGCTGAACGCCGATATCAGCGAGATGTTCGCGTCCACCCGCGAGGCGCGACTGCGTAGAACCAAGCGCATGGTCGAACTGATGGCGCAGGATTTTCCGATTACGTGGGATGATGTGCTCGCGCAGGTGCGTGAAGGCAAACGCACCACGATAGGTCGGCCGCATATCGCCGACGCATTGGTGGCTGCCGGCGTATATGAAACACGATCCGACGCTTTCGCCGATGCGGTGAGCGCAACGTCGAAATATTACATTCCCACGCCATCACCGACCACGCACGACGTGGTGGCCGCGGTCAAGGGTGCGGGCGGGGTGGTGGTTATCGCCCACGCCGGAGACCCCCGGCGCAATCGGACATTACTGACCGACCGGCAAATCGAATCTCTCATCACCGAAGGCTTGGACGGTTTGGAAGTGTGGCATCGCGGCAATCCATCAGAACAGCGTGAACGTCTGCTCACCATTGCGCGCCGGCACGACCTGCTGGTGACTGGCGGATCCGATTGGCACGGTAAAGGCAAGCCGAACGCGCTGGGGGAGAACCTCACCAGCGACGAAACAGTTCAGGAAATCATCAATCGAGGCGTCCGCTTGAGCAAAGAATCGTCGAAGGCGAAAATAAAAAACCGAAACGCAATCATCGACGCGTAATTGAGATATGAAACCAGAAACGAGTTGATCGCCCAAAATGGAAAAGCCAGGCGCGAACGTCTGGCTTTTCTTGTTACGTCGAAAACGTGTGTTTCAGTTCGAAGCTGAAATCTGGTGATGCGAACGGGTCAGAGGTTGCCGAAACCGACGGCGTGCTTGGTTTCGGAACCGATGATGGCGTAGCCGAGCGAGCCTGCCGGCACCACGATGCGACGACCCTTGTCGTCCGTCAGATTGATGGTCTTGCCGTTCTCCACGGCGTCGGCGATGGCCGCGTTGACCTCATCGGCGCTCTGTTCGGTGCTGAAGGTGACGGTGCGGGCCACATTCTGAATGCCGAGTTCAATATCCATGGATGCTCCTTCGTGATAATGCGCAATGCATGCGCACGTGTATGTACGGGTTATGTGCGCCTATTCTACGCGTAGCTTCTCATCGGTGGCGTCTTCCGCCTCCCACTGATTGATCTGCGCCTGCGCTTTCTGCATGGTCGCCTCATCTCGCTCCAACAGTGGAATGAGTACTGTCGCGGCCTCGCTGTGCGATGCGGGAATCGATTCTTCGTTCGTATCGTCGTTGTCGTCGGCCGTTTCCAGCCTGCTGATTACCATGGTGGAACTTGACGGCATGGATTCGTGCCGTTCTTTTGCGGAATGTTCCGGAATGAAAGTGCTGACCGAGGTCGCCTCATGTTCATTCGTATTGCCGGACGGTGCTTGTGATTGCTGGGTTCCGGCCGGTGCGAACGCTTCCGTCGCGTCGTTGACGATTTCCTTCGTCTTGCGGACCGGCTGGGAGCCGGTCACGTCGAAATCGCCGGTCGCGTCGAAATCGCCAGTGGAATCATCCATATCCACAGCGTCAATATGACGTTCGCCGGTCGTGTCGGAATCATTCTGCTGTGCGGCCGCGTTACGGCGACGCTCCGATTCGTTCAGCAACGTGCCTACGGTGATTGTGCTCGGCGGGCGCTGGGGGCGATCCTTGGACTCCTGCTTCGTTTCAGTTTGCACGCGATTCTTCGCTGTGGCGACACCCAACTGGTGGGCCAGGCGTTCCACCTGCGCCTTGAATTGCATAATCTTGGCGTTGTCTGCCTTGTTCAAAGCGGAAATAAAATCGCCGACCTGCTCCATCTGCAGCCACAGATTGGCCCGCAGCATAATCAGATCATCCAAACGATTGCCCAACATGCGACCGTATG
>ENA-OPCE01000789-OPCE01000789.1-human-gut-metagenome-genome-assembly--contig:-NODE-789-length-23633-cov-5.834210_pt1 | contig 23633 bp, 20 predicted proteins | sample MGYA00241247_ERZ501474 | MGnify/ENA primary metagenome ERZ501474 (study PRJEB25962, sample SAMEA2042572) | human gut metagenome | biome: human gut; feature: human-associated habitat; material: faeces... | reverse complement strand
GATACGGATACTGCCGCCGCTGGCATTGGAGCCGCCAAGCGTACCTGTGCCAACGCAGTCGCACAGATCCAGCTCCACAGGCTTGCCATCCTCGCCCGTCAGAGTGATGGCCGGCTGAGATGGATCGGCGCAGGTGAAACTGTAGCCGTTCAGGCACAGATACAGGATGTGCTTCGGCGCAACTGTCAGATTGGCTGACACATTGCCGGTCAGATAGACATAAGCAACATAACGGCCCTGTTTAGTGTATTCGCTGACCTGAACCCATTTCTGTTCATATTTAATCTCGCTCTTGCCGTCCCACGCCTGCCATTCCACGTTTTCGTGGGTATGATTGAACATACCGCCGCAGATGCAGTGGTTAGCGTGCGGCGTGACGGTGATGGAAACCGGCGCAGAGGCCGTTGCCGCATAGTTGTCGGTTTCCGCGGTATAGGCATATATGGAACCGGTTCCTGTCTGAGCGAAAGCAAAGTTCTCGTCTATAACGGTATCGCTTTCGGGAGCGGGTGAACTCCCGTTCATGAGGTAATATGTTATGGCAGCATCTTCCTTTATGCCTTCAACGGAAAGCAGCAGAAGTATCTTTTCGCGTATGCCAACGGTAGTCTTGGATACATTCAGTGTGAAGTTCTGAGGCTCCTTCTCCCCCGCTACCGTAAGCACAATCTTGGCGGATATGCTGTAATCATCGGTAGTCGCCATACAGACTACGGTGCGCTTTCCGGCCTTGATATTCTCGATGGTCAGTTCTGCCTTTTCAGAAAGAATAGTATCGTCCTGACCGTCATAGTACCATTTATAGGCAACGTTGGCGCTGTCCTCACCATCCGCGGTTTTTGCTGTCGCAGTAAATGCTACGGTATTGCCGGAATAGGTAGTGAGTGCATAGCTGCCATCGCTTCCTGTAACGCCGTCGCCTGCGATTTCAATATAAGCCATAGGCGAATAGCTGACCTTTACGTTGCTCTGCGTGTTTGTCGTAGCCTCGGCTGGGAGAATCCATTTGCCATTGGAAAGATTCTTGTAATAGCAGAACTTGTTAGCATCTTCCGGATCACTGTAAAGGAAACTGCCGACATTGCCGCCGCTGGTTTGGTTGATTATACTGCCGTATGTACCTTCGGCGCTCATCAGCACAACTTTGCCGGTATAGCCGCTCAGATTGCTGATGGTGCCGTTGTTGACAATGGTGACAACGCAGTTTTCCGCGTTTTCAATCCGGATGTCGGCGGCCGTTACGCCCGCCTTGACTTCCACTGTGCAGGTTTGATTGAGCGAGATGGTATTCGCATAATCCGCATTGATTGATAGCTGTGCACCATCCGTCAGCTCGGTCAGCGCTTCGCCCATGGTATCGTACCACACCATGCCCGCGTTTGCTTGGACGCCCGCGGCAGCCTTCCTATTGCAAACCTCGCAGGCGCCGTTGGCATCATACCGATGCGCTGCAAGCGGCGCGTTCGTTTCAATCGTCGTAAGTTCGGATGTTCCCTGCTCATCGCCGAAGTTCCGAGTGCAGCGTTCGCAGTGCCAGTATTCCACGGTGCCTTTTGCAACGCAGGTGGGTTCCTTAGCCGGGACATTCTTCAAGTCATGTCCAACCGGCGGGAAATAGAGCATATCCTTGTCTGTTTTATATTCGTCCGCGCAGTCCTCATTGGTGAAAAAACTATCGCAGCCGGTGCATTCCCAGCAGCACGTTGAATAGAACCATTCCGTGCAGGCAGAGGCGGCATCATGATCATGGCGCACGATTTCGTAAATTCCCTTATCCGACGTCAGCGCAAAGGAAATAGAGAAATTCTTGGCGCCGCCGGACGTAAGGTCTGTCGGAATTGTCGCCGTAAAGGATTCGCTGATTTTCTTGTGACAGAACTCTCCATTTGTATCCGTGAAGGTATGTTTTCCACTGTAGGAAAAGAACGAATCGCCGTTATTGCATAGCTCACACGAAGAATCGGTGCAGCGATACTGCACATCGTACTGGATTGTGATCTTTTTGTCTGATTTCCACTTTGAAATGTCAACACCGGTTACTTGTATGCTTCCAAGTTCGCCGGTGTGTCCGTCTGCGCAGGAGGCGCTTGACGCGCTGAGCGTGAACGTAGCATCGTCGGCCTTGGACGTGCCCACTCCGGCCGATAATACCGTTGCCGGCAGAAGCGTAAGCACCATACAGAGTGCCAGTAGAATACTGATCAGTCTTTTCTTCATTTAATTCCCTCCGTTTTTGTTATATTTACCTTTTCTATTCCCTGCAGCGAAAACTCAAAGTGCATTGCCAGCACATTGAATAATTGCTGCATTACCTGTTCTGAAATCGTTCTGATATCCAGTCCCTCAACAAAATGAATAGCCTTGTCTATTTCCTCATTAGGGACATTGTATACCCTAAGGCTCATGGTAATGAACAGCCGCAGCTTTTTCTCGAGCGTCAGCTCATCGTCGCACGGGTGCGCCATATAGCCGCGCATTATGCTCGCTGAACCTATCTCCATCTCATAAAAGTCGCGCAAAGTAAGCCCCGGCAGATATGAGCCGAAGATTTGGTGCAGTTCCTTTGTTGTTTCCCTGAATATGTATTCGGATGCTTCTTTTTGAGTGTAGGCTTCAATGTAGATTTCCCGCAGGTTTTCGTTAAGCTCTGTCAGAGTCATTTGAATAGCCGTTTCAACGGCATAAACATAAACCGGCGGCAGGTCTGCCCCGGCAAGCTGCCTTGCCATGCCGAACTGAGTGCCGAACATGAACTCAACCAATTCCGTCAGCACGCCGTCTTTTGCGCGGAATATATTCTGAAAGGAGCTGTATGAAACGTTGGCCTTATCGATTATTTCGGCCAAAGTGGTTTTTTTGTAGCCCTTTTCGAGGAACAGCCGCACGCACACGGCTAAAATGCGTTTCTTTGCGGGCAAGCTTGCGCTTGTAATTGCTATGACGATCACATCCTTTCACGACTTTGGTGTATACACCAAGTATTTTAACATAGTGTATACACAATCACAATAGCCTTTGTAAAAATTAGCCCCCGCCAAACATTTTGCATACAAAGTATGTTAAATGCGGCAGGGGCTTAAGTTGTTTCATATTCTGTTGTTGGGTTTATCGGCGTATCACACGAAAGCCTTATCCAGTTCTTCAAGCATGTTGTATACCTTGGCATATGCCTGGCAGGCATCTTCAGGGAGGGTATAGTTCTTGGTAACTTCCCTAAGCTTATTGAATACTTCACGGCTCGGATTCTGCTTCAGCTCGGCATAAAGCGCCGCCACCTGATGCAGTTCAGGGTGATGGTCGCTATGTACTCGTTCAACAACGGGCAGTATCTTATTCAGGTTCTTTATTATCTCTTCGTTCATGCTGTCCCCTATTTCTTTAACCTATGACAACATAGCCCAGTCCGGTTATAACCTTTACAAGCTCGTCTACACTGGTTTTGGTCTCGTCAAATTCAACCTTAAAAAACAGGGTATAAATAAAATACGGCAAGTCATATAGCAATGCCGCCGGGAAGAATCCCAAGCGGCATCACATGTGGAGTACAATCTATTTATTTGTGGTCTTTCAGATACTGCATAGTAAGCAGTCCGCTCTCAAGCTGTATGGCTACGAGTTTACGTATTGGCACAACCTCGTAATGTATTTCCGCTTCAAGGTATTCAGCCAGTTCATTAAACATTGTAATAGCTTTTTGCATTCCACGTTCAAGTGCAGCACGCTTACAAGGATCTTCTTCGCCAGTCTTTTTCATATTCTCCAATTCACTTTCGTGCATGCGCACAAGCATGCCAAACTGCAAAAGCTTATAGAATTTTGCTACCAACAGGTTTGAGAATTCCTCGGCAATAGTAGCATGCTTTGCAAACGCAGGATTTACGCTTATCATCTTACGCGTAGCATCGTTGCGTTTAGGGGAAGCAAAGTCACGCAGTGTTACCATAAACGGATTTTGTTTATCTATGTATGCTTCCGACTCATTGATAAGCGCGGTAATGCTATTGTTATATTGCTCTTCGCAATTAAGTTTCTCCTCTGCCACATCGCGGCGTATAGCCTTGCTCTCGCTCATGTCGCTTATGCGTTTATCAAAGAAATACGGAAGCTCGGTAAGTAACGTGAAAGCTCCGCACACTTCTTCACCGTAATCCGCACTGCATGTGCCGGTCTTTATACGCTTGCCTATTTCTTTAGCGCCATTCTGCTCAAGATAATCGTAATTATCCCGTATTGTTGTTTTTTGATATATAGCAGGGGCATATGCATGACAGTATGGTGATTCGGGTTCGCCAAGGTTAAGCGGGACCTGTTGCCTATTTGCTGCGGCATACATCTCGTCATGTATTTCAGGCATATCATGCGATATGTACCAATAAACTCCGCCAAATCCGGCATTATGCAAGGAATAGATAAAACTTGGCCGTATTTCATCTATCAGGCGCATAACCGCTCTTGTTTCCGGAATTGCGTTATTAAAATGCAGCTCCTTATAGTCAATCGGGAATGTCCAATCAACTTGTTTAAATCCTGCTGGGCGATAAAAGTTACGCGAATAATTGGTTATCGTAAAAGGTCCCTTGAGCCATTTCTCGTTTAACCTTACGCCATCGCAGTCCCAAGCCTTTACAACATAGCAAGTGTAACCAAGTTCGTCCTGTAGTTCTTTATTAGCAGCAAGACTCCATGTGAAGTGCTCTAATAATGCGGCACCGATTGGCTCATTCGGATGAGGGCAGCCAAGGAACAAGGCATTGCGTTCGCCGTGTCCTATTTTCAAACAATAAAGTGGATTGCCGGATCCGGACTTTCCTATTTCTGTTATGCTTACACATTCAGGATATTGCTCAGCAAGGCGCTTAGAGCTATTATCCATTTCATCTACGGTGAAAAAACCTTTATAATCAGGTATTGTATCGATTAGTTTCTGAAATACTGCTTTCATTTTTTTGCTCCTCTTCTTAACTCAACCAAGCTGCATATACTTTTTTACGAACTCAAGCATTTTGGGATAACAGTCAAGCTTATTCTTTAACTTGTTAACGCCATGCCCTTCATCCTCATATATAAGCATTTGCGCATCAACACCGCGTCCTTTTATATAATCCATAGTTTGTATGGCTTCGCTAACAGGAACACGAGGGTCGTTGCGGCCATGTATTATCATAAGGGGACCACGTATGCCATCCACGGCAGCTACAGGCGACACATTAAATAGTGTTTCTCTGTCATGTGCCAGCGTACCATATTCGCTTTCTCTGTGCGGTCGTCTATATGGAGCTGTATTTTCAAGAAACGTAACCAAATTGAACATGCCGACTGTGCATACGGCACAGCACCACAATTCCGGATACCGTGCTGCGCATGATAAAGTCATGAATCCACCATAGCTTGTCCCCATTACACTTATGCGCTTTGCGTTCGCAATACCGGTATCAATGAGGTGCTTCACAAGGAATTCTATATCCTTAACGCTATCCAATCGCTTTTCAACGTCATCAAGATGAGAATACGTTTTGCCGTATCCTATCGACCCACGAACATTAGGCTCAACTACAGCAATTCCCTGCGAAACAATATACTGAAGGAACTCTTTGCCAGATAGGTTTGGCCTGCTTTGACCTTCGGGTCCGCCATGTATGGAGATCATTACGGGAAGATCATGCAATTGCTTCCCCTTGGGAACATATATGAAGTATGGAACCTCAAGCCCATCAAAGGACTTAAAAGAATGAATGTCAGGTTCAACAAAATCATTATTGTCCATTCCATTATCTATACAACTACTTATGCGCTTGATAGCATCAGCTTCCATGTCAAGCACCCAAACATCTTGCGCACGAGTACCGCTGCTTACTGTAAAGGCGAGCTTCAAACCACTTGGCGCCCAAGAGATACTATCGTATAACGCATACACACCTGCCGGAGCCTGAGGGATATTGCAAAACGTCTTACTTTCCGTATCATATATTTTTAATATGGAATAGCCATTTTCATTTATGAGCATCGCAAGATGTTTTCCATCGGGAGCTAATACCAGATTTTCAACATCCCAGTTAAAACTGACCACTTCTTGCTCTATGCCGTCTTTTGCATTGCAATATGCAACACGGAAGAAATCGCTGTCTCTATCCGTGACATAGTAGAACCCCTTTGAATCTGGAGTCCATGCAGGGAATTTCTCGGCCGATTTGCCGATAACGTCAGGGCGTCTGACCGCTTCGCCCGTTTCTGTATTTACCATCCACATGGCATTGTCAGACCCACCAAGAAGCTTATTATAGAGCAAATATTTTCCGTCCGGCGAAAGTGCGGCAGGCGTATTATAATTGTCGCTGTTTTCGAGTATTATACGCTGTTCTCCATTCTCTATATCATGCGCAATTATGTCAAAGGACTGTTTGCAGCGCTTATTGCTTGAATATACAAGTGTCCTGCCATCGGGCTTTAATCCGCCGAAGTAGTGCCTCACACTTGGTTCATTTGTAAGGTTTATTGCGGCCGTATCATTTACCATAAACACTTGCTCGTTCTCGTTACCGCCGAGATCACTAGTGAAGAATATCCTTCCATCGTTAGAGGCATATGTTTTCCATATTTGTTCTTGTGTTGTATATAACGTTGTCTCTTCGTCTGATCTAATATTTTTGCATATTATATGTTTACCACCAACGCCACTATGCACATATATAATGTGTTCTGCATCTTTCCATTGAGGACCTTTGCAACTGCCTATGTTAAGATAGTTCTCCAATGCCTTCATCGTTGTTCTCCTTTCCATTCCATTACACATTCGCAGCACAATGGCAGCACACGGTATGACCACTTTCGCCTTCGACAGCACTCGGATAATCCCTGAAGCATCTCTCTGTTGCCATATAACATCTCGGCGCAAAATAGCAGCCAGGCCCCGGATTGATGGGTGTCGGCGGCTCACCGTGGATAGAGATAGGCTTTGTCTGCTTATCAAAATCGAGCGACGGAAAGTTTGAAATAAGCACTTTTGTATAAGGATGCTGTGGAGTTTTTATTATCTGCTCAGCAGTACCCATCTCCACTATTCTACCAAGGTACATAACCGCAACGCGATCTGCAATATAATTAGTTACGGCTATGTCGTGGCTGATAAATACCATGGCCATATTGTATTCATGGACAAGATTCATAAGTGTGTTCAACAGGTCGGCGCGCACCGATACGTCAAGCATACTTACGGGCTCGTCCGCTATTATAAGCAGCGGATTAAGGAGCATACTTCTAAGTACGGATATTCGCTGCAGCTGTCCACCGCTAAGTTCGTGCGGCCAGCGCGAAAGATAATCCTCAGCTGGAGTTATGCCAAGCTTTTCAAGGCCGTCGCAGATTATCCTCCTGCGCTCGTCTACACTCGAACCTATTGAATGTATTTCAAGAGGCTGCATCAATATGTCCTCTATAACATGGCGCGGGTCAAACGTTTCAAATGGGTTCTGAAAAACTATCTGAACTTTACGCCTGAATGTGAGAACATCTTTCCGGCATATTCTGGTGTAGTCCTGGCCATCAAGTTCCAGATAGCCTCCATATGGCTTTTCGAGCATGGCAAGCATTCTGCCAAGCGTTGACTTGCCGCAGCCGGATTCGCCTATTACTCCCAATACTTCGCCGCACTTTAATGTAAAACTTACATCGTCTACTGCTTTTACCCATTTCTTGTCCTGCTTTTTAGCTATCTGGGCAATGGAACGCTTTATCCCATACCACTGTTGGGCGTTCCTAACGTTAAGCAATACTTTATCTTCCATTATCATTCCCTCCCGTAAAAGTGGCAAGCCACCATATGTTCAGGTGTTGCACAGCGTTGAAGCGGACGTTCGTTGCGGCATATATCTTTTGCCCTTGGGCAGCGCGGAGCAAAAACGCAACCTTGTACTTTATTCTTTAAATTAGGCAATGTGCCCGGAATGCCTCTTATCATCGTTTTGCCCGTCTCAAGTGTAGGGAACGATGATATCAATCCTTGGGTGTAAGGATGTAATGGTTCCTTTATTACGCTTCTTACTGGCCCTGTTTCCATCAAGTAACCCGCATACATTACAGCAACCCTATTGCATGTCTCAGCAACTACTGATATATCATGTGTAATAAGAATACTGGAGACGTTGAAATCCCTCTGGAGACGCTTTATTTCCCCTATTACCTGTCCTTGTGTCACAACATCAAGAGCTGTTGTAGCTTCGTCAAACACAACAATTTTCGGATCAAATATCAGGCTCAGGGCTATGCAGATCCTTTGCAGCATACCTCCTGAGAGCTGGTGCTGATACATATTTAGAACCCTATCTGTCAAATTTACAACACCGAGAAGGCGAGTTATTGCTGCATCTGATTCTGCCCGTGTTGCACTTGGCTTGTGGACTTTATATATATCATATATCTGTTCACCAATCTTATATACAGGACTAAAGCTATTCATGGATTTTTGAAACACTACCGATATTTCGCGCCAACGTATTGCACGCATTTCCTTTTCGCTCAGTCCAATAAGATTCTTTCCGTTAAATATGGCTTTACCAGTTACCTTCGCATTATCTGCAAGTAAATCGAGCACGCCCATCGCAAGAGTGCTTTTACCGGAGCCAGATTCGCCAACTATACCGAGTGCATCCGATTCATACAGGTCAAGATTTATATCGTTTGCAGCATATACGGTTCCTGTAAGGGTCTTATACCCTACATTTACGTTTTTTAAGCTTAGTAATGCGTTTCCTGTCATATCAGAGCACCTCCTTTATCTCCTTAGTTTCGGGTTAAGCACAGTATTCAACCCATCGCCTATCATATAGAACGTTGCAACGGTGATGATAATTGCTATGCCAGGGAATGTTGCAACCCACCATGCGGTTGTCATCACGTTCCTTCCGTTGAATATCATTTGTCCCCAGCTTATTGCATTTGGATCGCCAAGTCCAAGAAAGGATAGGCTGGCTTCCGTTAAAATGGCTGTAGCAATCTGCATGGTAGTATTTGAGATTACGGGGAATATGCCGTTGGGTATAACGCAGGAAAATAGTATTTTGCTCTCTGATGTACCTATTGTGCGTGCACCCTTTACAAATGTGCGTTCTCTTAGCGACATAGCTTGGCTGCGCATGACTCTTGCATTGCCTGGCCAGCTTGTGAAACCAATAACCAGCATAACGTTGAATATGCTGCTGCCGAATATGGCTACAACCAATATTATTAGAAAAAACGTGGGAACCATAATAAATATATCTATTATCTGGGAAAGTATTCTGTCAATACGTCCGCCATAATAGCCTGCTATGGCTCCAACCAGTGTACCGGTTATGCCTGATATTGCCGCGGCAACAACACCTATCATCAATGAGACACGCGTCCCATGTATTATGCGTGAAAACATGTCGCGGCCAAGATGGTCGGTGCCGAGTAAGTATTGTGAGCTTGGTTTGAGCAATGCATCATCCAAGAACTCCGTTGGTGAATACGGTGCAATTACATCTGCAAATATAGCTATAAGTATAATGAGTATAAGCAAGCACAGTCCGATCATAGCATGAGCATTATGCGTATACTCCAATATAAAGTTTTTCAGTTTGCGTTTATCTTTTACTTTTTTGCTCATAAGGCCACCTCTTAACTCAAACGTATACGCGGATCAGCCACGGCATATATAAGATCGACCAGTATCATCCATACAGCTACCGATATGGACAATATCAGATAATTGCCCATAAGCAACGGATAGTCTCTTGACGATATTGCGGAAAGTACCAATGTTCCCATTCCAGGCCAAGCGAATACTATCTCGGTTGCAGCACTGCCGCCTATTATATATGCAAGTCTGATGCCGAATGTGGTTATAGTCGGCAGCATAGCTTCGCGAAACAGATACTTGCGGTAGATTTTGCCTTTGTCTAAGCCTGCGGCTTTAAAAGTGTTGACATAGTCGCTCTTGATTACCTGCATCATAGAAGAACGACCTATTCGAAAGTAAGCGGGTACGCCGACTAAAGCCAAAGCACTTGCAGGAAGCACTAAATGCTTAGCTACATCGAGTACATGTTTTATTCCGGTATAGCCAGCCCTTGCATTCTCCATACCTGCCGTAGGCAACCAGCCGAGTTTTGATGCAAAGAATAGTATCATTATCAATCCAAGCCAAAAACCGGGCATAGAATAGAGCACATATGCTATATAAGATATGATGTTGTCTACAACACCTCCAGGGTTACGTGATGCCCATATGGCCAAGAGTGTACCCAGCACAAGCGCAATAACGGCGCCGGTTAAGGACAACATCAGCGTTGGGCCAAGGCGTTCCATTATAATGTCCATTACTGGACGGCCATATATTATGGATGTTCCAAGGTCGCCCTTAATTACATTTCCAAGATAAACAACAAGCTGCTCCGGTATGCTCTTATCAAGGCCATATTTTGCCTTCATTATGTCTATCAATTCCTGAGATGGGTTATCCTGACCGGCAAGTATCGTCACCGGATCACCCGGAGCAAGCCTTATCAATACAAAATTTAATACAAATACGAACAGCACGGTCAAAATAGCCGTTCCTATTCTTTTTAATAGATATCTGCCCATAGCACCACCTTATAAACTCGGTCCCGGGCCGGAACCGAGACCATTATCTCAATTGACCCGGGATAAGAACACAATTTGTCTAACTTGCTTATCAGTTATTGATCATAGAAGGATCATTGAAGCGGGTAAGCGCAAAGCTATTAAATGAAAGTCCGGCCGCCTTACCTTCATTAGAAAGCGGAGTGCCATCAAGCTTGGCGCTGTAAACGTAGAAACTGGGATATTCAGCCAAAGGTACAATGCAGTAGTCATCGTGCATAAGCTTTTGGGCGTACTTGTAGAGCTCACCACGCTTAGTCTGGTCGGATACCTTTACGGCTTCTTTCAAAGTGTTGTCAAGCTCCTCGTTGCTGTAAGGCCCAAGTATCTTGTTGGACGCATCAGTAGCAACGCGGCTGTATAGATTGTGCGGATCTGGACCGTGGAAACCATTGGTTATTGCCATATCGAAGTCGAAGTCCTCTTTTACTCTGGGAGTCCATGCGCCCATTTCAAGGGTTATGATATTCACTTCAATGCCAACAGCTTTCAGTTGCTCCTTTATAACAGCTGACATGTCGCTTACACCCTGATTCTGCCAATTTACAAGGTCAAGAGAGAATCTGTAACCATTATAAGCTATCGGATATCCGGCTTCATCCAGAAGAGCGTTAGCTGCATCGGGATCATAGGCGGGGCAAACATCTTCATCGTTATATGCCCAAGCAAAAGCGGGAGTAAAATAGCCTTCAGCTGCCTTGCCGTAGCCATTGAATGCACGCTGAACGATTTCTTCTTGGTTTATGGCCATGGAGATAGCTTCACGTACTTTTATGTTGCCTGTAAGTTCACGACCAAAGTTAAAGCCAATGTAATAGCGGCTGGGCATATTCGGCTTGACAACTATCATGTCAGCATTGGCTTCGAGTGCGGGACCATCACTAAGCGGCGGAGATGAAAGCATATAGTCAGCTTCTCCGTTGAGCAAGGCTTGCTCAGCAGTATTGGCATCTGATATGAATTGTATAACAAGCTTATCTACATAAGGACGACCCTTGAAGTAATCTTCATTGGCTTCAAGCGTGACACTTACGCCCTGGTTCCATTCAACGAACTTGAAAGGACCAGTACCTATGGGCGCCTGATTAGCGGGGTTAGTAGTCCAATCAGTGCCTTCGTAAATGTGTTTGGGGATTATCTGGCAGGCATACCATGCAAGGAAGCCCAACAGAGCCGCATCAGGTTGAGAGAGGTGCAGGATAACGGTGTTAGCATCAGGGCAATCGATGGATTCTATTGCGCTCCACTCTATTGCCATACGCCCCTTGTTTTCAAGTACGGTTTCGATGGTGAATTTTACGTCTTCAGAGGAAAAAGGTTCACCGTCATGCCACTTTATATTTTCATAAAGATGGAAGGTGTAGGTCAGACCATCGTCAGATATCTCCCAGCTTTCAGCAAGATCGGGGCATATTTCATAATTGTAGTTCAGCGTTACCAGCTTGTTGAATATGTTGTGGTTGGTTGACGTTGCCGGATCATCGCTCTTCCATACGGGATTGAAGCTGCCGGGGTTACCACTTGTGGAAATGGCCACGAGAGTGCCGCCATAAAGCGCCTCGGTTTCGGCCGCGGGAGAATTGCTCTCTATAGGTTCAGAACTATTCGCCGGTACATTCGTGTTGGCGGGTTCATTTTGCTGATTTTCAGCCGGTTTGTTTTCGGCGGGTTCTTTTGTGCATCCAGCCATTATGCCAGCAAGCATGCACAAGCAGAGGATCATTGCCATCAGTCGTTTCATCTTTCTACATCTCCTTTGTTTGATTTTAAGACATGAAGTCCATTTGTTAATGCATATTATACGTATCACATTTGCTCTTTCGGGTTTCACCGTGTGTCCTTTCTGTGCCCATTATGTTTTGTTTCTGGTCTTTTTATGGTAAAAAAGGCCCATTATATTGACTAAGCGCAATATATAAATATAATGAAAATATCGACAATATAGATATTAGCAGAATGTATGCTGTTGGTGCAACGGTATTTTTATACCAGATGAGGTGATTATATGCCAGCTATACTCATTGTAGACGATGAGCAAAAGATGCGTGAGTTTGTTGCTCTATTTCTAAGATCAAGCAGGTACACGGTGTTTGAAGCCGCTGATGGGCGAACTGCGCTGAATATACTGTCGAAAGAGACTATTGACCTTATAGTTCTTGACATTATGCTGCCTGATATATCAGGTTTTGATCTCTGCAGCCAAATTCGAGTGAAGTCTTCTGTACCAATTATATTTCTTACAGCGCTTGCTGATGAGGAGTACCAGATGATAGGTTATAGAGTTGAAGGCGATGATTATATAACTAAGCCGTTCAATGCCTCTATACTACTCGCTAAAATACAACGAATACTTCAAAGATGCGCTCCATCAAATGCACGTTCAGACACATTGGCTTTTCGCGGTATAAAGCTTGAAATAAGCAGCCGGCGTGTTACATTGGACGGTAAACCGTTGCAACTTACGCCTAAGGAATTCGACCTTTTGCTTGCGCTTATGCAAAACCGTGGTAAAGTGCTAACCAGAACATTCCTATTGGAAACAATATGGGGATACTCTTTTGCAGGCGATTCCAGAGTGGTAGACAGCCATATAAAGAAGTTACGCAGCAAGGTATCACCTTATTCATCCAATATAAAAACTGTTATATCGATAGGTTATAAACTTGAGGAATAAAGCATGATTGGACTTATACGAAAAAACATAGTTGCCAAGATGTTCTTGCTCATCCTAGTGGCTTTTCTGCTACTGTTCGTGTGCCAAATGGTAATACTGAACAACAACATAGATACGTTTTTCATGCGAAGTTATAAATCTGATATGACGGCCGAGCTTAAACGAACGGCTGGATCATTCGTTACTGTTGCTCAATCAGAAGATGGCGCAAGCACGGAGTATAATCACGAAGCATCCATGGAGTATGTGCGCCGTAATGAATTACCGCTTATTATAATAGATTCGCAATCCAAACTTATAGACAATGAGATATTTAATGCATACAGCATTTTGAAGGTAAAGAATCTGAGAAATGAGAAGCTCTATTTTATTGCTGATTTCCTATCTGAATATGTAGATAATCCGATAGATAGCATATCTAAGACTGATATTCTGCGTATAAAAGGAAGGCGCATTGGGAAGTCAAACTATTACCAGCTTACAGAACTGCGCATTGGCTCAAAGTCATACCAGAACGCATCGTTAAAGGACGTGCGAGGAATGGCGGAATATATTACTCAGTTTGTATATATGGACGAGTTTATATCACCTGATATCTCCGGAGAAGTTATACTCAAAAAGCAATTGCTCTTTGAAAATCTACGCCCTATACTTATCTCTTCATCATCGCCTTATACTTTACTGCACAACCTTGAGGATAGCGAAATAGAGGATAAGTTTGGCAATAACTATTCCATACTTAGCTATTCAATATCCGATGTTTTATTTATAACTCTATTGCCCGTTACACGTAATAACCTTTTCTTAGGCTATTTGGCGAACTATTATGTATATCTTTATGCTGTATTCTTTATTGTTATCATCGTTATAAGCTATTTCTTTTCAAGAAGCTTATCAGCCCCGCTTGTACACTTAAGCCAAGTGGCTGAACGCATGGCTCAACTTGATTTCGATGTACATGCAAATGTCAACACACCAGACCAACTTGGAAAGCTATCCGATAGCTTAAACGTACTTTCGGACAATCTTCAGAGTTCCATGTTCAAATTAAAGAAGGCGAACGCCGAACTTGAAAGGCGTGCAAACGAAGAAAAAGAAAGCGCAAAAAGAATGAAGATATTACTTGAAGACATGGCGCATGAGTTCAAAACACCGTTGGGAATAATATCAGGGTTTACAGAAATTGTTGAATACGGATTGCTAGAAAAAGACCGCGAGTATTACTTTGCCATAATAAAAGATGAGATCAACAAGCTGTCAGAGTTGGTAAATGATACAATAGATCTATCCAAATTGAGTTCCGGCTATTTTGCTTTTGACTATGCGAATATTGATATAGCGCAGTTTATATCTGAATATCTTCGCCGTGCTGATTACGACATAAAAAGAAATGGCTTTGCTGTTAGTACAAACCTCGATCATGCAATAGTGTGCATGGATAAAAAGCGTATAACCCAGGTTTTTGATAATCTGATGAGCAATATATTTAAATATACTCAAGGAAATAAACGGATACATATATCGTCTCATATATCAGCTCCCGGAGAAGTTACTATAAGAATAAAGAATCCCGGAGTTATCAACGATAGTGATGTAACCAAAGTATTTGATCGTTACCATATCGGTGCTATGGGCTCTGACTATCGTGTTCAAAGTTCGGGCATAGGTCTTGAAATAGTAAAACGCATACTTACTTTGCACAATAGCAACTATGGAATAGAGCTGGAAGATGGTAAAGTATGTTTTTACTTCACTTTGTATTCCGAGCTTAAGTTGGCAGAGTTAAAATAAGGAACAGCCCCCAACAGCAGCTAATTTCCTGCCATCAGGGGCAATCTTTACATTTTAGTTTTATCAGAACTCATCCACTACATCGTAGCCGGAGCCGTTCCATATTGCGGGACGGGTGGGCAGAGTGCGGAGTTCGGCGATAAAGTCAGACAGAGTGGTTACCATTTTGGGCAGATAGGTGACGTATTTGCCGACCTGCTGCGTGGTATGCGCATCGCTTGCGCCTATGGCCTGCAGCCCGAGTTCACGGCAGAAGCGTAACGCCTTGCGGTTGGCTTCCACATCCGTGCTGCCATTGAGCACCTCCACGCCGTTCAGACCGCATACATCGCGCAGTTTCTCCTCCAAGCCGCGATTATTGTTACGGAAAGGATGGCAGGATACGCAGAATCCGTTTGTAGCGTTGACAAGGTCTATGAAATCCTGCGCGGGAATGCGGTGGTCAGGATAGCTTTCAAGTCCCCATGCGGTGATGTCGCCCTGAAGTGAGAAGAACTCTATGCCGGTAAATATCGGGAAACCTGTGCGGCGGGTGTACTCCTCCGCCGTTTCGCGAAGGCCCATGCTGTCATGATCGGTGATGCACACGGCGTCAAGCCCCTTGGCTTTGGCTATGGATACTATCTCATCAAGGGAAAGAAAGCTGTCGGTAGAGAATGTTTTTTCGTGCAAATGCATATCAACAAGCATAATGTTTACCTCCTTATTATTTTCATAACGGAACCGTCCTCACCCCAAACAATGTCCTTCAGGCCAAGGAACGAAGCGATGGTATCATTGGTGGGTTCGCGATACACCTCCTCAGGTGTGCCAAGCTGAAGCAGATGCCCGTGCTCCATAACGGCTATTCTGTCGGCGAGTATAAGCGCTTCCTCCTGGTCGTGCGTGACGAACACCATTGTTATGTCAAGTTCGCGCTGCAGCCGCTTCAGTTCGCCGCGCATACGCGCACGCAGCGCCGCATCAAGGTTGCTCAACGGTTCATCCAGCAGGCAAAGCTTGGGCTCAACTATAAGCGAACGCGCAAGTGCAACGCGCTGCTGCTGACCGCCGCTTATTTCGTGTATATGTGCATTCGCGCGGTCTGCAAGGCCGACAAGTTCAAGATATTTCATGCCCTTCTCCCTTGCCTGCGCGCGGTTATAGCGGCGAAATTTCAGCCCATATGTAACGTTTTCAAGCACAGTCATGTGCGGGAAAAGGCCATATGACTGGAACACGGTCGAGACGGGGCGGCGTTCGGGCGGCATATTCGTAACGTCCTGCCCATCAAGCAATATGGTGCCGCTGTCCGGCGCAAGGAAGCCGCCTATCATATTGAGCGTGGTGGTCTTGCCGCAGCCGGAGGAGCCGAGAATGCACAGCAGTTCTCCCATCTCCACGCCGAGTGAAAGATCGCACACGGCGCTTTTGCCGTCAAAGCTTTTGTTCAGTTTCTCAAGCTCAAGATACACGGCGTTTGCCCTCCTTTCGGCTCAGCAGCCACACAAGCCCTTCTACGGCTAGCACTATTGCCGTTATAACGCTTGCAAGCACAGACGCCAGAGCGTAATCCCCGCGGTATACGGCATCGAACAGTCGGAACACCGCAAGCTGGCGGCTGGGATCAATCAAGAATATTATTGCGCCGGCGGTGGTCATGCTGCTGGTGAAGTTATATACAAAGCAGCTTAAAAGCGCGGGTCGCATATTAGGCAGCACAACGTCGCATATAACAGCCAATCTGCCCGCGCCAAGATCCTGCGCGGAGCGTTCCTGTGCCGGCTGAAGCTGCGCAAGCGTAGCGGAGCATATCTTTGCCGATGTAGGCAACTGCTTAAACAGCATGTTGGCAAGAACTATTATTGCCGTGCCGGTAAGCTTGAGCGGCGCATGGTTGAATGCGAGTATATATCCTATGCCGAAGCATGTGCCGGGCAGCATATACGGCATAGTGGCTATGCAATCGAAAAACGCGCGGCCTGGAACGCGGCAACGGTCCATATAATATGCGAACAATGCCGCGAACAGCGTGCCGACCACGGCGACTATCAGCGCATATACCACGCTGCGCACAACAGGCGAAGCGCCAATGCTCCAAAGCTCGTTCCAATGGTCAAGCGTGAATGAATATACGCCCTTCTTGCTTTTTAGGAAGCCGGAAAGCAAAACGCAGCCATATTGCAGCAGCGTAAGCACGAAGAACAGTCCGCTGCCTATAAGCGCCAGCCAACCGACCGAACCGCAGCGGGTGCGCGGAAGCGAAAGCCCTCCCTGCGCGCTGCGGCTGCCTGCCGTCAGCTTGTCCGACCGGCGCATAAGCGCGCGATATATAAAAAAGAACAATATCGACGGCACAAGCAGGAACATGTTCATTGCCGAAGATTTTTCAAGGTTTGAATACCCTATTACCTGCAAATAGACCTCAGCGGCGAGCGTTACCGAGCGACCGCCTATAATAACAGGCGTGCCGTAATCCGCAAGGGAGCGAACGAACGAAAGCAGCATGCTTACAAGCAGTCCCGGGCGCATGAGCGGCAGAACAATGTCCCTAAGTATAGCGGAAGGTTTTGCTCCCAAGTCGCGCGCCGAACGCAGACTGTCAGCATCCAGCTTATCAAGCACGCCCAGCAGGAACAGCGCATTGAGCGGCGTGAACGAGAGCGACTGCATCGCCACAACACCCGCAAGATTATACGGATTCCAGCTGAGTCCCAACAGACGGTATGTTATCCATCCGCGTCGGCCGTACAGCTGAATATATGCAAGCGACGATACGAACGGCGGTGCGACCATAGCGGCGGTCAAAAGAATCATGCAAAGCGTGCGTCCCCATGAACGGCGCGTGGCGCAGGTAAGCGCGGCGGAAAGCGATAATACGGTTGTACATACGGCTGTGCATATGCCGACCACCACACTGTTTCGCATACTTGTGCCGTACTTGGACAGCACATTGCTGTATGCTTCAAGCGTAAAGCCGCCGTCTGCTGCACGGAAGCTGCGCAGCGCTATGCAAAGCATGGGCCACAGTATAAACAGCAGCACCCCGCCGAGCAGTATACACAGCACGACCGTATCCCCCGCCCGTTCCTTAACGCGAAAAAGGGCATTGTTACATGCCCTTTTATTTGTGCTTTTAGAAGCGGCCGTCATTTATTCCTGAGCAGCCTTGTCGCCCATCATGGGTTCGAAGCGGGCAAGGATCTCCTCGCGCTGCTTACCGAACAGGGACAGGTCTTCATCCATCAGGATGGAAGCATCGTAGGTCAGTTCAACGCCTTCGATAGAGGGTTTGATGATCTTGACGCCGGTCTTGTTCTCTATGGAAGCAAGCTGACGGAGATGATCGTCGTTGCTGAAGAGCCATTCTATGAATGCCTTGGCGGCCTCAACGTTTTCAGCGTTCTTGAACGCGGCTACACCTTCGCATACCCAGGGGATACCATCGGAAGGATAGATAACGGAAACATTGTAGTCTTCGGTCAGCTTTTCAATGCTAGGGTCAACATAGGTGATGCCGATGGCAAACTCGTCAGCGGTGACCTTGTTCTTCGGGTCGGAACCACGGCGGCCGTAGTAAGCAATGTTCTCGTTCAGCTTTTCAAAGTAATCCCAGCCGGCATCGCCCTTGGCTTGCAGCAGAGCATTGACCACGGCGTAGTTGGTGCCGGACACGGCGGGGTTGGACATTACGATTTCGCCCTTATACTCTTCCTTGGTCAGATCGTCCCAGGAAGCGGGCTTATCGAGCTTCAGCTCTTCGAGCAGGCCATCGTTTACAAGGAAGCCAACGATAGTGATGCCCTTGGAGTACCAGTAACCGTTCGCATCGCGGAATTCAGGAGCGAGATCGTTGGCGGCATCGAACACAACGGGTTCGAGCAGGCCGTCGTCAGCAGCGCTCATGAAAGCATCGATTCCGCCGCCAAACCACAGGTCAGCGGAAGGAGTGCCGCCCTCAGCGCGGAGCTTGGAGAGCACTTCACCGGAGGACATGGACAGAACTTCAACGGTAACGCCGGTGTCCTTGGTGAACTCTTCAAACAGGGGGCCGTAAACGTCGCCGGTAGCAACGACCTTCATCGTTCCGGAGAGTTCGGGCTTTTCGGGTTCGGCGGAAGCGACAACTTCCGGAGTAGCTTCAGCAACAGGTGCTTCGGTGGCAGCAGGAGCCTCGGTAGGATCGGGCTGAGTATTGACTTCCTGCTGGGCGCAGCCAACAGAGAGACCAAGAGCCATCACGAGCACGAGCAAAAGTGCAGTGATTTTCTTCATTAGAATCTTTCCCTCATTTCTTCAATGATTCTGCCTTATCAGCAGACTGCATCATTATAGCTAATGATGTCGGAAAAGTGAAATCGTTTATTTCCATTTAAGCCGTATTATTATCTATATAAACGATTATATGCATGTAAATGAAACTGCCCGGGAGTGAACACAAGCATGTGCTTATATCTGCGCATGTATTGCAAAACTACAGATCATACTTCCAATAAATCCTCGTCGTATCCTCCTGAATTTCCACGCGCTTGATGAGCATCATGGCTATTTCATGCTTTTGCGGTATGGTCATGCCGGGCCACAGGTTGATTATGTCATGGAACTGCTTTATATCGTCCTGCTGCTTGGTGGCGTTCTTATGCTGCTGAAGCTCGGCGGCCAAGATGTCGCGCTGCTTTTGCAGCTCGCTTATCCTGCCGTTAATGTACTTCATGGTCAGCTCCGTACCGTCGGCAAGGGCGGTTATAAGGTTGGCTATCTGATCATCCAGTTTTGCTATGGCGATTTTATAGTTGTGCGCCTTGTTGTCCTCCTCTTTGCGCTTCTGAACCACCAGTTCCTGATGCCGCGCTACATGGGCGAATATCTCCCGCTCAACAGCCTCCTCTATTTCGCGCACGCCAACGGATGGCGAATCGCTGCACAGCCCGGTGTTCATTGCGCCTGAGCATCTGAACGTAGCCGTGTCCTTATACGTCATGACCTTCATTGCCTTGCCGCAGCAGCCGCACTTCAGCAGCCCTGTTAGCCAAGAATGCTTGCCGCGGCCGGTGTTGTTTATCTGCGTATTGTCGGCAAGCTTGTACTGGCAGGCGAGAAACGTCTTTGCGTCAATAATGCCTTCGTGCAGGCCTATGGACAGCGTTAGCCCCGAAAGCTGAGCAAACTTATTCTTCGCCCTGTCCCATTGACCGTATGTTACGCAGCCGTATTGCCCACGGAAGTCGTCTATATCATTGGTTATCTCCATGCCCTTGGCGCGGTAGTACTTGTATACCTCGGCATCGGCCTTGACGTAGATCGGGTTGCACAGCAGCTTACTCAGCTTGCAGGAGTCCCATGCTGCGCCGTTTGCAGACTTTATGCCCTGCTGGTTGAGCGTGCGGGCAAGGTAGCCTAACGATGTGGAAGTATAGGCGTACTGCTCAAATATCTTTTTGACCATTAGCGAATACGCCTTGTCCGGTTTGAGTGTGCTTACGGCTTTGCCCTGAACCATCACCTTTGTTTTTGCGTATCCGTATGGGGCCTTGGCGTCGTATGCCCCGCGGGAGGAGCGCATGCGGAAGTTGTCCTGCACGCGCACTTGAATGGTTTCGCGCTCAAGCTGCGCAAATACCATTATTATATTGAGCATGGCTTTGCCTATGGGCGTGGACGTATCGAACTTCTCCCTTGTGGACGAGAACTCCACGTTGTGCTTGCTCAATGCGTCCATAAGCTCGCCGAAGTCGAGCGTGGAGCGGCTGAGTCTGTCCAGCTTATAGACTATTATCTTGCTGATAACGCCGTTCTCCACGTCCTGCATCATTGCCTTGAACTGCGGGCGGTTCGTATTCTTGCCGCTGTAGCCTCTGTCTACATATTCTTTATATGGCTCGTCCCCTATCTCCTTCTTACATAGTTCTATCTGTGTTTCGATTGATATGCTGTCCTTTTTATCCAAGGACTGCCTGGCGTATATTGCTATCACCTATTATCGTTCTCCTTTTGTGCGCCTTATGACGCGCTCGGTAGGCACGGCCAATATGTCGTTGGTCGCAAGCGCCGCCGGCATGTTGCTCAGATATGTGCTTGCCATTTCGGCCAGTCCTATAAGGTCTTCGTTGGTGGTTGTGGTGGGATATATGTTCTTAACGTGCATTTAACTCGCTCCTGTTCATTGATTATGTTTGATGATATGAATAAAGACTGATAGATATGCTAATAACTTAGCTGATTCGTTGCTTGTTCCGTGACGATTATGATGTTCATTTTGCCTTTTTAAATATGAAATGATGATTTAGATTTGCAGGTCAACGGATCTGTTGGACTTCGCCCCATGTTCCGCTATCCGCTAACCGTAGCCTTGTTGTCGATTATATGCTCGCATATGCCCGCGTCCTCCTTCGTTCGTTTATCATTGCCGATTATAGCACAAAAGAACCCACTTGTATCAAAATGCAGTCATGTTACAAATTTCAAATAAAAAAATGAGCTGTAGCTCATTATAAAATCAAGTGTGAAACTTTCACACTTGATTCAGCCTATTATCTTTAGACATATGTTTTGGCAAGTGTGAAACTTTCACAGTTGCCACTTTCGATAGCAGTTCGCAAATCAGCGAAAGGAAGCCACTTCCCTACCGTTTTACCACATATACCCGCAATGGTTGCACTTGAAGCTCTTGCCTATCTTGCCTGAGGCCAGCCCCAAGAAGGACACGGATATTGCCCGGTCGAGCGCGTCTATCTTCTTCAGGTCGGTGCTGCCGCAGGTGGGACAGCGGGGAGCGTTGGCGGCGCGTTCGGCAAGAATCTCTCTTCCTTTAGCCATCTGTTCGTCCCACTTTTTCTTTGCTATTGCATCGGCACGCCTTGTTTCTTCTCTTTGTTTTTCTACTCTGAATTGGTACGCCTTATTATCAAATTCAGGATTGTCTTTTACAAGATTTTGGAAGATATCTTCAGCGATTGGTTCTATTTCCCAGCGGAATTTGCCCCGCATCTCTTTTAATAAATGGTTTGAATCGCTAAGTTCACGTCCGCAAAATGGGCAAACGGTTTTTGTGTGCTCCCCGTCAACATATCCGCACACAGGACAATACATAATGTATACCTTTTTGAACATAGTTTATCCTCCTTTTAGAAGATTATACCATAATATTGGATAATATAAAACATTTAGCCGTGTTTTATATTGGCCGGTAGCTGCTGCCAAAACGGGACTGCTTCTAAACAATGAGGAAGGCGTAATACGAACTTTCTTTTCAAAGACAGATATTAAGCAGTTAACGAAGTATAATCAATATGTAGAACAGGTAGAGAAGGGTGTTGAAGGGGCTCAGCAGAAGCTTACTGAGTTTGGTTCCTCTATGACCAGCACTGCACAAGCTGCCGCAAAAGCCGCTGATGGCGGCGTGGTCGCTCTTGACAAGTTAAACAAGGGCTTTAACTGGGCGGCGCTGGGTGCAAAGGCATTGAACGCTGCTGTGAATTTCGGTATTGCCGCTCTCTTGTCCTTTGCTGTAAGTGCCATAAGCGACTACATACACCGCGTTGAACGGGCGCATCAGGCTACGGCAGTATACAAAAATCAGTTGTGAAACTTTCACAATTGAAGATTGACAAGCAAATCAGCTATAAGTTTTGCCAAGTGGGACATTGCCCAACTTGATACTGTTATAATAGCCATATCAAAAGAAGTTGTGACATTGTCACAACTTTTCTGGCAACTCAATATCCAAGCCTGAAAGAATCCCTTGCGCCGCAGGACATAAGGTAGCGGCGGATCTCCTTCACGGCTGCCTTGTGATGAACGAACGGTGTGCCGTCAAGCCCGGTAAGCTTGCTTGATATAGGCGCGAACATAATGCTGATGGGCGTTATGCGGTTCACGCCGGCGATGCAGTTCACATCGCTTCCGTGCTCCACGCAGTAGACCACCATGTCCATCTGCTCATGGAAGGTTGAGATGTGCAGTGCGGTAACGCCGTTTTTGCCGCGATTGAATAAGGTAAAGCCAAGCTCGGCCTCCATCACGGCGATGGCGTGGCTGATGGCTGAGGGGGTCAGATGCAGCTGTTGAGCCGCTTTGTTAAAGCTGCCCTGCCGTGCAACTGCGTCGAAAATCTCATAAGAAAACAGCGTCATTCCCAATGCCTCCTTCCGGTCTGATCTGGTTCGGAGACGCTCGATCCTCTGTGAATCTTTTTCATCTTTGGTTTGAGATAGTTCAATTATCTTCTTGATTTTACTATCCTGCGCCCGTCCTGTCAAGCATTTTGGGCGGATTTGTGCACGCTCTATGCAGATTTTGCCGCAACAGACGGAGGAAATGCCACCTTTCCTCCGTTATAATTCTTATAACGATTTTTTACAAACTGACCGAGGTGTTTTTATGACCGCACTTTCCCCGCGCTGCAGCTTCAGCGGCACCGCCCTTAAAACCATTGCCTGCATCACCATGCTGGTGGATCATATCGGCGCGTCCTGTATCGAGGCAGGGATCCTTACGCCCGGGCTGGACATCGGCACCCTCTCGCGGGACACCCTTTCCGCCTATCCGCTGT
>ENA-OPCE01000780-OPCE01000780.1-human-gut-metagenome-genome-assembly--contig:-NODE-780-length-23820-cov-2.064296_pt1 | contig 23820 bp, 22 predicted proteins | sample MGYA00241247_ERZ501474 | MGnify/ENA primary metagenome ERZ501474 (study PRJEB25962, sample SAMEA2042572) | human gut metagenome | biome: human gut; feature: human-associated habitat; material: faeces... | reverse complement strand
AGTGTAAAGCATATGAGATATTAGATATATATTCTTTACGAACAATTAGTACCCCTTTTATATGTTTATGGGAAAAAAAACATTATGTTACAGTGGAGAATATAAGAAAAAATAAAGTATTGATTTTAGATCCTGCGATAGGAAGACGGAGGATTTCTTTTGATGAATTTACCCAAAGTTTTAGTGGTTATATTTTGGCAGTTGATAAAATTGAATTTTTGTATAAGTGTAATAAAACTAAAAATATTCTGCTAGATAGAATAAAATCTTTTGTAATAAATAAAAAAAGGAAGCTGTTTTTCTTGTTCTTAGTAATGATTCTTATCCAGATGAATAATTTAGTTATGCCTATATTCATACAGCAGTTTATAGATGGAAGGGATAAACTAAGTGTATTTTCAAATATAGCGGTAGCTTCTATTTTCACGGTTCTAATTTTTGTGTTTACTTATATTACAGAAAATCTAAGAGGCAACTTAATTAATGCAATGCAATTAGAATTTAATAAAGATTTGACTTGTACATTTATAGAGAAAATAGTAGGACTTGATTTTAAACATTTTATTAATAGATCTTCCGGAGATTGGATTTATAGAGCAAGATTGGTTGAGTATATTCAACAGCTGGTAACTCCGTCCTTATTGTATTCTATAGTAGATATGCTGTTTGCTGTACTGTATTTTGGTATTATGTTACATTATAGTGCTTTGTTGGCAGGAGTCGTTATAGCCATTTCGTTATTTTTTGTATTTATATCAATATTGAACACCAAGATAATGTTTAATATGAATGCAAAGGAACTTATTTTGCAAAGTAAAGTTCAGAATGTAATTGTGGAGTTTTTTGAGGGTGTCGAGACTATTAAATCATTAAAAATAGAAGAGAAATTTGGTGAAAAATGGAAAGATACATTTTTTGAACAACAAGATATTAACTACCAAAAAAATAAGATAAGTATTATTTTTAATAGTATAATTTCAGGCGGAAGTACGGTGTATCCATTAATTATAGCTTTACTAGGATATAATATGGTCAATTTAAGTTTAGTATCTATGGGTACAGTAGTTGCCTTTTTGAGTTTGGTTCAGCTTTTTGTACAACCTTTATTAAATTTACTTACTACTATGGCACAATTTATAATGCTTAAACTTTATTTGAAAAGAATAAATGAAATTTTAGCTATAGATGATGCTAAAAATAATGCAGACAAAAATATAGGTGACAAAATACAAGAAATAAGTGTGAAAAATGTTTTTTTTAGATATTCTACATTTGAACCAGATGTTTTAAAGGGAGTATGCATTACCATAGAATCGAATCAAAAAATAGCAATTGTGGGATTGAATGGAGCTGCAAAGAGCACATTATTAAAATGCATAGGGGGCTTACTGTGGCCAATCCAAGGGAAAATATGTATAAATGGTGTTAGTTTAACTGAAATCAATCCAGATGAACTGAGAGGGGAAATTAGTTATGTAAATCAAGAACCAGTAATTTTTAATGCATCGTTACGTGACAATATTACTTTAAATGATAATGATTATAACGAAGATTATTTACAAGAAATACTTAGAATCACATTGGTGGATAAACTAATAGAAGAAATGCCTGCGGGTATGGATACACATATTTCACAAGATGGAATGAATTTATCAGGAGGGCAAAAACAAAAAATAGCTTTAGCTCGAGCATTGTTAAAGAAACCAAAAGTGTTATTATTAGATGAACCAACAAGTTCAATGGATAATTTATCAGAAAAACATATTTTAGATTGTATAAAAGAATTAGATCTGATTTGTATTGTTATATCTCACCGATTAAGTACCATTGGGCATTTTGATAGAATTATAGTAATAAATGATGGAAAAGTTGAAGAAGAAGGTACTCATGAACATCTGATACACAATAGAGGACTATATTCTCAAATTTACATGAACGAGTGTAATCAGCGGATTGCAATGGATGGTTTTGCGGAGCAAAACGGATGCAATGCGGAGTGAGGGGATTAATATCCCCCTTTTTTGAACAATTTATTTCTTATAATGATATTAACCATCTGTTGATTTATACTTAAAACTGACCCAGTTTTAACGAGGAAAATTGACCCACCTACAGCAGTGGCAATGAGTAAGTAGAACTGGTCTTGATTACACTGTACCTTGAAAATTTAATACTCAGAATTGACCCACCTGATAGCAAACGATACACTTCTCTCTGTATGCACCAATACAAGAGAGGAGGTTTGAAAGAAGGTGTATGATTTGCAAGATTGGGCAGCTGTTCAGCGAGTTTATAAACAGACAAGATCAAAACGGGCAACTGCAAAAATACTTGGAATGTCCAGAAATACTGTCAGGAGTCTTTTAGAAGAAAAAGAAGCACCGGTGTATAAACGGACAGTTTATAAGAGCAAGATTGATGGTTTCAAAGAACAGATCATCGAATGGCGATGCGAACCGTTTCTTTTAAATGGAACACGGATCTTTAGAGAATTGAAAGCAAGAGATTATACAGGAAGCATTAGTCCCGTTTATCGGTATCTGTCGAAAATTGATGAGGATTTCAAAGACCACATCAGTTCCAAAGCTACTGTAAGGCATGAAAGCCCTCCGGGAGATCAGGCTCAGTTCGACTGGTCACCTTATAATGTCCCTGTTGATGGCGTGATCATAACTGTTTACTGTTTTTCAATGATACTTTCAGCATCCAGAAAGAAAGCAGTCTGTTTTTCTTTAAAGGCAGATGCGGCAGCCATTTATGAAGCAATTCAGGAACTGTTTGAAGATCTTGGTGGAGTAACACTGGAGCTTTTGATCGATAATCCAACAGCATTGGTCATCGAAAATAATCCAAGGAACGAAATGGAGATCCGTTATAATCCCCATGCCCTGCTTATGGCAAGACATCTGGGAACAGAACTTAATGCTTGTCCCTGCTACTGACCGCGCAAGAGATAAAAATCAAGAGACCATTCAACTAAATCAAATTTGCTCATTCTTTTTTCTCCTTTTCAGTAGCGGCAGTGTCAAATTTTACTACCCCACAATTACAGAGTATCCATAGATTTCTTTTTATTGTTTGATTTATGAACCGGCAATTCATCATACATTGCCTTGAAGAGTCCAGCCAGGTATTCTTTACTGTCCACGTTTTCTACTAACAGCATCTCTTTTGCCCCTTCATATGGTAATTCATAAATCGCAGTTGTCATATAAGAAACTGCAGATTTTGTCGGTTTCACAAGTAACCTGTCATCGTATATGCCTCCGGCAATTCTGCCCCGATAATATATGATATACTCTCCCATCATTGCACGATAATTAATTTCTTCTAAACCAGATAACTGCTCTAATATAAATTGTAAATATTCTTTGCTAGAAGCCATGTTTTTGTCCTTTCAAATACCTGCATTTTCCCATTATACCGTAATCTCAATTTGATTATCCTCAACCGCAACGATGCAGCTTTCGTAATATCCATCACCCGTAGTCCTTGGTCCACTGATAACCTCATAACCATCCGCTTTTAGTTCTGCCGTCAATGCATCCACTTTTTCCATACTTCCTACGCTAAAAGCTATATGTGAATATCCAGTACGAGCTAGTTTCTTCGGCAAATCAGCCAGTTTCGGTATATGCATGATTTCAATACGTGCACCATCATCAAATGTGAGAAAATAAGAACAAAAGCCTGTTATCTGATTGTGGTATCCATCATTTGATTTTGCTCCCAGATATTCCATAAAGATTTTTTTTGTCTTTTCCAGATCATTTACATAAAGTGCAACATGTTCAATTCTCATGATGATTCCTCCAATTCTGCATTGATAACTTTCCATGCGTCATCAGTAGCGGTATTCTCGTTTATCAAAGTTTTTTTGTCCTCTGAGGTATCCTCACCAGACGAAATCCCCGTATCCGTGGAAGGGATAATCTCAACCGATTCCAACGAATTTTCTATGTTAGAAGTGTTTTGTCCATCTTTATTAGAAGACGGCAATTTTCCACAGGCTGAAAGGGAAAATGACAACATTGCTATGGTAAGTGTTTCTTAATAATATCGCCCCCTTTCATGAGAAATTTTTATTTAACATACAGCTTATCTCTTAGATAAGAATGCTTATTCCCAACGGAAGAAGCACACAGCAAGAATCGTGCACAGTGCGGCAACTCCAACCATTACACAAATTGGTAGTAAGGTGCTTCCCGTACTGATACCCAAAAATGTATTCTTCATTATGGTAAGTCCCTGTGTTAACGGAAAAACACTGACAATCTTCTGCATTGCATTCGGCATGACCTCAATCGGCAGGGTTGTGCCAGAAAAGACCAGCATCGGGAAATAGAGAATCGAAGCAATGACACTGGCCTGCTTGGTATCCTTCGCCACGTCGCCTGCCAGCATACCGATAGATTGCGTTGAAAGCATGGTAAGTGCCCAGCTTCCAAGAAAAGCAAGAAGTGAGCCGCGTAGCCGCACTCCCCACAAAAGCGCTACAACTGACAGTGTTGCAAGAGACACAGCACAGTAGACAATATACATGGACAATTCGACACCCAAAACGAACACCGGGCTGACCGGTGTGACACGTAGCCGTTTAAGAATCTTCATTTCTCGTAAGCCCGATACGGCTAACGGCAGCCCCATCAATCCACTTGCACAAATGGCAATCGCGCTGACTGCTCCGAAAGACTGTTCCAGGAATGTATAGTCTGCACCGTCATAGGCAGGCTTTGTTCCGTAAATGATGCCAAGGATGATAAAGATCACAAGCGGCATAATGACGGCGAAAATCACCATATTCATATCCCGCACGCTGAGCTTCAGCTCCGTTTTAAGATATGTAAAAAAGCGTTTCATGCGTCCACCTCCTCATCCGAAAGTTGCAAATAAGCATCCTCAAAGTGTTCGCAGCCACATTGCTGCTTTGCCTGCTCCACGGTTCCGCGGAAAACGGGCGTACCCTTTTTCAAAATACAGATTTCATCACACAACGCCTCTACTTCATCCATAAAATGGGAAGTCAAGAAAATCGTAAGCCCCTGTTCTTTCAAGGATTTAAGTGTTTTCCACACACCGCGCCTTGCTTTCGCATCAAGACCAGTAGTCAATTCGTCAAGAAACACAAGATCCGGCTGTGGAATCAGTGCCAGCACGATAAAAAGTCGCTGACGTTCGCCACCCGATAGACCTTTAACCGGCGTGTTTTCCTTATCACCAATACCGAACTGCTCACATAACTTGTGCCAATCGGCAGGATTGCGATAGAGGCTTGCAGTTTCATCGCAAAGCTCGGAAACTCTGATCTCCTTATTGCTTTTAACCAAATATCATTCTATAATGAAAATTATCAATTACCATATATATGTTATGGAGGGTGCGGATTATGAACGAAGAATTATTTAACGAAGCAACGAAATCAAATGTTCTCACGAAGAAACTGATCGACCAGCTTCTGGAGAGCATGACCTACAGCAGCATCTCTTTTATCAACTGGACCATTGAGACCTTGTCACTGATCAAGGCCCGTCTGCAGCGCGGGGACCGGATCACAGACGAAGTCAGCGGGGAAGTTTACACCTTGTATTCTTTCCAGCAGTTTGTGGAGAAGAATTTCTCTTCTTACATAGCAAGCCAGGTGTTTAAAGAGACTTCTAAGCCTGAGAAAATTTACTTCTCACTGAAACCATGTGAAGAAGGCTACTCTCTGATGGCAGCTGACTCAGACAGCAATAAGACATATGCCTGGATTTCCAGCCTGAGCAAACGATTCTCACTGGTAGAAATGATCGCTACCGGAATTGTATATGTGAAAGATACTCGTACCAATACCTATCAGCCATTTATTTCCGGAAAGGGGAAATATTGTAAGTATGATAAGGAAAAGGGAATTCTGGTAGAAATCTAACCAAAATGGACACAGATCACAATGCCATTACTGGAGGTTCAGTAATAAAGACATTGCAGTCTGTGTCCATTTTTCATCAGATCCTATTGTTCAAAAATATCTTCCCGGGTAATATTTTTCGCCCACTCTCCCTTTCGGTAATGATGGAAAACCCAGGGCCATTTCACGAATTCGTCTGTACAGAGCAGAAAGTAAACCCACAACACTGGAAGCTTCAGTACAAAGGCAGCGAAGAAACCTAGCGGCACCGCATATACCCACATATCTACCGTGTCACAGATTAAGCCAAATTTCGTATCGCCCCCTGCCCGAAAGACACCTGCAATCAGCGCAGTATTTACTGCGGATCCCATAATATAGTAGGTGTTAATGAGAAGCATGTATTTCAGATAATGCATAGCGGTGTCATTCAGGGAAGCAAATTTCATCACAAAAGGAGTGATGGCAAGGACGATCAGCCCTCCAAGTGCACCGGTGATCACAGTCAGCTTCAGCATTCTGGAAGCGTATCGTCTGGATTTTTCCAGGTCTCCTTTTCCCATGATCTGCCCAAGAAGAATGGTTCCCGCACTTGCAATGGCAAAACAGAATACAGAGCCAATGTTCCGCACCACAGTAACCAGGGAATTAGCGGCCACCGCGTCAGTGCCAAGGTGTCCCAGGATTACAGAATACATGGAAAAAGCAACGCTCCAGGACAGGTCGTTTCCAAGTGCCGGAAGTGACAAACGGATAAAGTCCTGAAACAATACTTTACTGCGAAGGAACATATATGCCAGATTCAGCTTCACATTTTTACTAAAGGAAGATACAACCACACAGCCAATCAGCTGGATCAGTCTTGATGCAGCGGTGGCGATTGCAACGCCGGTTGCACCAAGCTTCGGAGCACCGAACAGGCCGAAGATAAAAACTGCATTTAGGAATATATTCAGAATAAATGCCAGCATATTCAGCGCCATACTGATGGTTACTCTTCCAATACTTCGAAGAACTGCCAGATAGATCTCCGAGATTCCCCAGCAGATATAGGTAACGCCCATAATGCGGATATAGGAGGAACCAATGGTGATCAGCTCAGGATCATTGGTAAATAGCCTCAGCATCATCTGAGGCGCAGTAAATGCAACCAGGGCAACCAACAGGGAAATCAACACAGAGAAACGAAGTGCGATTCCCTCTACTACATGAATCGCCTGAAAATCCTTTTTACCGGCATATTGGGAGCACAAAAGAGAGGCTCCGGTACCGATGCCATAATACACCATAAATAAAATATTGGAATAATTGGCTGCCAGGGATACTGCGGATATTGCGGACTGTCCCACATAGTTTAGCATAATAACATCCGCGGAATTCACTGCTGCACTGAGCAGATTCTGTATAATAATTGGAACCGCCAGCCGGAAAATCTGCGGATAAAAATCATCTTTTCCAATTGAAAGTATTCTTTTCATTTTCCCTCCTTAGTAAATACCTATATTTAAATAAACTATTTGGTATTATACTGTTTTTCTGTCCCAAAAGCTATCCCTTTTCTGACAGAAAATAACAATATTTTGACATTAAAAAGGCACTGTCTGGGACAAACATGCCAGACAGTGCCTGTAAAATCTTTCTATTAAATAACTTTTAGTAAAGGATCTCCTTCTCTTACATACAATGGCAGACTGAAGTAATCAAAGGTTCCGGTATGCCACTGGTTTCCCTGTGCAGGTTCTTTGGTAAGAAGATGTACCCAGTTTCCTTCTGGAAGATAAAAATCCTGTTTTCCATCTGAGGAAAATACAGGTGCAACCAGAATGCGGTCTCCCAACATATATTGCTGATCCAGATATGCGCAGTTTCTGTCTTTTGGGTATTGCATGTGCATTGGACGCATTACGGGAAGCCCTTTTTCATGGGCAGTCTGTGCAAGGCTGTAAATATAAGGCATAAGCTTCCATTTCAGCTCGGTAAAGTATTTCAGAACCTCACAGGCCTCTTCATCATAATTCCATGGAACACGATAAGAACTGGATCCGTGTAAACGACTGTGGGAAGATAAAAGTCCGAAAGCCACCCACCTTTTGTACAGATCAGCTGAGCCATCATCCTCGAAGCCGCCAATATCGTGGCTCCAGAAGCCAAAGCCGCTGTCCATAAGGGAAAGCCCGCCCCTTAAGGTTTCGGCCATGGAAATATACTGGCTGGTTGAATCTCCGCCCCAGTGTACTGGAAATTTTTGTCCGCCTGGTGCTGCACTTCGTGCAAAAAGAACAGCTTCGCTTTCTCCTTTTTCTTTTTTCAGAAGCTCAAATACGCACTGGTTATAAAGATACGTGTAATAATTATGCATTTTTTCCGGATCAGAGCCGTCGAACCATTTTACATTGGTAGGAACACGTTCTCCGAAATCTGTTTTGAAACAATCCACTCCCACATCCAGAAGTGCTTTCAGCTTACTCTGGTACCAGCTGCATGCATCTGGATTGGTAAAGTCTACCAGTCCCATACCAGCCTGCCACATATCCCACTGCCAAACTCTTCCATTGTCTTTCATCAGAAGATAGCCCTTTTCCATGGCTTCTCCAAACAGAGGCGACTTCTGTGCAATATAGGGATTGATCCAAACACAGATTTTTAAGCCTCGCTTATGAAAACGTTCCAGCATACCTGCCGGATCCGGGAACATATCTTTATCCCAGGTGAAGTTGCACCATTCGAAGCCTTTCATCCAGAAACAGTCAAAATGGAAAACAGAAAGAGGAATATGGCGCTGTTCAAATCCATCAATAAAGCTGTTTACCGTAGCCTCGTCGTAGTTGGTGGTAAAGGATGTGGTAAGCCATAAGCCAAAGGACCACTTAGGCGGCAATGCCGGTCTTCCGGTAAGGGCTGTGTATTTTTCTATAATTTCCAAAGGGGTAGGACCATAAATAACAAAGTATTCCAGTTCCTCATCTTCTACAGAAAACTGTACGGTTTCCACCTTCTCACTACCTACCTCGAAGCTGACACGTCCCGGATGATTGACAAAGACGCCATAGCCTTTGGTCGTATAATAGAACGGAATATTCTTATAGGAAATTTCACTGGCTGTACCGCCATCCTCATTCCAGATATCCACGGTCTGGCCATTTTTTACCATAGGGGTAAACCGTTCCCCAAGGCCATAAACCAGCTCGCCAACACCTAAATTAAGTCCGGAGACCAGATAGTTCATGCCTTGTTTGTGATGCATCATTCCCGTAGTTTTGCTCTTGATACAGGTAAGCTCCCTTCCATCTCCATAAAACTTCATTTCAGGGGAACCAGTTTCAAATTCCAGGGAAAGCTTTCCTGACTTTAACGTCCATTTTTCTTTGCCGGAAGCTTTCTCACATTTACGTTCCGGACTTTTATCTAAATCACCATACAATTCAAATGATGGGCTTTTTACGTAATTTCCAGCGTGATTTACCATGTGGATTCCCAAAATGTCCTTTGCTGGTGCGGTGAAGGTATAGGTCATCATTCCAATGTTTAAGGTATCCCCGCGTCCCTGGATTTGTTTATAGGGGGCAAAAGCCAGGAGTTCGTTTTCCCGCTCTTCTACCTCATAAATGTCTCTTACATAATCAGCCTGAAATTCATCTCTCACAAGCCAGAAGCCATTGGTAAACTTCATCTTCCATTCCTCCTTTGAAAATCGGTCAGCCTTTTACGGCTCCAGCTACAACACCCTTGATAATAGATTTCTGGAAAATCAGATACAGGATCAGCGCTGGGATAATGATCAGGATCGCAGCAGACATAATGTTCTGCCATTCCATTTTGTACTGTCCCATAAAGCTGTAGGCTGCAAGCTGCAGGGTTTTGCTGCTCTTTCTTCCGCCCAGCATAAGAAGGGGAAGAAGAAAGTCATTCCAGATCCACATTACATTGATGATCGTAACCGTCGCAGTACAGGATTTCAGCATTGGAAAAATAATACGGGTAAAAAGCTGAAACTGGTTGCAGCCGTCAATAAGTGCGCTCTCTTCCAGTTCCAGGGGAATGCCCTTGGCAAAGCCCTGATACAGGAAAATACTCATTGGGGCACCAAGCCCCCAGTAAATAATGGCAAGTCCCCATATTTTCCCATTGATATGTAAAGTGGTGGCTACATTTACCAGAGTAAGCATAAAGGACTGGAACGGGATCATCATAGGCGCAATGCAGAACAGGAAACAGAAACGGCTGTAGCGTGTTTTCACACGTGCCATTTTATAGCCTCCCATGGAAGCGATCACGATAATGCCGAGAGTTCCTATTACTGTGGCGATGAGTGTATTCAAAAAAGTAGCTGGATATTTCATATCATGAAATACATTTTTTATATTGTCAAGAGTAAAAGCAGATGGAAGGCTCATAACATCTGTCATGATTTCCTGATAGCTTTTAAAGGCATTGATTCCCACCAGGAAAAGAGGGGAAAGATATAAAAGCAGAAAAAGGATCAGGAATAACTGTATCACACCGTGAAGTGCTTTGCTTTTTTTACTCATGCCTCTACCTCCTTGCCTTTAAAGAAATTAACCTGAATTACGGAGATCACCAGAACGATGATAAAAAGAATTACACTTTTGGCGCTTCCATATCCATAGCGGCTGTTGTTAAATGCAGTGTTGTAAATATCAAGTGCAATTGACGTAGTAGATGTTCCCGGACCGCCGCCTGTCAAGCTGAAGATCAATTCAAACATTTTTAAGGAATTGGCAACAGAATGGAACATGCAGAAGGAAATGGACGGCATGATCAGCGGGATAGTAATTGAGAAAAATCTGCGGACTGCTCCTGCCCCATCCAGGTCTGCGGATTCATTTAGTTCCGTTGGTACTCCCTGCATACCTGCAACGTAGATCAGGATATAAAAGCCAAGGCTCTGCCAAACAGAAACAATGATGGTGGAGAACACAGCCAGTTGGGAGTCTCCCAGCCAGCTAAGACCGAAAATTCCCCATCCGGTTATGGACATAAGTGCTTCAAATACTCTGGTACAGATAAATTTCCAGATAAATCCAATGATAACAAGGCTTATGATATTGGGAATATAAAAAGCGGCTCTGAAAAATCCTCTGCCTTTGATCTTGGATTCCAGAAGTGCGGCAAAAAAAATGGCAAGTACATTTACGATCAGTACTGTTCCAATGGCATAGATAAAGGTATATTTCAGCGCACTGACAAAGGCTGGATCATTGGTAAAAAGCCGGATATAATTTTCGAGTCCGATAAATTCCGATGTTTTTCCAATACCGTTCCATTTACGGAAGGAATAATAAATACACATAACGAAAGGAATTCCTACAAACAGCGTGATGAAGAAAACTGCAGGGGCTACATATCCTGCGAATTCCAATGCTGTTTTTCTGGCCCTTCGTTTCTGGCTGTTTGCCTGCATAAAGAAACCTCCTGTCCTTTTCGGAAAAACAGGGCTGCCGAAATTGTCAGCCGCCCTGTTTTCGTTTTTATTCACGCGATCATTTTATAATAAATTACATTGCATCGTAAGCATCAACAAATAACTGGGTAAGAACCTCTTTTGTCTCGTCGCGGTCTGCATTTCCTGCAACATAGTTCTGGAATGCGGTACCAAATGGCTCTTCTACACCTTCTGGTCCTTTAAAGATCCACCATGGACATGTTACGGAATTATCCTGTGCAGCTGCTGTTTCTGCTGCAAGCTGTGTATCAGGTGCATCTGCTCCGGTAAGTGGGGAGATATCGCCGATAACTGATGGAACCCAGCTTCTTCCATAATCAGAAGTACACATGTAGTTCAGGAAATCAAGAACCGTATCAAGATTTTCGGAATCTTTTGCTACACGGAAGGTAAGGTTGGACTCAACTGCGAGAACTGCTTTTTCGTCCATGCGGGGCATATAAACATAACCCATATCAATATCAGGGGCAATGGCGCGGATACTTGCCTCGTCCCAGGAGCCATTGTGGATCATGGCAACTTTTCCTGTTGCAAAATCGGAGCACTGAAGATCATTGGTGGACTCCATTGGCTTGTCACCGCTGTACTCCTTGATCAGATCCAGAAGATCAAGTGCAAAATCAACCTGCGGAAGCTCGCCGAATTTCAGATCTCCGTTTTTCACATCTTCAAAGAGCTTGTCATAATCGCCGTCATAGGCATCACTCATGGACGGATAAACGGTCTGTGGAAGGATCCACCACTCACCAAATCCGGAGCTGAATGGCTGAATACCTGCATCTGTCAATTTCTCACAAACGGTGCGAAGCTCGTCTAAGGTAGTTGGAAGTTCTGTGATTCCAGCCTGCTCAAATAATGCTTTGTTATAGATAAAGCCATGGGACTGAACCAGGAATGGCATTCCTGTAATATGGCCATCTTCTGTTACAGATGTAAGGGTTGTCTCGGAAAAGTTCTTCATAAACTCTTCGTCATCCAGGTTATAAATATAATCTGCATATAAAGTATTGTCGCTGTATGCACTGGAAAGAAACAGGTCCGGAACCTCACCGGAATTTAATCTGGAACGGAGTACAGTCTGGTAATCATTCTGAAGGACTTCCAGCTCAATGGATACATTTGGATGTTCTTCTGTATAATGATCGATCAGATCATGGTAAGCGTCTGTGTATTCCGGACCATTAAACATGAAATAAAGCTCTACCGGATCATCGTCTGCCATTACGGTTACAGAACCCATTGTAAGAGAACTGACTGTCATTAAACCGGCCATTAATAAAGCGATTTGTTTCTTATGCATATGCATATCCTCCTTCTTTTTGCTGCTGCCCGTTTCGCCCACGGCAGCCTGCTTTGTTTTTGATAATCTAATCATACACTATGCAATATTACAAATAAATAGAAAAAATCAAACTGTTTATGGTAAAAGTTTGATATCTGTAACCTGTTCTATTGTGAATGAATACAACAAGTTGTATAATATTGCCATAATAAAAAGGAGCTTTATGTATGAAAAAGAAAATAGAAAATTTATCCATGCAGACGCAGCTGACAGTTGTGATCCTGTCTGTGATCGTTCTTGCATTTGGAATTATTTTATATAGTGGTTATTCTGGTCAGGCAAGGTCTTTTGCAGAGGAATATACTTCTTCCACACAGACTATTCTGGAGATGGATGTGGCAAATCTGGATCAATATATTCAGGGTCTGCGGATCTTTTGCGTACAGCCCTGCCTGAATGTATCTGTCTATAATTCCCTGCTGAAGAGAAAACCTCTTTCCTCTTCTGAGATCAGTGACATAAAACAGGAAATCCAGTCTTCCTATCATAGCAGAACAGATATCCGTTCTTATTCCATTACAGCAATGAATCAGGATTTATGTTTTGAGCGGAATGCAGGGGTTGGGGGACAGCATATTTTATCGACCCCTGTAAAAGATACTGAAATATCCAGACCTTATATTGCCTGTGGAAGCAATGACAAATATGAATATCTGGCGCCCCCGGATTCAGAAGATGTGTTTTTCCGGTATTATCACTACCTGATCCGCCTGAGAAACCGGGAACCAGTCAGTTTGTCTTATGTGGATGTAGATACTACACAGCTGCGGCTGCTTATGAAAAACCATCAGGATTATGGGCAGATCTTATGCCTGTATAATTCAGATGGTGAACTTTTATATTCCAGTTCTGAGGATATCCGAAATCAGGAAGAAAAAGAAAAAAAGCAGCTTTTTGGGCTTCATTCAGATGTTGAAAATGTAAATATCGGTGGAATTTCTTATCTTGCACTTCGCAGGACCAGTGAAGAGACGGGCATTGTCCTGCTTTCCCTGCTTCCTAAAAGCGCCTGGGATGACCGGGCAAGGGACTTTTTGCTTCCTCTGGTAATGCAGATTGCAGTGATCACTATCTGTCTGATCATTATTGTTACGCTCATGATCCGGATGATCACAATTCCATTGAAGAGGCTGTCTTACCAGATGGGAAAAATGGGTGAAGGAGACTTTTCTCCCACAGCTTTTGGCGGAGGCTGTAAGGAAACCTGTGCATTAACAGAAAGCTATAACGACATGGCAGCCCACATTAATGAATTGATCGAGACCAACTATATTTCCAGCATCAATGAGAAAAATTCCAGGCTCCAGGCGTTGGAGGCCCAGCTGAATCCCCATTTTCTCTATAACACTCTTCAGGCGATTGCTACAGAAGCATTGCTTGCAGACTGTCAGGAAATTTATGATATGATTGTGTCTTTGTCTGCAAATCTTCGTTATACCATTAAAGGCGGAGAACTCGTCCGCTTGCAGGAGGAACTTGATTATGTAGACCGGTATATTCTTCTGCAGAAAACAAGACTAGGCGGGCGCCTGGAAGTGACGAAGAAAATTAATCCAAAGGTAAATCTGGCAGTGATTCCAAAAATCAGTATTCAAATGCTGGTAGAAAATGCCATTATACACGGAATGCCGGAGAACGGAGCTGTTCTTCACATTATCATCCGGGTATGTATGGAAAATAACCGGCTGCTCATCAGTGTATATGACGATGGAAAGGGAATTCTCCCAGAAAAAGTGAAAGAACTGAATGATATTTTTTCCGGAAAATCAGCAGATACTGGCAATTCCATCGGACTTCCCAATCTTGCAAGCCGTCTGAAAATACTTTATCAGGGAGAGGCTGGTCTGTTTCTGGAATCACAGGGCGATCAGTTTACAGAAGTAAAAATGGAACTTCCAATCAGAAAGAGGGAAAATGAAAATGTATAAAGTACTGATTATTGACGATGAGGCACCTGCTAGAATTGCAATAAGCAGGCTTGGTCACTGGGCAGATTATCATATTACAGAGCTTTATCAGGAAACCAACGGTGCTGCAGCTTTAAAAACCATGCGGGAAATAAAGCCCCAGATTGTTTTTGTAGATATGCAGATGCCGGTTATGAATGGCATGGAATTTCTGGAAAAGGCTTCCCATGAATTTAGGGATACCTGTTTTATTGTAATCAGTGGGTATGATTATTTTGATTACGCAAAGGCAGCTTTGAAATGTGGTGCCATTGATTATCTGTTAAAACCAATTGCACGGGAAGAATTGAATGCTGCCATTGATAAAGCAGTCCAGACATTGGGAAATACTGGTACCTGTTTAGAAAAAGAAGCGCCAAAGCTTTCCCCTGATGAAGTTGTCGCCAGGATCCGGCAGGACATTGACCAGAACTATCCACAGCCCCTTAAGGTCAGCAGTTATGCGAAGAAGTACTTCTTTACCCAGGAGTATCTCACACGCCTTTTTCGCCAGCATTATGAGATGACCATTCAGGAATACCTCCTTATGGTCAGAATGACCCGGGCGAAAGAACTGCTGGAGAATCCTTCTATTAAGATCCAGGAAGTTGCTGCCCGGGTTGGATATTCCGATAATAACTATTTCAGTAAGGCATTTCGGAATTTCTTTGGAATTACGCCCACAGATTGCAGAAATAAGTGTTTCGTGAGCAGAAATACTAAATAGACCGAAAGCCTTTTCCAATGATCTCACTGCTGTTTACAATGGTAATGAAAGCGTGGGGATCAATCTGTCTTAAATGAATGCGAAGGCGGTTGGTCTCGCTTCTGGTGAGAACAGTCATCAGTACCTTCTGCTCCTGTTTGGTATAAACACCGAAGGCATTTTGCTCAGTTGCAGAACGGTGAAGATCGTTGATAATAAAGTCTTCCACCTGATCTGGGTACTTGCTGATAATGGTACAGACTTTTCGCAGGTTCAGGCTTTCAATGGCACTGTCTACAACGGTACATTTCAAGATCATTCCCAGGATACAGTAAAGTCCGGTCTGTGCACCGTAAAGGTAAGCGGCGATCAGTACGATTCCAAGATCGCTGACCAGAAGGGCGCGTCCAATCTCCAGACTGGTATATTTATGCAGGATCATGGCTACAATATCGGTACCACCAGTGGAAGCGCCTACGTTAAATACCATGGCCGCTCCTACTGCTGGCAGGATAACCGCAAAGCACAGCTCCAGGAATACATCATGTGTCAGCGGGAAACTAAGCGGATAGATCACTTCACAGGCACTTACATAAAAAGACAGGGCAAAGGAGGAATAAATAGTCCAGCCCATAGAACGGATTCCCAGAAAGAAAAATCCGAGTACAACCAGCGCTGCGTTGACGATCCACATGAATGCGCCTACATTCCACTTCGGAAACAGGGTAGACAGGATAATGGACAAACCGGATGTACCGCCAAATGCGAAGTGGTTTGGCGTTTTGAAAATGGAAATTCCAACTGCTGTAAAAATTAATCCCAGATTCAGAATTAAAAAGAAAATCAGGTTATCTTTTGTAAAAATCTTCTTTTTCATAAGTTATTTTATCTCCTCCCTTCAGTAAAATTAGTATAGCGCAAAACATGTGTTCTGTATAGAGCGTTTTTTTCTATTTTTTATATAATGAGCTTAAAATCCCTCACTGCTTTTGATATAGAGTTTTTTCTTTATACAAACTGCACTTTTCTGCTTTTCTTTGCTGCCTCGATAAGCTCTCCCAGCCGCTTATTGCAGCTTCCAACAGGTACGCTTGTACAGATAACCCTGTCACAGCTTTCCATGGCTTTTAAAGCTTTCTGGAAGGTTTCCCCGCTGATTTCCATAAAGGGTTTCTCTGTGATCACCTGATCGGCCAGCAGTCTTGCCAGGCGGTAATCCACATCATTGGTGTATAGAACACCTGCAATAAAAGGAGTATGCACCTTCTGAAGCTGCCGGAATACGGGAATACCAGTGCCGTTTCCACAGATTACGAAAGTTTTCGCTTCTCCGTCTGGTTTCGGAAGCTCAATACTTCCAAACAGGGGATCAAAAAATCCATTGTTGATCTCATACAGCTCCTTGATCATGTTCTCTTCAAAAATATCTTCCGGCTTTCCAAAATGAGAAATGGTATCTCCCTTTACGCAGATGATCTTATCTGCAATTTTCTGTGCCAGATCGATTTCGTGAAGAGACATGATAACTGTGATCTGCTTCTTTTTTGCCATATCCCGAAGAATGGATAAAAGATCCAGCTTATGTTTGATATCAAGGAAAGAGGTTGGCTCATCCAGAATAATAATATCCGGTTCCTGGCAGATCGCACGGGCAAGAAGCACTCTCTGACGCTGGCCATCGCTGATGTTGTTAAAGTCACGACTGCCAAGCGATTCCGCATGCACCGCTCTCATGGCTTCCTCTACCTTTTCCTCATCCTCTCTGGAAAGAATACCGAGTCTGCCTGTATAAGGGTAGCGTCCGGTTGCCACAATATCATGACAGGTCATAAGCTCCGGACGCATTCGTTCCGTAAGAACTACTGCCATGCGTGTGGAAAGCTCTTTATAGGAAAAAGAATTCAGATTGCGATCATCAAAGTAAACTTTTCCACCAATGATCTGCAGCTGTCTTGTGATACTTTTCAGAATCGTAGATTTACCAGAACCATTTGGACCAATGAGGGTTACAATCTCCCCTTTTTTAATTCCAATACAGATATCATGAATTAAGGCCTTTTTATCATAACCGACAGAAAGGTTATCCATATGAAAATAGTAATTATCCATTTCAGTTTCCTCTCTTCTTCCGCAACATCATGAAAATAACAACAGGTGCTCCAAAGATGGAGGTAACGGTACTGATATTCAGCTCCAGAGGGGCAAAAGCCATTCTGGCAATCAGGTCACACATCATACAGAAAACTGCACCGCCCAGGAATGTTCCCGGAATGATTATAAGTGGTCTGGATGTGCCGAAGCTTCTTTTCATCAGAAATGGGACTGCAATTCCAACGAAAGAAATCGGTCCTGCAAAAGCAGTTACAGTTGCTGATAAAATACTGGAAAGCAAAATCAATGCAACACGGAAGAATTTGATATTTACGCCCATGCTTTGTGCATAAGCTTCTCCCAGCTGATAAGCACCGATGGGCTTTGACAGCAGGAAGGTCAGGGCCAGGGTAATTCCTACCACCACACAGGAAATGTAAACGTTACTCCAGCTCATACCGGAGAAGCTTCCCTGTGACCATCCGTGAAGATTTACAATATCGGAATCATCTGCAAAAGTTACCACAAAATCAGTTACTGCAGAACAGATATAGCCAATCATGATTCCGGCAACCAGAAGGGTGGCCATGTGCTTGATCCTTTTTGAAATCAGAAGAATAAAACCTATGGAAATCAGGGAACCAATAAAAGCTGCAATGATCAGAGTGTAAGAAGTTACGTTTACGGCTCTGCCAAGATAATAAATCATGGTAAGAGCTACTACCATTTTCGCACCGGAAGAAATTCCCAGAACAAAAGGTCCTGCAATGGGATTTTCAAAAAAGGTCTGGAGAAGAAAACCAGATAGGGATAAGGCACCTCCAAGAATGGCAGCCATCAGGATCCTGGGAAGACGGATTTTCCAGATGATGCTGTATTCTTTTGTATCTGTGGCTTTTTTCAGCAGGATATCTATGATCTCAGACAGAGAAATATGAACATTTCCTGTGTTGATATTCAAAACTGTGATCAGGCCAAAGGCCAGGATCAGCAGAATGAAAACCATAGCGTAACGAGATCGTCTCTTAAAATTTTCCATGTGGAAGCTGGTTCCAGCGGATTGATTGCTCATTTTATTTTTCTCCATTTTTGTTTCATTTACAACAGAACCTGCTGTCAGCTCAGCTTATGAAGAAAAGTCATATCCTCTTCACTTCCGCCGGTAAGCATCAGGTTCAGATCTGTGATCAGTTCACCAATTGTATCTGTATGCTGGTACATGGAATCATCAGTTACCCAGACATTTCCCTCTTTTACGGCTTTAAAATCAGCCATCAGACTTTCTTTTGCAAGAAGATCGTCTATGCTTTTTACAGACGCATCAATACTGGAGTTGTAGATCAGATAATCTGCATCTGACGCAGTATTATAGAATTCCTCCATGGTAATGGCAACGGAAGTTTTTCCACTGTCATCCTGAAGATCTGCGAATGCATTTCTTCCACCGGCAATCTCGATCATGCTGGAAATATAATCTTTAGGATTACGTACTACAGGAGAACCGCTGGTATTGATGTAGAAAAATGCAACTGTTTTTTCTGTATTTGTAAAGTCCTTTAGCTTCTCAATAACCTGTGCCTGCTGGTCAAAGAAGGTCTTTGCCTCCTCTTCTTTGTTCATCATTGCGCCATAAAGCTTGATCCACTCTGTACGTCCAAGGGGCTGGCTCTCATAGCTGGAGCGATCGGTGAAAACAGGAATTCCAAGAGTTTCGATCATCTCCTGTACCTTCGGTGCATGAAGGATCATGGTAGACTCTATTGCAAGATCACAGTCGTCACCTACCAGAAGCTCGTAATCCGGTTCATCGTATTTTCCCGCAAAGGTCATTTCGCCGTTATTGATAGCATCAGCTGCTGACTGGATATACCAACCGGAAGCATCAAGACCTGACAGCTTGATGGAGTCTACACTTCCGATTGCATCGAACAATGCCATCGGGGAAGTGGCTGCCATGTAGATGGTGTCAAGTGGCTGCTGAAGGATCTGGATTTCAGGATCCAGATCATCAGGTGCCTCTTTGCCCTCTGGGACGATCAGATATCTGGCATCATCATGGATGTCCAGAAGTTTGTAACCGTCATTGTAATAATACACGTCAAAGCATTCTGCAAAAGACAGATCCATGGCGGATTCATAGGTCAGACCTGCAATTTCAGGTGCAGCATTTTTTTCTGATGTGTCAGAAGAAGTCTCCCCGGAAGCATCTGCTTCCAGGTTCTCCTCTTCTGCCCATACCGGAGTAATGGCAGTAAATGTCATAACTGTTGTTGCAAAAATACTTAAAATTTTATATTTCAGCTTTTTGTCATACATTTTTATTTTCTCCTGCTGATTATTCTTGCTACTGTGCATATGGTGAAGAATAGTAATTTATTCTTCCTCATCAGTTACAAAAATTGCTTCGTAAGCTTTTTCCCACTCAGCTTTTGCATTGTCATCCTTTTCATCTGCAGAACGGTCTACGATAAACGGGATTTTCAGAGTGGAATATTTCTCTGCGGAATCTTTCAGAAGGTTTTCTTTTGCTTCTGTGTCTGCTTCCTCTGTCGGGAGAATATCAGAAGAAAGGATAGAAATACCGCACTGACTCTTTACAAGAGCTTTGTAATCTGTATCTTCATCTTTTCCTGCAAAAGTTACGGAACCATCTTCCAGAGCAGCTGTAAGGCTGTCTACCGTACAGTCCTCTTTTTCCATTCCAAGAGCAGTAACTTTGTCTGTAAGATCAAGCTTATCCAAAATGTTAAGAGCATCTGTGGAAGCCACATAAGCAGATTCTACCGGCTGGTTGATTACGATTACATCTTTATCAAGTCCTGCAGGGATAACAGCACCCTCAGGTACGATCAGGTATTTTACAACATTGCCCATGTAGAGCTTTTCTGTACCTGTAAGTTCCTGGGAATCAGCAGCTTCTGTTTTTGCATTTTCTTTTCCGGAATCAACAGTTTCCGGTTTTCTTGCAGTATCTGTTGTCATATCTACTTCAAGAAGGGTAATACCCTTTGCGTAGTGATAAAGCTTAAAGTATTTTGCATGCTCAAGAGTAGTTTCGTCTTTATACTCAAGACCTGTGATCTCTGGTGCAGAATCATCCAGCTTCTTGTTTCCTGTGGAAAGCATGCTGTTGTCATCTGCCGGGTTATCCTTGTCTGTTTTCTTCGGATCGTTTGCACCCTTTAAAGCGATATAAATGGTGTAAGTGATTTCATGAGCCTGGGACATTCTGGTTGTCATACCAATGATCGTATTATTCTGGTTCAGTGCTACCGGAATTGTGAAAGTAGAAGTTCCGCCGCCGCATGCACCGTAGTATTTATTTCCATTGGCTTTTACATAACCGTAATATTCACTGCTGAATACAATAGTCGCATATGCCTGACCATTTGTTACCGTAACTTTGTTACAGGAAATGCTGACCTTTCCAGAACCACCAGACCAGGAGAAACTGTCAGGAGTATAGGTTCCATCTGCTAATGTAGTAGAACTGTTTACAGATGCTGTTCCGCCGCTTAAGTCAGATTCGTATTTGGATTCCTCTTCCGGTTTCTTGTCTGGCTTTGGAGTTGCTGTTGGTGTAGGAGTTGCTGTCGGTTTTTTATTTGGTTTTGCAGTGGGTGCAGGAGTTGCTGTGATTGTTGTGTCAGGAGCAGTATCTGGCTGCGGATCATCCTGTACGTCACCTATCTTATTTAAAGTGCTGGACTGGAAAGTCAGGATCCTGTCATACCAGATCTGGTTTTTGTGGGAAAAAGCAGCAACTGCAATTCCATTGTCCAGGGCTTCAACAGGAATCTCATATGTATATGCCATTTGCGTCTGCCACATATGGAACCCAGGTGGAGGAATCTGCTGCGGCAGCTTCTTCTTTTGTTCCCAGACATAGATAGTCGTAACCAGTTCCGCTTAAAGTAAGAACAGCTGTCATTTTTCCGTTTTTGGAAGTAAGGACACAGTCAATTACACGGAACATAGATGAACTGGAGTTTACTGTAATATTATAAATTCCGCTTGCACAGCTGCCTGGAGCAGGGGTTGCTGTTGGCTCTGGGGTGGTGGTTGCTTCCGGAGGTGTGCTTGGCACTGGAGTTTCAGTTGGTGCAGGAGTCTCAACCGGTGCTTCGGTAGGCTCTGGGGAAACAGTTGGTTCCGGTGTTGGAGCAGCCTCTCCATATCCTGGAACCGCCGGTACGGTAATCGTCAATATACCCTTTGCGTACCAGTTCTGGCTCTTCTTGGAATGAGGAACGACTGCTATTGTCTGAGCTTCCTTGCTTGCAGTAACTTCAAAGGTGTAGGTATAGCCTCCTGCACTGTTCTCTACTCCTTTGATGGAATTTGCTTCTTTATCAGAGTCACTGGCACTGCCAAGATAGATCATGTCATAATTCTGTTTTGCGGTAGAAAGTGTGACAATATATTTATCCTCCGAAACCTTTACAGTGGAACCGGTGATTACGAACATTGCAAATTCATCACCGTTTTCTTTTTCAAGCTTGATTCCGGCGTCTGTAATTTCATTCTGAGATGGTGCCTGGGTTGGAGCTGCAGTTGGCTGTGGAGTGGCAGTTGGCTCCGGGGTTGCAGTTGGCTGTGGAGTAGCAGTTGGCTCTGGTGCAGCTGTAGGCTGTGGAGCTTCTGCTTCCTCATTTTTGCTTTCTTCAGCAGGGGATGCAGTAACCGCAGGAGTGGTCTCAGAGGCAGGTGCTTCTGTAACTGCAGGTGTCTCTTCCACAGCGGAGGCGTCCCCGGCTGCCGGAGTTGCTGTAGTTTCGGTGTTTTCTTCTTCAGTTGTTACGTTTTCCTGCACAGGAGTCTCAGCAGCAACAACAGTCTTCTCCGCCTCTGTTTCTGGAGTTGGTGTAACAGAAACCTGTACGTTTGCATCCTCATTTTCTGCCTGTGTAAGTACAGCAGGAGTGACCGTCATCGCGACGGAAAGGAACAGTGCAAGAAAGCGTTTTGAATTTCTTTTCATTTCTTTTTCCTCGATTCTTCCTATTATTTTATAATTTGAATAAATCCCAATTGCTTCTGGAGCCTGTTTGTACAATGGGCAATCCTGACAGGATTATTTCAAAAAAATGCCTGCTTCCTCTGAGAAAACAGGCACTAAAAATTCAATATATTGTATTATCAAATATATTAATGAGAATGAAGTACTTTCTTCGGAAGCTTTCATTAAACGAATTCAGCAGGTTTCCTGACTTACAGATCAACACAGAATCCATCCTTCTCAGCAATATACCAATGGTTTCACTGGATTCTACTCCCTGGTTACAGTGACCGGATCGTTCAGGACTTTCACCTGATTCCCTCTTAGAGCGTGTTGAAAAAATATTCCCACAATCTGCACGCTGTAGCAGACAGATATGTCTGGCACTGAAAACGGATTTATTCAATTCACCTCATTATAGCAGACCGTTATGTCGAAATCAATAGATTTATAGGGTTATTGCTTGTATTTACTGTACCCGACTTCATCTGTGCGGAGAAGTGTTCCATTCTCATCGTAGACACTGCGGTAGGTTTTACAGGTGTTTGGATCGGAATGCTCTGTAGTAATCTCTACCGTATTATTGTCAGTTTGGGTTCCGTAAATGGATACCGTTACGGCTTCCTCTTTTTCATCGTAAGAGGCTTCAATTTTAATTGGATAAGCAGTATTATTCTGAAAACGGAAATCCTGACCTCCCCACACCACTGCTGCGTCCAGACCATCCTCAACATAATCAATTCGGGCAGCGTGATTATGACGCTCAACAATGGTCAGATCAGACTGCAGGCATGCCATAAACAACGTAGTGGAAATCTGGCAGATTCCGCCTCCGATATCCTGGGCATGTTCGCCTCCTACAATTACAGTTGCTTCCCTGTACCCTCGTTCCTCAGTACGTGGACCTAAAGTATCGTTGTAGGAAAAAATTTGTCCTGGCTGAAGTTCCACTCCATCACAGGCTTCCACGGCAAGCTTCAAATTGGCAACACGGTTTTCAGTACCGCCGCCATATGTAGTATAAGTACCAAGAAGATTCAGATAAGGAAGGGCTTCTATCTCTTCTGTAGAAACTTCGGGCAGAGTTATTTCAAGGGGGATGGTAATCTTTGCCCCTTCTTTTGCTTTTTCCAGCTTCTTTGCAGCTGACTTCACATCAAATGAAATTCCGGTATAATTTCATTATTTTCCCCCAGAGAAGCATCTGTGGCTTCTGTATGTATTTTTTCATAATAGGCTTCCAGATCCAGTTCCTCTGGCGGTGTCTTCATAGTAGGACATTCGATAACAGCTTCATAATCTTCTATGGAAATTGCTTTTAGAATCGCTTCTTTCAGTGCATCCATATCCGGACCGATTCCGGTTTTTCCTTTTGTGATAACCAG
>ENA-OPCE01000774-OPCE01000774.1-human-gut-metagenome-genome-assembly--contig:-NODE-774-length-23953-cov-3.551803_pt1 | contig 23953 bp, 10 predicted proteins | sample MGYA00241247_ERZ501474 | MGnify/ENA primary metagenome ERZ501474 (study PRJEB25962, sample SAMEA2042572) | human gut metagenome | biome: human gut; feature: human-associated habitat; material: faeces... | reverse complement strand
CTCTCCCTTACCGTTCAAGCTATAAGTGAAATAAAAGTCCGGGGTGCGAAAGGTTTCTTTAGCAGGAAGGCTATATTCCGAAGCGTACGGATTAATACCGGAAATGACACGAAGTTCATTCTTGTTATCCACTTCAAAGGTAAAACGGAAGTTACCTGTCCACCCCAAAGTACCGACTAATACCTCTCCTGAATTTTCCTCCGACGGAGCACCCAGAGACAACTGGAAAAATGGAGAAACAAACATATTGGCACGCGCACCCAACTTGGTATCAATCGTTTTTTTACCAAATGCCAGTTCACGCTCGGCTATGTTGACCTCATGTGCCCAGTCACCGGAAAACTCCGTGAGAAAATACTTATCACGGTTAAAGTGAAGCATAGAAGAAGCATATTTGCTCAATACAATAGGTTTCTTTTCCTGATGATTGATTTCAGTAAAGGTCTTGATGATATTTTCCGCAGCATACGTTATATAATGCAATTTCACAGTCACAGGATATTTATCATCTTTTAGAGTAATCACCGTTTCTACACTTCCGTCATTCTGTCGGCTACTACTATGTTCTACGTACTTCAACAATAAAGATGGATTTCCATCATTATGAAGCACTTGAATAGCCGGTTCGAAATAATCCTCTGCCCCATGTGTAATATAAACCTCGGTTCCCTGCGGCAAGTAGACAAAGTCTGATTCATGATTCAGTTTTTTACCCAGATAACGCTGGTATAGACGACCGTTGTCTCCCACCTGGAAAATCAGGCTTGTGCAATCTGTTTCAATCTTAATAATAGGTTTGTCAGCTGCCTTCAACATACAGGAGATGCCCAAAAGACAGAATAAAAAAATAACTTTTACTTTCACGGTATATTTATTTAATGTTATTACAATCATTTCTTATTTATCAGTACGGAACGGAGCAACCGGAAGTCCGGCAGTTCCATAAAGATTACACTCCGGATTATCCGCCCATCCGTAACGTGCCGCAATGGGTATTTCCACTTCCGGTGATTCAAGGATAACCTCTTTTCCCTGGATAGTAGCAGTTGCCTGATAAAACACCTGATCTGGTCCGGCAATAATGAATCCTTTGGGTTCGCCTGTCGCAGTCTTCACCTCACAATCGAAACTAAGTATCAGTTTATTTCCCGAAATACGGTATTCCTGAAAAGCCGGTACATCATACGTGCCCCTCTGATAAGTATTTGCCAACGACAGGAGAGCCAGCCGTCTTCCCACTTCCTGTTTGTTTTTTGGGTGAATATCATGCGCTACACCAAGATCAATAGCCGATACCATACCCGTGCCTTCCATAGAAAGTGCATCAGACTGTGCTTCACGCAATGCAGCCCATTTCGAATCGGGTTGTATCTCCTGACTACGCAAGTAATTTGCCAACTGCACAAAATAGAAAGGCAACTCCTGTTTCCATTGTTTCCGCCAGTCGGCTATCAGCGACTGAAAAAGAAGGGAATACTGACGGGCACGGCCTACATTAGCTTCGCCCTGATACCATATAACACCCTTAACTGGAAAAATCGTAAAAGGATGAACCATTCCGTTATACAATACAGACAGATAACTGGAACCCTCCGGTGACATGGGCGCAGATGGTAATTCATCCAAAGTTAATCCGATGTGATAGTTCCAGATTCCGGCCAATGATATTTTCTGTCCACCCATTTCCGCATACAAAGTTTCCGGTTTTCCATGAATACCACCTTCTCCCCCGAAATCAGATACACGAACTGTGATAATTCCTTTGCCGGGTTTAACTTCCCCAGCCGGAATCGTATACTTCCGGAGGGTGGCAAACCCCGATCCTCTGGCTATTTCCTTACCATTATAATAAGTAATATCTTCATCATCTATCATTCCCAGACTAAGAGTTACCTCCTTTCCTGCCCATTCGGCAGGAATATCTATCTCCTTTTGAAACCAGACAATACCGTCAAGCCCATCCAGTCCTTTTTCTTCCCAATAACCGGGTAACTCCATAGGCTTCCACTCTTTCCCAGTCTGTAAAGCCGAAATCCATTGCGGAGTCCCTTGAGTAAAACCAGCATCCCGGATAATAAATTGTTCACGCCAGTCCTTCATCTCCTGTTGATAAACAGCAGAAAGAGCTTCTTTATTAAAATCCAGTCTCTTCATTTTAGCTGTTTCTTCCTGGAAACCCATCACCTGTTGCAAGGTACCGAAGCTTGTCCACGCTTCGGCCGGAGTGCCACCCCAGGTACAATCTATCACACCAACAGGTACATTTAATTCTTTCCACAATTGGCGGGCATAGAAATAAGCGACAGATGAAAACTCCGGAACAGAGTAAGGGCTACATTCCTGCCAACCCCCTCCGTTCATTTCTACGTTATCCTGCGGAGTTAAAGATACAGTCTTTTTTACCTGTAATAGACGAATAAACGGATAATTGGCTTCTGCCACCTCCCGCTCATAATTCATAACCTTGCCCCATCCGGCAACTGGCATTTCCATATTGGATTGTCCGGAACAAAACCAGACTTCTCCCACCATTATATTCCGCAAAGTCAGTATTTCGCCGTCTGAAAGCGTAATCTGGTAAGGACCTCCGGCAGCAGGAGTAGGTAACTGCAAAGTAAAACTTCCATCCACTCCCGCTTTAACTGTATATTTTCGGTTATCCCAACTCGTTTTTACTGTGACTTGCTTGCCGGCTTTTGCTTTTCCGGGCAATATCAACGTACTCTTTTGTTGTATCACCATATTATCGGTGAAAAACGATGGTAAAGTTACCTTAGCCTGTGTACAAATAGCCATGCACAGGGCCATAAGAGTAATTCTATATTTATTCATTTTTTCGGTTAGTTTATTGATTATCGGCTATTAGTTGAATTCCAGCACTTTCACATCCTTGGCAGGTATAGTAACCTCTATCTTATTTTTGGCAGTAGTCCGGCTGCCACTCCATAATTCTTTCACCTGATAACTGTGTGTTTGCTCCAGCCCTATTCTATCCAACGAAAGTGTCACTGTCTGTTCCTGTTCCGAATAATTGAAAAGTGCGCAATGAAAAGTTCCATCTTTCTCCTTTCTTACAAAGATCTGTTCCGATTGAGCTCCATTCCCCTCTACCGGACGAAATACTTCACCTGTAGCAAGAGCATTGATGTCAGGATTCGTCAGATATTTCAACGCTTTGTCTTTTCCATCTTTTCCTCCGGCAGCACTGAAATCATCTCCACCAATATAGATACCTGTAATAACTCCGGAAGTGATACGCGCCCGATTTTCACCATCTGTAGCATCTCTCAACACAATATGGTCTGCATCATTGAATTGATAGATATACTTCTGCCACCATCCATAAGACAATGCATTCAGTGTGTATTCGGTATCCTTGATTTTATTCCATGCATCGCAGGCAATTCTACGCGACTGTGCATATTGTGCCGGAAATACCGGAGAAATAGAAAGATTGATATACATATCCCCAAAGTATTTATCCAGCAACTGCATCCCATAATTATATCCCTGAATACCCGTTGTCACTTCAGGAAGATACCATTTATCAGCCTCCATCGCTCCATGGGTCATAAAATCCATTTTCACATACTCGAATCCTGTTCGGTGAAACAAGCTAGACGTCTTTTTCATCATTGCCTCTACAGCAGGATGAGTAGGGTCAATGGCATAAGCACCGTCCAGTTCCTGTGGTTTTCCGTTAGCATAAAGGTAGATATCCTTGTATTTATATTCAGGAGCAGCATCCACCGTTCTTTCGGGGTCACGCGCCCAGTCGGTAAACGGAGTCCAGTAAATCCCTCCAATCTGGCCGTTCGATTTACATTTTGTAATGAATGACTTCAATTGTTCTTCATTCATACAGTCCCAACCGGAATCCAATCCGACATAAACCGTGTGATCCGGATTGACAAAATGATTATTTTGAAGATTTTGTTTGATAAAGTCCGAAACCTCCATCGCTTTTTCATAAGTCAGGTTGAATTGCAAAGCTCCCCAACTGTTCCAACCGAATGGAACCGCTTTTCCCCACTCTTTCGGAGGTGATATGATTGCATTAACTTTTGCATAAGTTTCCAGTCCGTCGCACCAGTTTTCAAAGAACCCCAGTAATATTTTGGGCGACTTGATCTTCTTGCCTTTCAATGCTCCGTGAGGTTTCACATCCCGCGTCAATTCATCAGCTACTCCACCGTAACAAGTCAAAGAGCCGATGTTTCTATGGTCTCCTTTACCTAACATTACAGCCGTTTTCCAATTGTCATGCTCCACAGAACCTACAACAAGTCCGCTACGCCCTTCATTATTAAAAACAGCCGTTACCTCATAACTGGTCAATGTGTCGAAATTAAGTGCATGAGACTGGTATCTGATCCATTTATCATTATCAAAAGGCATAAATAAAGCACGATTGTCACCTGCCGGAAGTAATTCAGCCATGCGGTCTACATTCACAGGTGCCATCCGATTGGAAGCGACATTATTCTTTCCTTCTATACTAAACTCCGTCAATATATACTCTTTATCCGGATAAAGATAAAAGTACTGTGTCAACTTAGGCAAAGATTTATCTGTATGTTCAATCTTATAAAGAGTTCCTTTACCGAAAGCATCTGATATTTTTCGAATACTAACCTTATGGCGTGCATAGTCACGCGTAGTAACCGTCTGCTCTCCCCATAGGTAAGAAGCATATAGTCCTTCACAAATATTTTTTGACTTTTTATAAAGTGAAACTCCCCCTTTCTGATCATCGAAGCGGATTTGCCAGCCGCCCGTCGTCAGACCTTTATATCCGGCAGCATATCCGGATAAAGTGAATAACAGGAACATAGTTCCGAAAATGATTTTAAACTGTCGAAGTCTGTTTTTCATATGGCACAATGAATATGGTTTTAAATAGAATAAAAGTGTTCCCCAAAGATAGGCATTGCCGGAAGTATGGCTTGGCGTAAACAAGTCAAAAAATGAAAGATTTACGGCAATATGCTTCACAATCTCTCTGAATCCGCAAATTTTCTATTTATCCGCATCATTTATAGTATCCGTATTCCTTATATCCTGTGGAATGATTGTTTGTTTTCCACTTTGATACTGTTTCTCGAAATCTTTCGGAGTCATACCAAACTGTTTCAAGAATAACTTGCTGAAATAAGACGGAGAATTAATGCCCACCATATAGCAGATATCTCCAATCCGGTATTTGCCTTCCTGAATATATTCCGCCGCTTTCTTCAGGCGAATCAGGCGAATGAAGTCGAGTGGGGAGAGATTAAATATCGTTTTGATTTTTCTCAACAAACTAGAGCGGCTCATACAGAGAATATCCGCCATTTTCTCTACTCCGAAATTATCATCGGTTATATTGTCTTCAATAATCCGGATCACTTTATTCATAAACTCCTCATCCGCTTTGTTCATCTGCATATTATCTACCGAGAAGAACGGACGTTTCGAGAATGCCTCTCTCTCCCGTCGACGGTTATTGAGTAATGATAATATCTGTTCTTTGAGATAACCGAACGAGAAAGGCTTCTCCACATAGGCTTCCGCCCCATACTTCAAGCCATTGATTTTACTGTCAATATCATTCTTGGCAGTCAGGAAGATAACAGGGATATGAGAAAGCTCAAGATCTGATTTGATTTCCTTACACAACTGATAGCCATTCATCACCGGCATCATAATATCACTAATGATCAAATCGACATGACTGCTTCTCAATATTTCGATTGCTTCCGCACCATTCTTCGCCGTCTCCACAGTGAAACACTCACATAACCTTTCAGAGATAAAGGCCAGCATACTTTCATTATCTTCTACTAACAACAGAGTGTATCCGTGCATATCTGTTTCAACAGAAGTTTCCTCATCCAACTCAACTATATCTTTTTGTACCGCTTTGCTATTCTCCAGACTGATACCTTCCTTATTTAAAGAAATGGTCAGAATAAAGACATTATCCTTTTCTCTTGTAGTATCCAAGGTAAGTGTCCCTTTGTGAAGAGATGCCAGCGAACGTGCTAATGAAAGCCCGATACCTACTCCGTTCTTAGGTGCTTCTTTCTTTTCCATTTGATAAAAAGGTTCAAAGATATATTGGCTCGCTTCTTCCGGAATCTTATTTCCGTCACTAATAACCCGAATCGTGAAATAAAGATCGTCTTTCTCCAGTTCCACTTGTATATGCTGCCAGGCATACTTCAATGCATTATTAAGCAAATTGCTCACAATCTTAGTTATTGCTTCTTTATCTACTGCCGCCCATATTTCCTCTTCAGTCAATTTCAGAACCAGTTCTTTGTTATTCAAATTGAAAGTTACTTCAAAACGAGCTACGATTCCTTTCAGAAGTGCCGTAATGTCAACACTTTCAAATTTCATGGAAAGCTTGTTGGCACCAATCTTCTGGAAATCGAGAAGTTGTCCTGTCAGTTCCAACAGCCGCTTCGTATTCTGTACTATTACATTAATATACTTCTTCTTTTTAGATTCCGGAAGATTCTCCTCCTGAATAGCCTCAAGCGGACCATTAATCAACGTCAGCGGAGTACGTACTTCATGAGCTATCTCCGTAAAGAAATCAACCTTCGATTCATACAATTCCTTTTCTTTCTCTATTTCAAAAAGTTTCTGACGTTCTTCCATCTGCCGCTCCTTACGATGCTTGTACCATAAAAACCAACAGAATACAAACAAGATAATAGCCAGTGCATAAACAATATAAGCCCATACGGACTGCCACCAAGGCGGCAAAATAACAATCGTCAACGAACGGGTTGAAGGATCGGATTTGCTCGCATGATGAGTTGCCTTTATTTGAAAAGTATATTTACCCGGAGGCAATTTAGCATACGATATATTCTTGTTGCTGGCAGCACGTATCCACTCTTTATCAAGCGGTACCATACGATAATAATATTGATTGGTCTCCGCAGTAGAATAACTAAGCATAGCTATATCAAAACTGATATTTGACTGATTATAAGGAAGTTCTATTTCATTGGTATGTACAATGCACTGTTTCAAAGGCGAATTCGGAGTATGCACAGTGATTTCCTTATTATAAATGCTGAATTTGGAAATATAAACCGGAGGCAGCGATCCGCTTTCATCCTGAGTATTGGGATCGAAAGCAATCAGTCCGTCCACCCCTCCGAAATAAAACTTACCATCGCGTGCTTTAAGCGCCGAATTATAATTGAACTGGTTCCCTAATAATCCGTCTTTATTGGTGAATACGCTTACATCTCCACTTTCCGGATTAAAACGTACCAGTCCTTTATTAGTCCCAAACCATAAATTAGAATGTTCATCCTCCAGAATATCATAGCAGACATCGTCCGGCAATCCTTCATTAATTCCAAAAGAGGTAAAGTTATCCTGTACTTCATTATAGCGACAGATTCCGCCGCGATCAGTAGAGAACCATATATTGCCCTTACTGTCCTGCATAATGAAACTGACGGAATTGGAACTAAGTGTATTTTTCTTACCCGCCTCGTAGACATAGTTCTGATAAATCCCTGATTCGGGTCTGCATTTCCAGACTCCGTTTCCCATAGATGCCACCCAAATTGTACCATCTTTCGCCTCCATGATATTAAAGGCCCAGTTGTAACCGATAGCATCTACCCTGTGATACTCCTTTTCATTCGGTCCGGACATATAAAGTCCCCATCCGGTTCCTATCCATTTACGCCCTTTACTATCTATCATAAAGTCGTACACACTGCCTTCATCAATACCTAACTCCCCTTCTGACAAACACCGGATCCGTTCATCAGGCAGACGGATTTCATTCATCCCCTGCTTGAATAATCCACAATAAATATGATTATTATAATGTCTTACGCATAAAGTGATAAGATGCCCCGGTACATTATCATACACTTGGTGTACTTCTCCGGTCTGAGGATCCAACACATTAATTCCGTTATCTTCAGTTCCAATCCAGATACATCCGTTATCATCTTCCGCTAATCCACGGATGCGTTTGGTATTCAGAGAATGGCCATCACTTCCGGGAACATATTTATCAAATACAAGACGATGTTTAGGCAGATAATTAACACCTCCAAACATTGTCCCAATCCAGATACCTCCTTTGGTATCTTTATAAATTGAATAGACAATGTTATCCGACAAACTGAACGAACGCATCAAATCTTCTTTAAGATGCAATGTGCTGTTTTTCTTTTCATTAATAATGAAAAGCCCATGATGAGAACCTACCCAAAGTTCATCTCCGAAACAGACCACATCACGTAAAAAAGTTTTTCGCTCTCCCGGAAAAGGAATAGTAGCCAGTTCACGAGACTGTGTATTATATTTTAACAATTCTCCTTCATGAATAGCAAGAATAGCGGTATCATCGTCCCGAAAACACATACTCATTATGTTCTTATTAGCCAATGAATGTCCGTTACAGTCTTCCAGATACTGTTCAAACGCGTCTTTCTGCGGATTATATTTAAATAATCCTACTCCGGAAGTTCCTACCCATACTCCACCTTTTTTATCAATGGCAATACATTCGGGACTTTCATTTTTAAAGTTACTTTTTCCCGTGATAGGATAATGGCTGACTTTCTTCGTTCCTTCAAAACGAAATAGTCCCTGGTCAGGAATAAGCACCCATACATTACCGACAGAATCAGCAAGTATTTCCGCCACCCAATTATCAGGTGTGATTTTATCCGGTGACTCTGGATTCAGGCGGGTAAAAATATCCATTGTGGGATCATACACATAAATTCCCCGGTCGGTTCCCACCCAAAGTTTACGTTCCTTGTCTTCGTAAAGAGCACTGATATTATGATTTCCGATTCCTGCTTTCAGGTCGTCACAGTTAAGTTGAAGAATAGACGTACCATCATAACGATTTAATCCGTTCTTAGTGCCAAACCACATGAATCCATAGCTATCCTGCAAGATTGCCTTGACATTACTTGCCGACAAGCCATTTTCACCATTAATATGAGTAAAGTAAAATTGAGAATATGCCTGTGCTCTGACAAATGTTGCGGAAAGTATCAAACTACACACTACCGACAATATGAGTATAGATCTTTTCATAGTATGGATAATATTATTCGTTACATACGCAAAGATACACGAATTTTCTTATATCGAACGAACGTCATAATATTATATATAAAATGAAATATATCAATCAGCAATTCCCCATTTCTTATTCGGAACATTTCCCAACCATAATTCGAGTACCCCGCCTTGAGCAAAATCAATGTGCGGGATTTGATAAGAATCATATTCTTTGCCATTTAGACAGGTACGCTGTATATAACAATTCTCTGTCGAATTATTATAAGTTTTTATCCTGAACTCTTTACCTTTATAATAAACTGAATCCAATTTTATAATAACCTCGTCAAATACCGGGCTTGTTATATCGTAAGCCGGATCACGTTTTGCACCACCGTCCAAACTGAAAAGTCCGATTGCCATCAAGGTACTTACACCTCCCATCTGCCCTTGATCTTCATCGTGCCCGCCATATCCCTTATCCGGTGTTATTGCTCCATAAGCTTGTTCCTTCACACGACGTACCCAATATTGAGTCAACCAAGGCTTACCCGCATGAGTGAAAACATGTGCATTAGAACATCCCGGCTGATTGGCATAACTCACATATCCACCACCATAACCATAAACAAAATCTGTTGATCTGGATTGCTCAAAAGCATTATTCAACATATAGCATAAACTATCGCTACCACCCATAAGCTCCGCCAATTTAGGTATATCATGAGATAACCCGAATGTAGCTTGCCAGGCATTAGCTTCCACATATCCCGCACCATTCAAAGGATCGGTATGAAGCCAGCTTCCATCTTTTCTTCTAGGTAGGATAAGATTTACTTGTTTATTAAAAGATTCCGTCCAACCTGTCGACCTTTTATGAAAATAGATATAATCTTTCCGTTTACCCATTTTAGCAGCCATTTCTGCTAAAGCCCAGTCTTCAAAGGCCCACTGAATCGTCAATCCCGCATTATCAGGGCAATATCCGTTTTGAATATAAAAATCAAGTTCGTTATCCATATCCAACGCCAGCATACCTCCCTTGGCATGGTTTCTTTTCATCGCTTCATAACCTGCCCTTGGCGACCACTTTTTGGTTATGCCCCTTTGATATGCACTAGTGATAAGTGATGTGGCAGGACACCCAGTCATAATATATGAATATCCTCCGGCACAAGGACCACGGGGCAATAAACCACCATTGACATCGTATTGTATCAAAGACGCTGCAAAATCATCCAATACGGAAGGATATGCAAGTCCCCACAAAGTATTTAGATTCCATTGGGTCAACCAAAATGCGTCTGAATTATACATGTGATGAATCGGCTTACCGCGACTGTCTTTCTTCAATTTCCCAACCGCCAGTTTTGCATTTACCGTATGTGATCCTTGCCGTATTCCGCCTTTTGTATAATCCGGATATTCGCCATTATAATCATCCAGTTTATGACGTCCCAGCAAAGTATGCCACAAATCTGTATATAATTTGATTCTTTGAGCATTCGTCCCTCCTTTTACTTCGATTCTACCCAGCCATTGATTCCATTCATCTTGTGACTCCCGGCGAACTTGATTAAAATTCCAATGATCACAATCTTCTTTCAGATTCTCTTTCGCATTAGCAATACTTACATACGAAATTGCCATTTTAACATTTATCTGATCTCCCGCCCGGACTTCATATTTTGCACTGACTCCTGATGTGGGAGCATCATGATAACTCCATCCCGAACTTATCCGTGGCGTACTTTCTGTAGTTCCTTGAAACTCCTCAATATCAGAAAAATAGTCTTTATCAGCCCAACCATCAAGAGAGTCAAAAGGCTTGTCAAAATGAGCTACAAAAAATATTCTCACAATATCCGGTCCGCCCCATAAACGTCCCTTTGTATCAAAATATCCGGTAATCTCATTATTGCCTGTTTTATATACTTTGGAATTAACCATAGTGGAAGTGCCAACATACCCTCCCAGATTAAACAATATATTTGCTGATGCATGTTCGGTATATGTCAACCTGTAAAAACTAACCCGGTCTGTTGCAGTTTGCTCCACCCACATATTATAATTCTCCAGATATAACCGGTGATAACCCGGTTGTACAATCTCTCCATCGTGTGTAAAGTGAGATTTCCAATGTTGTTCACCTAATGTCGGGTTCACATTTCCAGTGGTAGGCATGAGTGATAAACCGGACAACATCCAACAATGTATCTGGGGAAAACCAAGTACATCAGTAGAGTTATAATTATATCCCCCGCCATATTGATTTTTATTCCGGGTTAAAGGAGCAGCACCTATCATCCCGAATGGCTGACTCCCCGTGACAAAAAAGAAATATCTCCCTCTTGCCGACTCGATATAGGGATCTACCCACGACACATAATCAGAATAATCTTCAGGAGCCGGAAAAACCTCAATTTCTGATAAGCCGAGATTCACCCCATCTCCGTCAGTTACCTCAAAACGGATCCATTTTGTCTTTCTTGCAGAAAATTCAACTACTTTCGGGCTACCATTATTAGGTATTTGGCACACATTTATACAACTCCCATCACTAAAATGCAATATACCGCCTGCGATATGTGTTTTTTCATCGGGACGGTCATACAAAACAACCTTGTTAACACATACCGGATTATCCCAGTCTAATTGTATCCAGGGATAATCAATCTGCCCCCAAAACGTCATAGTGCTTTTAGAAGCCCATTCTCCTTTGTCCGGTACACGGATTATCCGGTCAGTAACATTAGATGCTTCATACGATTCATTTAATGTAGACGAGGCCGATACACGACTATCAGGCGCAATATTATATGGAGAAGCGGATACTAGGCTAAAAGACAATAAAGCAATTAAACTTGTTAACAGGCGGTATGGTTTCATCTGGTTTCTATTAATTATTACATTAACAAATGTAGTATTCTCCAATGAGAAACACTATATTTCTCATTGGAGAATAAAAGTTTACCAACCCGTAGGTTGACTTATATTAGGATTAGAAGTATCTTCCTTCTGCGGAATCGGCCATGAATCAAACTTCGGGAATGTACAGCGACGTTCTTCAAGTTTAATAAACGATTGTGTGTCAGGATTCCATGCTCCATAAATAGGACCGTTCATTACATCATTTCCAATTCCCCAACGACGTATATCATCATAACGTTTGCCTTCGAAACAAAGTTCTACACGTCGTTCACGACGATATAATTCACGTACCTTTTCCTCTGAATTATAAACTGTTTGGTCCATTTTTGGCATTCCGCTACGAACACGAATAGCATCAATATATTCCTTCACTTTCGGATCATCCCAATCACCGGTTTCAACCAAACATTCAACATAATCCAATAATACTTCCGCATAACGGTAAATAACGAAATCAAGACTGCCTTGTCCATTGTTGCCACGATCATCTTCAGTCATAAATTTCTTCACCATATAACCGCTGCGAATACCATCGTTCCTGCCAATATAATCACCACAATCCGGATTGAAAGGACTAAATGTATAATTGGAGAGTCCTGTATTATCACCCGGTACAAAAACGCTGACATTCAAACGAGGATCTCTTGCTCCATGATACGGATCTTTTTCATAAGCCTCTCTTTCAGAAGTGGATAAAGATTGAATTGTTTGTCCGTCTATCGTTTCATAAGTATCTATAAACGATTTCAATACATTCATTACTCCTTGTCCGCCAAAACTTCCTGACATACAACGGGAGAATATACCGCTTGAACCGCCTCCCTTATATAAAATGCGTTCTTTATTCTGTTTACCCACATATGTAAATAAGTCGCGGTAGTTCTTACCCGGATTATTGTCGGTAGCAGTAGAATAATATAACTCAAATTCTCCACTCTTTATCAATTCCCATGCAGCCGCTTTAGCTATATCATATCGTTTGAATTGGAGATTTACATCCATTTTCAAAGTCAAGGCAATAGAACGGGACATACGGTCACGTCTTCCTTCATCCCAAATAAACGGGAGAGCTTCCGAATTGATTACCTCGTCCAGTTCCGCATTAATTCTATCCAGACATTCATTAACCGGAGTGCGTGCCATATAAATCTCCGAAGGCAACAAAGCCTTGTCTACATACGGAATACCATCATTTCTACCATACCAGTTTAACAAACGAATATGATACCATGCCCGCCATACTTTCGCCTCCGCTTTCATACGGTCGCGTTCAGACTCATTCGTAAAATAGGCATTATCAATATTATCGAGTAGTCGACAGCAATTGCGGATTTTCCGGTAACATTGGTTCCAGGTGTAAAACTGATATTCCCATGGACCGGGATTATTATTGTCGGCCGGAGGCACTAAAGAACCATTTCCCAACTGCTGGATACGCACGTCAAAGTTTCCTGTAAAATAAACGTTGTCTGACGCTCCGTCCTGAAAAACCATACCTATCTCATCTCCACCCCAATCACCTCTCAACCACAACTTGCAAGTACCAAGTGCCGATTCACATTCCTGTTGTGTTTTCCAGAAATCATCATCTGTCGAGGCATTCGGTTTATCTCTCGTCAGGAAGTCTTCACAACTACTGAATAAGCCAATGAGTCCGGCCAGAAACAAACCTTTAAAAATTATTTTATTATATCGTTTCATAATATGTCTATATTTTAATGATTAGAAGTTCAAACTAAGACCTACAGAATAAGTTTTTACCAATGGATAAGAACCCATCTGACCGCGGTTTTCAGGATCAATCATGCTTTCTTTGGCAAAAGTAAACGGATTCTGGGCATTCAAATATACGCGGATGCTGGAAATACCTACTTTCTTCAGTGACATCTGGTCGAATGTGTATCCCACCTGAATGTATTTCACACGGCAGTAGCTTGCGTCGAAATGCCAGTAATCGGATGCATGATGATTATTACCGTAATCGGGAGACGGCGTCAGTCTCGGATAACGCGCGCCCGGATTCTCCGGCGTCCAATAATCTAATTGTGCTTTCATAGGCGTCAAACCGTCTCCTGTCAAGTTCAGCCCGTTAGAAAAAGGCGCACTATAATAGGCATCCACACCTGTCACTCCCTGGAATAGAACTTCAAAACTCCATTTCTTGTAATTAAAAGAAAGGTTTGCAAAATAGTTCAGGTCAGGCTGGTCATTTCCACGTATTACGCGGTCGTCAGTAGTAATCTTATTATCAGGAGTACCGTCGGGACCGGAAACATCCAAATACTTGATGTCACCCGGTTGTTGTCCATCAAAAATAACTACTCCCTCTTTGGGTATCCATTTGCCTGAAGCGTCTTTCGTAAAGTCACTTTCCTGCAATAAACCATCAGTAGGATAAACATAATAACTATTTAACGCATAACCTATTTGGTTGATTGTAGACCCGTTATCATAAGGTGCTCCAAACAAATCTATGATTTTATTTTTATTTTGAGACAGACCGCCATGAATACTGAAGCCAAAGTCTTTAAACTGTTTGTCGTAATTTGCACTAAATTCCCAACCTCTGTTACATACTTTTCCAGAGTTAATAGCAGTTGCCCAAGTACCACCGATAGAAGAAATAGGAGGAGTAATAAGCATTCCTGAAGTCGTTTTTTCATACCAGTCGAAAGTCAGGCTCAAATCTTTGAACAGGCGGATATCTGCACCGATATTCAGCATTTTCACCTTTTCCCATGTTATTTCTGGGTTACCATATTCTTTTTCCTCCCCATTACCCATATCAATAAAAGTCTGATACTTATATAATCCGATATTTTCGTTTCCAAGTAAACCATAAGAAGCTCTCAACTTCAATTCATTGATTTCGTTCTTTAATGATTTCATGAATTTTTCTTCATGCACATTCCAACCTGCAGCAATAGAAGGAAATACTCCGAACTTTTCACCGTCTCCAAAACGTGAAGAACCGTCACGGCGCACAGTACCTTCAATAAGATAACGTCGATCATACGTATAGTTAGCTTTAGCAAACATGGAGATCATTGAATAACTGTCCCAACTGTTCTGATGAGTCAGCTCCTGATTGTAACCTCCTATGACAAACAGGCGATGATCGCCTTTATCATACGTATATTCAGCAGTACCACCCAGATAATAATAGGTATCATGATCTCTATAATCTGAAAAATCTGCTCCCCAAGTATTCAGTAAAGCATCTGTATCATAATCAAAGAAATTATATGCTTCCCGTTTGCTCTTACCTCCGCGACTACTGATACGATAAGAATACTGACCTTTCAGTACCAGATTTGGCAATACTTCCCAACGAGGAGAAATATTCACACTGATATTATCCTCATAATCTTCACGTATTCCCGCACGATCGATATAAGCTGCCGGATTAGTCATATTAGGTCTGTTGCCATAATAAGTAAAATCACTACCTGCCTTTTTCGGATAACGAGTTACGGTATTGGGCGGTGTCTTATACATCCATTCAAACAATGACTTATCAGCAGCGTCTGTTTTCGGTTGCTTCCGGTTGGTACGGTAAGCATTGAAGTCCATGTTTACAGACAAGTTATCCCGCAAACTGACAGTGGTATTGGCACGGATATTCAAACGGTCAGAACTTGTATGCTCTGTCAATCCCTCATTCTGCATATAGTTTACACTCAAAGCGAAACGTGCCAGACTACCACCACCCGAAACGGCCACTGAATGGTTTTGTACATATCCTGTGCCAAATAAGAAATCTGCCCAGTCTGTATCCGGATATTTATAAGGATCGGTACCGGCAATTGTATTTTTGATTAACTCTCCATCATACAACTCATCACCGCCAATATTCTTTTGGGCAATATTAGCCATAGTCATATATTCTGCCGCATTCACAAAATCAGGAAGATAAGTAGCTTTCTGAATACCAAAGTAACCATCATAAGAAACATTAATCTTTCCTACCGTACCACGCTTCGTTTTCACCACAATTACACCATTGGCTGCACGTGCACCATAAATAGCGGCTGCGGCAGCATCCTTTAAAATAGTAACGCTTTCAATTGTATTCGGATCCAGTTGGTTCATATCCATTGGAATACCGTCAACCAGAACCAACGGGTCATTATTGGTGTGTAATGAAGAAATACCGCGAATCTTGATAGAAGCTCCGTCTCCCCCCGGCATACCGGAGCTTTGGGTAACAGTCAGACCTGTGACACCTCCCTGCAAAGATTGCGAAATAGAAGTGATAGGCTTGGAATTCAGATTTTTCGCAATATCTAATGTAGATACGGAAGATATTGAATTTAGTTTCTTTTCTTCCGAAAAACCGGTAATTATCACTTCATCCAATGCTTCAGAATCTTCGGATAAGGAAACACTCAAGTTACTGATAGCACGGGATACTACAAATTCATAAGGTCGGAACCCAAGATAAGTGAACACAATAACATCTCCTTTTTGAGCTTTAATGGAGAAATATCCATTCGTGTCACTTATAGTACCAATCGTAGTACCTTTAATAAGAACATTAACACCTGCAATAGGAAGAGGCTGTACCGAGTTTTCAAGTATTTGTCCCTGGATAGTCCAGTTTCGCTCCTTCGTGTCATTAGCAACAGCAGATGTTGGTTCCAAAGCTAAAGACTTTGTTGGAGTTCCCAACAATAAACAGGCAAATAATAAAGAGATTACCGCCTTCGAGCTTCTTTTCATGTAGTTTGAATTTATAGGTAAAACAAAATTGTATTTAATGAATCTCATGTTTTTTATTAGATCTAATATTTATCTTTAAAAGCAATGCAAATATACCCGATATGTAGCAAGTAATTGAGTTATGAACGCTGCAAAAAATAGAATATTTGATTCAAATATCGCCCAGGCTTCTTACAGGACGTATTCTTTCTATTTTATGAATCATTTGTATAGAGCAGATAAAATCACGATGGACTAATTTTGTCCTATAATAAAAAAACAACTCCTATTTATATATTAATCATTTAATTATATTTGAGCCATGAAAATTAAAACCATTAGTTTTTCTCTAGCCATTATGATGATATCCCTTTCCGGATGTACGAATCTGGAAGCAAAGGATAAAGTTGAACTATGGTACGAACAACCCGCAAAAGAATGGATGAGTTCTGTACCAATAGGCAACGGACGTATCGGAGCGATGGTATTCGGAGGTATCGAAGAAGAAACCATCGCATTGAATGAATCAAGCATGTGGTCGGGACAATATGACGAGAATCAGGAAATTCCTTTCGGAAAAGAAAGAATGAATGAATTAAGAAAACTCTTTTTCGAAGGAAAAATACAAGAAGGAAATCAAATTGCTGGAGAATTTTTACATGGTAATGGACATTCTTTTGGTACACACCTTCCTATCGGTGACTTGAAACTCACTTTCAGTTATCCGGAAAATACAGTCAGTAACTACCGTCGTTCTCTCGACTTAGGTACAGCTATCAGTACAACCAATTATACAATAGGTGACGTTAATTACGTGCGCGAATGTTTTGCAACCAATCCGGACGACGTTCTTGTATTACGAATGTCCGCCAGTAAGAAGAAAGCTATTAATGCAAAACTATCATTAAGTATGCTGCGGGAATCTGAAATTTCAACCGATGGTAATCAATTGATTTTTGAAGGAACAGTTAATTTTCCCAAGCAAGGTCCCGGTGGTGTCAGCTTTCAAGGCCGTATTGCAATATCCGCGCCTAATGGAACACTACAAGCTGAAGATTCTTCCATATCAGTGAATGATGCTGATATGCTGACTATTGTAATAGATGTACGCACGAATTATAAGAACGACGCTTATAAATCTCTTTGCAAAGAAACTGTTGTAAAAGCAGAAAAGAAGACTTATGAAAAACTGAAGAAAACTCATCTCAACGATTATACTCCTCTGTTCGACCGTGTTTCCCTACAACTGGGAACAGGAGAATATGCCGGTCTGCCAACTGACAAAAGATGGGAACAAGTAAAAAAAGGCGGATATGATCCCGGCCTTGATGTATTGCTTTTCCAATACGGACGCTATTTATTACTAGCCTCATCGCGAGAAAATTCACCTCTTCCAGCCGCCTTGCAAGGTTTCTTTAATGATAATTTAGCATGTAACATGGGGTGGACAAATGATTATCACCTGGACATCAATACACAGCAAAACTACTGGATTGCAAACGTAGGTAACCTGGCAGAGTGTCATCTTCCCCTTTTCAAATATATCGAAGATTTATCTGTTCATGGAGCGAAAACTGCTCAAAAGATATATGGATGCAAAGGATGGACAGCTCACACCACAGCCAATATATGGGGATACACAGCTCCTTCGGGAAGCATCCTGTGGGGATTATTTCCCACAGCAAGCAGTTGGATTGCCTCGCATCTCTGGACTCAATACGAATACACACGTGACAAAGATTATTTGACAAAAACCGCTTACCCTCTATTAAAAGGAAATGCGGAATTCCTTCTCGATTATATGGTCGAAGATCCCAATACAGGTTATATGGTAACAGGACCAAGCATTTCACCGGAAAATTCTTTCCTTTACCAAGGCAACAACTTGTGTGCATCAATGATGCCCACCTGTGACCGTGTATTAGCTTATGAAATATTCAATGCTTGTATTCAATCAGCTCAAATCCTGAACATTGATAAGGAGTTCAGTGATAGTTTACAACAAGCCATCAAGAAATTCCCTCCCATCCGTCTGCGTGCTAACGGAGGTGTACGAGAATGGTTGGAAGATTATGACGAAGCACACCCTAATCATCGCCATACTTCACATTTACTGGCTCTTTATCCTTACGAACAGATTACCCTTGATAAAACTCCCGAACTCGCCGCAGGTGCACGCAAAACAATCGAAGACCGCCTGGCTGCGGAAGGTTGGGAAGACACGGAATGGAGTCGCGCCAATATGATTTGTTTCTATGCCCGACTGAAAGATACCAAACAAGCTTATCAAAGTGTCCTTACTCTTGAGAGTATATTCACACGTGAGAACCTGTTGAGCATTTCTCCTGCCGGTATTGCAGGAGCACCCTATGATATTTTTATTCTTGACGGAAATACAGCCGGAGCGGCCGGAATAGCAGAAATGCTGGTACAAGGACACGAAGGATATATTGAATTCCTGCCCTGTCTACCCGAACAATGGAACGTAGGAACTTATAAAGGCCTGTGTGTGAAAGGAGGAGCGGAAGTTTCAGCAGCCTGGAATCAGTCGTTGATTAACGAAGCAACTTTAAAAGCTACTGCTGACAATACATTTACAGTAAAAGTTCCACAAGGGAAAAATTACACTATCACGCTGAATAATAAACGAATCAACCCAGTGATAAACAACGGACTGATTACCGTATCCATGAAAGCTAAAGATATATTAAAATTCAAATAAGTAAACTTATGTACAGAATCATTATTTTCTTCCTTTTCCAAGTAAGTGTATTCAGCATATTGTCGGCACAAGAAACTATTTATGTGAAAGTGCAACCCGGTGATGCAACTCCACGCCTACAAAATGCCATAGAACAAGCACGTCATTTGAAAGGGAAGAAAGTAGTGATTCAACTTGAACAAGGAAACTATGATCTATACCGCAACAGTAGTTCCAAGCAAGTTTATTTTATATCCAACACTGCCTCTAAAGAAGAAAATCCCGACCCTACCAAACACATTGGCCTTTGGATAAAGGATATGAAAAACTTAATTATTGATGGTGGTGGTGCGCATCTGATTACACACGGAGAAATGACTTCTTTTGTTATAGACAAAAGCGAAAATATAACACTCCGCAATTTTACTTTGAAAGCTGCCGATCCTTCGGTTACGGAAATGAAAGTTATTGATACAACAGCTTATACGGCAACTTTCAGAATTCACCCCAAAGACCGGTATGAAATTACAGATAAACAGATAAAATGGATAGGAACAGAATGGAGTTTTACCGGTGGCATTGCCCAAACTTTTAATCTACATACCAATATAACAAACCGTTGTAATCTACCTACCGACCATGTCGTTTCTCTTACCGACATCGGAAATCATCAGATACACGCAACATACGACAAGAAAGTAACTTTATATCCGGGAGAAATATTTCAGATGCGGGATGCCATCCGAGATGAAGCATGTGGATTTATTCATTTGAGCAAAAACATTATACTTGAACATTTGAACCTGCATTTTCTAGGAAACTTTGGAATTGTCGGCCAATATTCCGAAAATCTGACTTATAAATATTTAAACTGTGAACCGGAGTATGGTAGTGGTCGTACCTGTGCCGGTTTTGCTGACTTTGTTCAAATGTCCGGATGCAAAGGAAAAATCCATATCATCAACTCTCGTTTTGAAGGAGCACAAGATGATCCGATCAATGTACACGGAACTCATCTGAAAGTTATTGCTTACGAACCGGGAAATAAAATAGTAGTTCGTTTCATGCATCCTCAATCTTACGGATTTGAAGCTTTCTTTCCTGGAGATGAAGTTGAATTTACAGAAATACATTCATTACAATGTCTGCATAAAGCATCAGTACTCAAAGTGGAGAGAATAAACGACTACGATTGTAAACTTACACTGAATGGTTCCGTTCCTTCTATCCTACCACAACAGGAGGTAGTAATAGAAAATATCACTTGGACACCGGAAGTAGAAATCCGCAATAACTATTTTGCCCGGACACCGACAAGAGGAATACTTGTTACGACACGCCGGAAAGTTATAATCGAAAATAACGTATTTTATCGTACACCAATGAGTGCTATTGCTATCTCAAATGATGCTCGCAGTTGGTATGAGTCAGGCCCCGTACATGACCTTACCATCCGAAACAACCGTTTCATAGAATGTGGAAGTCCGGTTATCAATATTGCTCCTGAAAATAACCGTCCGAACGGAACTGTTCATAAAGGGATCCGTATCGAAAATAATCGTTTTACACTGACACTGAAAGATAAACAGGCAATCTATGCCCGTTGGACAGATAATATCCGAATTTCAGGAAATTATTTTGATGGGATTTACCCTATCTCCACAAAAGAATCTGTTTTATTGGAACATTGTACAAATGTGGAGAATGAGTAAAATTACCATAGGATTCCAACCAGTAAAATAGTTCTGTGCTGTATGACCTTATTAATTGGATTGTTCGGATGATAGATTTCCTTTCAGTTGTTTATTAGGATATTTCCCCATTACAAATTCCAATACTCCTCCTTGAATTATTTCCTGATGAGTAATCCATAAACGGTTTATTTTCTTGCCATTCAAAGTTATAGATTGTATATATACATTTTCTTCCGAATTATTCCGGGCTATGACGGTAAAACGTTTTCCTTTATAATAACGATTGTCTAATTCAATCGTAGCTTTATTAACAAGCGGTGATGTGAGTTCATATGTATTATTTCCAGGACAAATAGGATGCATCCCCATCGCCGCCAATATGTACCAAGCAGACATTTGTCCCACATCTTCATTTCCACAAAGTCCGTTAACTGTATTATTATAAGCATTGCGGCATATCTTCCGTGTCCAATATTGAGTAAGCCAAGGTTGTGAAGTATAATTCAACAAGAAAGGTACATGATGATTAGGTTCATTAGGATGATTGTAATAGTCTCCCCATTTAAAATCATCATCCGCCCCATTGAAGAATTCGATTAATTCCTCTTCAAAATATTTCTTTCCCATTAATTGTATCATACCTTCAATATCCTGCGGAACGAACCATCCTTGCTGATAGTTATTACTTTCTATACAACCCTGCCAATGTACTTTTTTCCCTTTCCAAGGCAACCATTCTTCTTTTGACAGGCGTGCTCTGAACCACTTTACACTGTCACACCATACATTACGGTAAGCCTTTGATTTCTTCAAATAAATATCTGCTTCCTGAACACGATTTTGAGAACGAAGCAAAGTACCGACACACCAGTCGGAATAAGCATACTCTAACGTTTTAGATAAATCTCCGGGATCATATCCGTCTTCATTATTGCCAAATGTCCGTACGGTGTTGATAGCATACTGAATGGATTTATCTACCGGATAATTTTGTATTCCTTTCTGATAAGCATCAGTCAAAACAGATACAGCCGGATTGCCTACCATACAGCCGGAGTAAGCATTCAAAAACTCCCACCGGGGATAATACCCCTTCCCACTTTTCTCCGCTATCTGTATCAATGAATTAATTTCATCATTCACTAAATCCGGATTAATTATCGTTTGCAAAGGAAACTGGCTGCGAAACACATCCCAACCACTAAAAATAGTCCGGTATGTAAACGTAGAAGTCTGATAAACTTTATTGTCAGCTCCTATATACTTTCCGTCTATATCCGAAAAACAACGCGGATCAATCATCGTGTGATACAACGCAGTGTAAAAAGTAGTCTTATCTGATTCGTTTCCCTCTATTTTTATCTTAGATAATGCATCATTCCACATCTTCCGCGTGCACACAGAAACTTTGTTGAAATCCCAATCCGGTATATCATGTTCCAAATTCTTTTGTGCGCCTTCCATACTGACAAAAGATATACCGCATTTCATCAGAACCTGTTCATCTTTCCTGGTTGGAAATTGAGTATAAAATCCCAAATGTTTACCTTGCATCACTTTTGCCTGTGGATGAATAACAGCATTTCTGACATACTGATAATAATTCTCGTCATCATTCGATTCATTCTTGCGAGAAGTACCTTCGGGAATGTCGGCACTCCAAATACCAAAATCCACTAAAGGACGGCTGAACAAACAATAGAAATAAATGGTATAATTTGCCTGGCCTGCACCATTTCCCCAGCCACCGTTTTCGGGCATGCATTTCATCCATCCCCGAATTATATGATTATCAACAACTTCCACAAATTGTTCGGTAGAAGTCCCCCCTATACGACGTGCCAAGTCAATCTGGATACGCGATTCTTCATGTTCGGGGTAAGTGAAGCGTATCATTCCCGAACGAGGTGCAGCAGTCAATTCCACCTTGATATCGTAGTCATCAAGTTTCACTTCATATTTATCAATATGTGCCGACTCCGTTTCATGAGAAAATCTGGAACGATAGCCTTCATCCGGATTTTCCTCTGTTCCTTTAAAAGTATGAAGTTTACCGGTAGTCGGCATGACCAGAAAATTGCCCAAATCGCCATACCAACCAATACCACTCATGTGAGTAAAGCTAAATCCCTCAATAGTTGTATGATGATAAGAATATCCCGACCCATTATCTCCACCGGTTTTCGTATCCGGACTTAACTGTACCAAACCGAAAGGGGTACATACACCCGGAAAAGTTTTGCCTAACCCAAGATTCCTATGTTATCCAAAGTCGTCGCGCCAATCATTGGGTTCACATAATCAACTAGTTCATGAGCATTAGATAAAAAAATACGAATCGAGAATAATAGTACTAATACAAGTCGGTTTATTGTTTTCATCATTCTATATTTAAAAGGTTGTTATAGTTATTTCATCATCTACATTCATTGAAATATGAATAAAATCATCTTGCCCTATTATTTATGTTTTCCATATTACAATTATTAATAGCACAAAGATAGAGAAGAAGTGATGTCTACTAAAACACAAATACGCCTATTACTGATACAAATGCGTCATCATTATCTCTTTTACATAATAGTTTGCCAAAAATTAAGGCTGTTCCAAGAATCTTTGAAACAGCCTTAATTATAGATTATATATTCTCAAAGTTTATAATCCCAACTTAGCCGAAATATCCAGCATCCGCTGAATCGGCTTCACTGCCTTCTCCGCCACCTCCGGATCTACCGTAATTTCCGGTGACTCATTTTTCAGACACTCATAGAGCTTCTCTAACGTATTCAACCGCATGAAGCTACACTCGTTACATCCGCACGTACTATCGTTCGGAGGAGCAGGAATAAACGTTGTCTGCGGACACTTCTTTTGCATCTCA
>ENA-OPCE01000756-OPCE01000756.1-human-gut-metagenome-genome-assembly--contig:-NODE-756-length-24346-cov-3.897164_pt1 | contig 24346 bp, 19 predicted proteins | sample MGYA00241247_ERZ501474 | MGnify/ENA primary metagenome ERZ501474 (study PRJEB25962, sample SAMEA2042572) | human gut metagenome | biome: human gut; feature: human-associated habitat; material: faeces... | reverse complement strand
CCAGATCCGGAAAACCCCGCAGCAGTCGATAGTTCAGCCGACTGCGCGCCGCCCCCTGCCAAGGCTTGCCCACGGCCACGCCATTCTGCGCCAAATAAGTCTCCAGTGTGCCGGTGCCCACCCGGTTATTGCCTACCACCTGCACATTCCAGATAAACCCGCTGAGCACACACAGCACCAGTGCAAAAGCCACCGCCCCCATCGGCAGTCCCCAACGCCCCCGCAGTCGTCGAAGAAAAAAGGGCAGCCCTCGCCGGGCAGTAATACGCACCCGGCCGCCGGCCTGCCGCGCCGCCTTGTGCAGCTGCATATAAGTTCCCACACTGCACACACCGCGCAGGTCGCTCCCCTGTCGCTGCAAGCCAGGCAGCGTAATGCCCAGTTCCCCCAACGCATTGATAAAATCCTCTGCAAACCCGCCTGTAAATACAAACTGCACATACCCGCGAAGATACCAGTACAATCGGGTCATAGGTCGCCGAACTCCACAGCCAACAGCGTACCGATCACCTGCACGCCCAAAGGCGAATAATCCAGCAGACAAAGATCCGCCCCCACCAGGGTCACCCGGCGCTTGCCCACTTGCAGCACCAGGCGCTCCGGAGTATAACTAAGCACCCGGCGCAGCCCGTCCACCAGCACCCGATTGCCGATGATCTCCAGCCGCGGCTCCCCGGCGCTGTAATGCACCGGCAGCTGGCTTTCGTCCCCGGGCAAGGGGCACGCCCGACGATTTTTTGCCCTTTTTTTCTCTTTTGGTATGTGCTCCATTGTATCACCTGTACATACTATGCATAGGAATTATTGGTGATGATATGAAAAAAGAGAACCAAAAAGCGCTGCCCCTGCTGGCACTGCTGCTGGCGGCAGCGGCGATTCTACTGGTGTTTGCCGCACCGGCACGGGCGGGCGCCAAGGCCGGGCTGGCGCTGGCAGAGAACACCGTGCTGCCCAGTCTGCTGCCGCTACTGATGCTGTTCTTAATGATCCAAAACACTCGGGCGGGGGTACTGCTCAGCCGGGCGCTGACCTTACCGGCAAAGGCACTGCGCCTACCGCCCCAGGCTGCCGGAGCGCTGCTGTTTGGCCAAATCGGCGGCTATCCCACCGGCGCGGTGCTCACCGGGGAATTGCTGGACCGGGGCGTGATCGACCGCCCCACCGCCCAGCGTATGCTGTGCTTTAATGTGTGCGGCGGGGTGGGCTTTATCTGCACAGCTGTGGGAACGGCAGCGCTCCATAGCGGCACTGCCGGGTGGCTGCTGCTGACCGCCAATATATTGGCTAACCTAACGGTAGCGGCGGTGACTGTTCCCCTCAGCGACCCGCCCGCTGCCAAAGAAGTACCGCCTGCCCCGCCCTTGTCTGCGGGAGAAGCGCTGCCCGCTGCCGCCAAAGGCGCCATGGAGAGCCTGCTGCACCTTTCTGCCTGCATCATTCTCTTCTCCGCTCTGTGCGCTGTGGTGCCGGTGCCCAAATGGCTGCTGCCGCTGGTAGAAATCACCGCCGGGCTGTGTACCGGCACCGGCTACACCCTGACCCAAACGGCGGCATTCCTGGCCTTTGGCGGGCTGTGCGTGCACTTGCAGTTGCTGGGCTGGGCCGGACGGTTCGGGCTGCCCTGCCCCACCTTTTTGGCCTGCCGCGCCGGGGCTGCACTTCTGGCAGACGGCTACTGCCGGGGGCTGCTGCGCCTGTTTCCCCAACCGGCGGCGGTGTTCTCCAATATATCGGAGACCCTGCCCCGCCCCGGTATCGGCAGCACCACGCTGACAGCGCTGCTGCTGGCAGGCGCTGTGGTATTTGCGCTTGATCTGCTGCAACGGCGCCGCCGGGTGGACTGGGCGTAAAAAAGCCCCTGCATTATATATGTATAAAATAGACAATTTTGCCCCCTTGTTTTTGTGCCTTTTGTACGAAGCAACCCAAGTTTTTTAATTCCTATTGACAGAGTAGGAAATACGGATTATATTATTATGCAGAAAATAGTAAAAGCACGGTTTTTGTGCACGGAAAGGAAGTTCAAAACCATGTCCCAGCACTTACTGGATATTGAGAATTTGACCGTTGCCGTAGAGGATAAAGAAATCCTGCACGGCGTGAATTTACAGGTAAACGAGGGCGAGACCCATGTGCTCATGGGCCCCAACGGCGCCGGCAAGTCCACCCTGGGCTACGCCCTGATGGGCAATCCCCAGTACAAGGTAACCGGCGGCTCTATTCTGTTCCACGGCAAGGAGCAGCAGGGGCTATCCGCCGACCAGCGGGCCAAGGCGGGTATGTTCCTGTCCTTCCAAAATCCCCTGGAGGTGCCCGGCCTGTCGCTGAAAAGCTTTGTGCGCAGCACCCTGGCGCAGCGCACCGGCAAGCGGGTGAAGCTGTTTGCCTTTGAAAAACAGTTTAATGCGGCGGCGGAGCTGCTGCAAATGGACCCGGCCTACGGCGATCGGGACCTAAATGTGGGCTTCTCCGGCGGCGAGAAGAAAAAAGCGGAAATTCTGCAAATGCTGTTGCTGCGCCCCAGTCTGGCGATCCTGGACGAGACGGACTCCGGCCTGGATGTGGACGCGGTGCGCACCGTATCTCGTGGCGTGGAGGCCTATCAAAAAGAGCAAAAAGGCGCCCTGCTGATCATCACCCACTCCACCCGTATTTTGGAGAGCCTGCATGTGGATTACACCCATATTTTAGTCAACGGACGGATCGTAAAGACCGGCGACGGCTCTCTGGTGGACGAGATCAACGCCCGTGGGTTTGAAGCCTACGAGCAGGCGTAAAAGAGGTGTTCCCTGTGGAAGAAAAAACCTATGTGGCAGACATTGACCGCACGGTCTATGACATAAAAGACGACGAAAAAGATGCCTACAAGCTGCAAGCGGGCCTGACCCCGGAGATCGTACAGAAGATCAGCGATGAGAAGAACGATCCGGCATGGATGCAGCTGTTTCGGCTCCAGTCCCTGCAAGTTTACAATGAGAGCCGGGTGCCCCAGTGGGGCCCGCCCATTGACGGACTGGATATGGACAACATCGTAACCTATGTGCGCCCCAACACCAAAATGAGCGCCAAGTGGTCCGATGTACCCAAAGATATTAAAGATACATTTGAGCGACTGGGCATTCCCCAGGCAGAGCGCAAGTCCCTTGCCGGCGTGGGCGCCCAGTATGACTCAGAGCTGGTGTACCACAATGTGCGAGAGGAAGTGGCCGCCCAGGGCGTGGTCTATACAGACCTGGAAAGCGCTATGCACGGCCCTTATGCGGAGATGATCCAAAAGCACTTTATGAAGCTGGTAAAACCCACGGACCACAAATTCGCCGCCCTGCACGGCGCCGTTTGGTCCGGCGGTTCCTTTGTGTATGTGCCGCCGGGGGTGTCCGTGACCATTCCCCTGCAATCCTACTTTCGGCTGAATGCGCCGGGCGCCGGCCAGTTTGAGCACACGCTGATCATCGTAGACGAGGGGGCGTACCTGCACTTTATCGAGGGCTGCTCCGCACCCAAGTACAATGTAGCCAACCTGCACGCCGGGTGCGTGGAGCTGTTCGTTGGCAAGAACGCCAAGCTGCGCTACTCTACCATTGAGAACTGGTCCAAGAATATGTACAACCTGAACACCAAGCGGGCGCTGGTAGAGGAGGGGGGCACCATTGAGTGGGTGTCCGGCTCCTTTGGCTCCCATGTGTCTTACCTGTACCCCATGAGTATTCTAAAGGGCAAGGGCGCCCGCATGGAGTACACCGGCATTACCTTTGCCGGGGCGGGGCAGAACCTGGACACCGGCGTTAAAGTGGTTCACGCTGCGCCGGAGACCACCTCTGTGATGAACGCCCGCTCCATTTCCAAGGACGGGGGCATCAGCACCTTCCGCAGCAGCGTACAGGTGCAAAAGACCGCACCGGGCAGCAAGTCCACCGTGTCTTGCCAGTCCCTGATGCTGGACGATATTTCCCGGTCAGACACCATTCCCGCCATGGATATTCGCACCCGTGACGCGGATGTGGGCCACGAGGCCAAAATCGGCCGAATCAGCGACGACGCGGTATTTTATCTCATGTCCCGCGGGCTTAGCGAGGAAGAGGCCCGCGCCATGATCGTCAGCGGCTTTGCAGACGATGTGTCCAAGGAACTGCCGCTGGAATACGCCGTTGAAATGAATAACTTAATTCGCTTAGAGATGAAAGGCAGCATTGGCTGATGGGAGGTAGCAGTATGACAAAAGAAAATACCCTTGCAGTCAATTCCCTGCCGTCCCCCACCTGGAACCGACTGCACATGAACGAAACCACGGTAACCCTGCCCCCGCTGGACGGCCCCTGCAAGGCGGACTGGAGCGGTGCGGAAGTCACCGCCGCCCCGGCCCCTGCCACAGTGGTTTCCACCGGTATGGGAGTGGAAGCGGAAGCGGCCTTTGCCTCCCTTGAGACGGACCGGATCATCGCCAAAGCGAATACCGACACCACCGCCCGGCTGACCCTGTGCGCCGACGGCGCCAAGAACGCCCGCCGAGTGGAGCTGACCGCAGAGGCAAACAGTCACTTGACTGTGGTGATGGATCTGCAAAGCACGGCGGACGCCCCCTGCCTGGCCCTGGAAACCCGGGTAGAACTGGCCCCCGGTGCGAAAGTGCGACTGGTGCAGCTGAGCCTGCCGGGCACGGACTGCACGGTGGTCAACAACATTGGCGCCCACTGCGGTGCCGGTGCAGACTTTCAGCTGGTGCAGCTGTTTTTGGGCGGCAAAGCCACCTACGCCGGGTGCAAGACCCACCTGGACGGAGACGACAGCCGCTTTACGGCAAACATCGGCTACCTGGGCACCGGAGATCGCACCTTCGACTTTAACTATGACGCCCTGCAAACCGGGCGCCGCACCGTAAGCAATATGAACGCAGACGGGGTACTGCAAGACCGCAGCGCCAAGCTGTTCCGGGGCACCATTGACTTTCAAAAGGGCGCCGCCGGCTCTAAGGGCGACGAAAAGGAAGATGTGTTGCTTCTGGGTGAAGATGTAGTGAACCGTACCATCCCCCTGATCCTGTGCGCCGAGGAAAATGTAGAGGGCAACCACGGAGCCAGCATCGGCCAGCTGGACGAGGACATTCTGTTCTATATGAATTCCAGAGGGCTGAACCGGGCAGAAGCCGAGCTGTTGATCACCCGCTCCAAGCTGGAGGCGCTTTGCGCCAAGGCAAACGACCCGGGGATCACCGATCGGGTGCACCGTTATTTGGAGGAGAATGCCCAATGACCCAGCAAGAAATGATGAATTACCGGGCGGATTTTCCCCTGCTGCGGGAGAGCAAGGTGGCCTATCTGGATAACGCCGCCACCAGCCAGCGCCCGGACTGTGTGCTGGACGCCCAGCGCAAATTTTACGAGACCCACAACGCCAACCCCCTGCGTGGTCTGTACCAACTGGGTATGGACGCTACGGAGGACTACGCAGCCGCCCGAGAGACGGTGCGCCGTTTTCTGAACGCCAAAAGCGACAGCGAAATTATCTTTACCCGCAACGCCACAGAGAGCCTGAACCTGGTGGCATACAGCTACGGCCTGCACCGAATCGGCCCGGAGGACGAGATCGTGGTGAGCATTGCGGAGCACCATTCCAATATGCTGCCCTGGCGGATGGTTGCCCGGCAAACCGGCGCCACCCTGCGCTATCTGGAATGTACGCCGGACGGCAGCCTGCCTATGGCGGAGCTGGAAGCGAAGATCACAGACAAAACCGCTCTGGTGGCTGTGGCGCAGGTGTCCAATGTATTTGGCCGCACCAATCCTATGGACACCATTATTGACCTGGCCCACAAGCACGGCGCCGTGGTGGTGATGGACGCCGCCCAAAGCGCCCCTCACATGCCTATTGATGTGCAGGCGCTGGGCGTGGATTTCGTGGCCTTTTCCGGCCACAAGCTAATGGGTCCCATGGGCATCGGCGTGCTGTATGGCAAGGAAGAATTGTTAGAAGAAATGCCGCCTTTCTTATCCGGCGGCGAGATGATCGAGTATGTGACCCGGGACAAGGTGACTTACGCCCCCCTGCCCCATAAATTTGAAGCCGGCACGGTGAACGCTGCCGGTGCGGTGGGTTTGGCCGCCGCCATTGACTACCTGACCGCCATTGGGTGGGACAAGCTGCACGCCCAGGAGGTAGCGCTGACGGATTTTGCCCTGCAAGGACTGCGTGCCATGCCGTATGTGCATGTGATCGGCGCGGAAAAGGCAGAGGAGCACTGCGGCATTTTGACTTTTACCGTTGACGGCGTGCACCCCCATGACATCAGCGCCATTTTGGACGCGGCCGATGTGGCCATTCGTGCCGGGCACCATTGCGCCCAGCCGCTGATGCAGCACCTGGGCACTCCGTCCACCGCCCGCGCCAGCCTGTTCTTCTACAATACAGAAGAAGAAGTGCAACGATTTTTAGACGCGGTGGCGTCCCTAAGGAGGCAAATGGGCTATGGAGAATAGAAATTTTTATAACCAGATCTTAACAGAGCACAACCTGCACCCGGAGCACAAGCACGATTTGGCAGACGCCAACTTGGTGCTGGAGGGGGTCAACCCCAGCTGCGGCGACGACATTGTGCTAAAGCTGAAAGTGGAGGACGGCGTGATCACCGACGGCGCTTTTGTAGGCGACGGCTGTGCCATCTCCCAGGCCTCGGCGGATATTATGCTGGACCTGATCATCGGCGAAAAGAAAGAAGATGCCCTGCACCTGGCAGAGCTGTTCCTAAAGATGATCAAAGACTCCATTACCGAGGAGGAAATGGAGGAGCTGGACGAGGCAGCGGCGCTGCAAGATGTGGCCCATATGCCCGCCAGAGTCAAATGCGCTGTGTTGGGCTGGCACACTATGGAAGAAATGTTTGACCTGGACAAGCAGCAAGACGCAAAACAGTAAATCCAAAAAGAACAGGGGACGGTTCCCTGTACCGCATGAATAAAATCGGAGATACGCTATGAATGATGTTTTAATCCACACTATTATTGAGCATACGAAAGTGATGTTTTATAATTTTTCGATCACATTAAAGACATGTGATATGGATACAATCTTATGCGATATGCCAATATGGAAACATGTGTACCATACTTTGCATTCTTTGGATCAATGGTACATCAATCCTGAAGTATATACTGAACCGGATTTTCATGAACCAAATTTGAATAGTCTTGATGATTATGATAATAAAAAGGTATTATCACGAGAACTGTTAATTGATTATTTTGAATCGATCCAAGAGAAAATCATGGAATATTTAGGCTCATTAAGCGATGCGGATTTATATGAAAAGCCCGATGGGTGTGCGTATAACAGATTATCGTTAATTCTGGGTCAATTTAGACACTTTCATTGCCACATGGGCAATATAAACGCAACAACGATCTATAACACAAACCAATGGCCTAGAGTGGCTGGTATGTATTGGTTAGATAAAATAGAGGATTGTAAAGATATCAAGGACTTATATGAGTGACTTCATATAGTAGAATCAATCAAAAAAACACCCCAAGCGGCCACAATAGCACCTGTAGAACTGGGGACGGTTCCTTGTTTTGAAAATGCAAAGGTAGTCACCAAAAAAACTAAAGCGTTCTGTAACAAACAGATCGCTTTTTTACTTGCAATTTATATTAGGTCAACCTATGTTAATAACTTACTATAAAAGTTTTTATAAATTCATAAAATATAAACAAATTTTAATTTTATCAAAAATAACGATAAGGTTAATCCCTACCGCTATTTTGAAATAATATAAAAATTTTCTATTTATAACTATTACTTTTTTTGTTCTTCAGTTCAGTTAAACCGAAACCGATTCCTAAAAATAAAACAGGAAGAAGAACTGATAGAATAAAATTAAGAACATTTTTTATTCTTTCAAAAAATGTTGAATAAAAAATATTTCCTGCTGAAGCAATGGTGTTTAATCCAGAGGATTCTGTATTTATTGAAAAAATAATCGCACATACTATTAATTGCAATTCAAACAGGATTATTCCGAAACGAATTTCTTTTATATTCGTAGAGCAACCAATGAGGACACTTGAAATTATATATACTATAAAAAAAGCAATAATTAAGTTCTTGGAACTGAAGACTTCAAGTAAACTAATCATTACATAAACTGCAAAAGAAATCCAATAAGCAATAAATGGCTTTAAATTATTAAAAATTACACCCATTATGTTAACCACCCCTTCAAAAGAAGAACCATCTTCCGTATTTAATGATTAGAATCCACATAACACATCAATAAACAACAGCGTAAGGAACATACTTATATTTACATAAAGTATGCTTATTTAAGTATTTTTGAGCATTGTGCAAGATACTGTTTTGTTACTGCAACAGCTGCATTATATCTTTTTTTACTTCCACTAACCGCTTTAAGTGCATTTCTACTACTATTCGTCCATTCCCAACCGGTTTTATCATCTGCGTGGGTAATATTATCACCTTTCGTATAAGATACTAAGTGTTGCGGTGTTGATTTTCCTCTGCCGATTTGTCCGTGTGCTTCTTTATCCTGTAACGGATGAAGAGCATAGCCTAGATACATATAAGCATTTTCTTTTTGCCCTTTTTTCCACGCCAACTCGCTCGCAACAAACCATGCAGATGCAGCATAATCTCTGCTGTCATCACTTCCTGAAGCATATTCATTGAAATGAATATACTAATTGGCAGAACCGGTTATAGCACCCCAACCTGAACTATATTTTATATCAACTTCTCTGTTGTATTTTCCTATTTTTTCAGCAACCGCAGCACTGAAATAGGATTTAGCAAGTGATGTAGTATCGTCCCTATGAACTCCTGCCCCCCATAAAGGCTGAACTCCACCATTTAATGATAATTCTTCAGAGAACAAACCACCGATATGATCAAACATATTAAAACCTGCTGTAGCATCAGCAATTTTTTCTTCTTCAACATAGTCATTTATTTCAATAATATTTTTAAGAATACAAATTGTTTCTTGTGCATCTGTATTTAAGTCCAATTCCGAAATGATATTGTAAATATTTAATGCTTCAATTGATTGAAAATCATTTTTCATGATAATGAGCAAAATATAAATACTGTTCATCTTTTATTAGAGAAGATAGAATTATCATCATCCTTTCTTCTATAGTTTTATCACCAACCATATTTTCTACAAAATCAGGTTCACAAGAAAGGCGATTATTTAATACTTGATCCTTTTCTTCGTTATCTAAAAAGTCTATCTTGTTTCTTTTTATTTCATCTTTCACAGCTTTGTTGTTATAATTCAACACAACTTTATAGAGCCAGGATTTATAATTCCTGATTTCATTTCCACGAGATAAATTATCATACAAAACTTTGCAGACCTCTTGAGTACAATCCTCTGCATACTCATATTGATACTCAAAAAATTGATGTCAATAACGAATTAAATCCGTTCTGTATTGCTCGCAATCTTCCATTATATTATCTATGAACTTTTCATTGCTGTTTTTTTGGGCTTAAATTTAATCAAAATATTTTCCATAGTTTCAACAATCGATAGTGTTGTAAAAGCAATTAATCAATGGCAATTATTTGAAATAATTATCTAATCTTATTAAATATTATCGCAAGTGTTTTGTCAAGAGCTTTTACTAAAATAAAACAGGGTATAAAACAGTAAAATAAGGAACGGTTCCCTGTTTTGTGGTGTAGCGCTTCCTACCCCCAACTGCATACGCATAGCAAAAAGGCACAGCCGTATGGCTGTGCCTTTCTTTGTATGCCTATCCTTTTTCCGAATTGGCGGGCGGCAACCTGCGCTCGCTTTTTATATTGGCGTTCATACACCGTAGAGCGTTATATTATCCCCTCCGTCAACAAAGTTGACAGCACCTAACCGGTGCCCGTCCCCTCTGTCGCTACGCCACATCTCCCCGCACTACGGGGAGTCACCCCTTACATTAAGGGAAGCCTTTGAACAGTGTATCTTAGGTTGTATGGCGAATTCGACGAACCGCTTATTTCTTCACAATGGCGCGGCAGATTTTGGCGGTATACATATCCGCCTGGCCGTAGCACTCACCAACGATTGTGACCATCTTGCCCTCGGTCACTTTCTTCAGGTCGTCCATATCCTCAAAGCAGATCTGCACATCGCAATCCCAGTCCCACACATCCGCATTGAACGGCTCCACCACGGCGTACTCATCTGCCACATGGGTCACCTTGGCGGTGAACTGCACGGTCTTGCCCTTGTACTTTTCGTCGGCTTTCACCTGGTTTTCCTTGTAGCGCTTTACAAAATCGTTGATTTTCACCTTTTGGGCGCCGTCATAGTCCGGCACGGTGGCAAACTGGTCGGCGATCACGCACTTTTTCACATCCACATCGCCAAACAGGTCCGTATCGTCGCACACGCCCTCAATGGTCACCGTGTCGCCTACCTTAAACTTCTTCAGATCCTGGTTGTTCTCCATGTAGACATTCACATTATACAGCCACAGGTCGTCATCATAAGCCCGCAGGGTCACATATTCGTCCTGAATGGTGCCCACCTGACCGGTAACGGCGATCACCTTGTCCGAGTATTTTTCGCTGGCGTTGGCGGCGTCGTTTTTGAAGTCCGTCATTACCGTATCCACCGTTACTCGTGCTGCCGGTTGGTCAAAGTTGTAGTCCTTTGGCCGATTGGCGACCACGATGATCACCACGATCACCGCCAGGATCACGCCAAAGATAATCAGCTTCTTCTTTCGTTTCTGTTTCTTTTGATCTTTCATTGCCTGATCAACAGCCAGTTGCACCTCTGCATCGTTTGCCATTTTGCAAACCCCCTTTACTTTGATGGTCTCATTATACAACAGCAAAAAGGGGATTTGGTGTGCTGCCAGCACAACATTCAGGTGGCCGGCGATGCTATAATACAAAGCACAGACAGTACCTGAGCCAGGGCAGTCAGGCTGATTTGGATCCAAATGCGTTGGGATTTGGTCTTATTTTGCAACCGGGCGATCCTATGGGTCCAGTCCAGGTAGTTGGTCAGGATGGGCACCGGCACGGCATAACCGAAGAAGAAAAAGCCAAAGGTGCACAGGGCGTCCAACGGAGAATGCGCAGTCGACATCGCAACAATCAGGAAAAACAGCAGGGCGATATCGTACAAGACGGCAATCAACTGGTGCCACCAGATCCCCTTGCGAAAGCCGGGAACGGTGCGCAAAAGCCGCTGAAGCTTGCTACGCCGCTCCAAGTCCAGGATCAGATCGTCCATATTTCTGTACCGATTGGTTTCGTCAATCTGGGTGCATTTCAAAACGATCTCAGACAGCCAGCCGTTCACCAACTGCACACCCGGCAGACAGCCGGTAGCCATCACATTGATCAGCACGCCCATAGAGTAAATATCCGCTTTTGGTCCGGTTTGGTGAAAGCCGAATTGCTCCGGCGCGGTAAAGCCATGGGTGCCCAGGATCTCCGTATCGCAGCTTTGATTGCGCTTGACGGTGCGGCTGATGCCGAAGTCGATGATCTTCACCGTGCCGTCCGCAGCCAGCATAATATTGTTTGGGTTAATATCCCGGTGAACAATGCCCAGCTTGTGCACCTGCTTCAGCCCATTACAGATCTGGAGCGCTATATTCTTGGTTTCCAAATCACTTAGCGGACCCCGGCGCTCCAGATACGCCCGCAGGGTACTGCCGCCGTTGATGAATTCCTCAACTACATAAAAGCGTCCGTCCTGTGCCACTGTATCATAAAAGCGCACAATGTTCTTGCAATCCAGGCGGATCAGCTTTTGATACATTTCTGTATCTTCCAGCCCGATTTCCTTCAGCACATACAAGCTGCCGTCGGCCATGGCCAGCTTCATGCGCGGGTTCATTTCTTTTAAAATTTCATACTGCATAAAAATTACCTTGCTTTTAAAGTGTTACTATTATATCATAAATGCAAGGGCATTTGGCGATTTTTGCCAAAATAAGGAGAAGATGATGAAAAAAACCACCGAAGAGTTAATGGAGATCCTAAAACAGAAAAAGTCTATACATGCGTATTTTACGGAAGAAATCGACGAACTGGAATTCGCGTCCTTAGCTGAATACCTGGAACTGCTGCTTAACGAAAAAGGATTGCGCAAAAGCGATGTAATCAAGCGCAGCAATATGGATAAGAACTATGCCTATCAGATTTTCAACGGCAACAAAACCCACCCATCCCGAGACAAGATGATTGCCCTTGCCATCGGTATGGGACTGAATGTATTGGAAACCCGCAAGTTGTTGAAGATCGCCGGCGCTTGTGACCTGTATGCCCGCAACCCGAGGGACAGCGTACTCATCTATTGCCTGCATAAAGGGGCCGGCTTAATGGAAGTCAACGAACTCCTAAGCGATTATAACCTGGATATTTTGGAATAAATGTAGCAGAAATAGCACAGTTGACAACCGACCGCCGGATTATGGTACTTTGGGCGAATAATTGCGTTCAAGCAATCATAGAACGGGGGCCCTCGCCGTATCTATAAAATAAACACACGACGGTAGAGCAGATACCCTCCGCTCACATTTTTATAAACATATAACGAACAACATAAAAACGTAGGGAGCGATGGCCACATCAACCCGCTTTCACTCCGTTAATAAATGTGAAAATCAACGCCCGAAGGCTATGCAACCTGCTACGAAACAGTCCACCGGACTGTTTCTGCCAAATTTGCAAACAAATTTGGAGCAGCTTGTCGTTGGTCCGAGTCAATAAAATAGCGAAAGAAAAGCCGATACGCATAAGCGTATCGGCTTTCTTTGGCTCCCCAAGTTGGACTCGAACCAACGACCCTGCGGTTAACAGCCGCATGCTCTACCAACTGAGCTATTGAGGAATATCAACACTCATAGTGTAGCAGAATTGGCAAGGCGTGTCAATAGAGAATTTGCGTTATTTTTCATTCTTTTTGCCTAACAGGCGGCGCTGCAAGGGCTGCATGATCCGATTATAAACAGGAATCAAAAGGCCAAAGACTACCAGCACCTCCGCAAAGAGCAGCAAGGCGTACAGCCAATTATATGTCGTGGTGCCCACGGTCATCACTTTGCCCAGCAAACGGGGCAGGGGGTATGCCCAGAGGAAGAAGTGAAAAAGATAAACAAACAGTGTGTTCCGCCCCAAATACTCCAAATAGCGGCTTTGCAGGCAGTTTGACAATGCCGCAAAGAACAGACAGCCGCTAAGTGCACTCACCACCATGGGCACTAGCTCGCCATAGTAAGAATATGCCATCACCAGCCCGTGGCCGTTGATGTGCAGATTGAGCAACCCAAAGCCAACGGATGGCACGATGAATAGTAAACCGGGTGCTTTTAATTTTAACACACTTTCTCGCAGCAAATACCCAACGGCCATAAAGAACACAGCCACCATGCCGTCTGTGTAGCGCCAAAACATCGCGGCGGAGTCACGGAAAAAGTGCGCATAGGCATATCCGGCAAGCAGACAAATCAGCGCAGCCAGAAACAGCGGCGTGCGCTTGCCTTTTGTCCATTTCAGCAAGAAGTAGAACAGGATCTCCGCTACAAAGAAGCAGTAGATAAACCAAGCTCTGCCGGTGTATTCATTCATATTCGGCAGTCCGCTGACAGCGCCCAGCAAGAACGATTTGACCGGAAATGCAACGCCTCTTATCACTTGTTTGGCCACGCCTACTGCAGCGCAGCACACCAAATACAGCAAATAGGGCAGAAGCAGATAGATGCATTTCTTCTTTAGAAAAGCACCGAACTTAGGCTGCTTGGCGCTGAAAGTCAGCCCGGAGGCAAAGAAAAACAGCGGCATAAAGTAGGATCCGATCCAGCCGTTCACCACGGTTGGCAGTGCCTCCGTATGGTACAGGATCACCGAGCAAATGCCCAGTGCCTTGAGTATATCTACGCTGCCGATCCGCTTAGCCATCCCGGTTACCTGCCTTTCTGCTTCCACTATACCATAAACGGCTGTAATTTCCAAGTGGTACAAGTTGCTTTTTTGCCTTGCCGTAAGGTCGGGGGTGTGCTATACTACTTGCAAAGATCAAAAAGGGGGTGTCTGCTTGCAGAACCCATTGTCTATATTGCCTACCCGGCTGCTGCCCTGGTTTGCCCAGAACGCCCGCCCGCTGCCTTGGCGGCAGGACCGCCGGCCGTACCATGTGTGGCTGTCGGAAATTATGCTGCAACAAACCCGGGTAGAGGCGGTTTGGAACTATTATTTGCGCTTTCTTGCCGCCTTGCCTACGGTGGAGGATTTGGCTGCCGCAGAGGAAGACAAGCTGCTCAAATTGTGGGAAGGTCTAGGGTATTATAATCGCGCCCGTAATCTGCAAAAGTGCGCCCGGGTGATCGTCAATGACCTGCACGGTGCATTCCCTACGGATTATGACGGCTGGCTGGCGCTGCCGGGAATTGGGCCGTATACCGCCGGAGCGGTAACATCCATCTGCTTTGATTGCCCGGTGGCGGCGGTAGACGGCAATGTGCTGCGGGTGATTACCCGTTTTACGGAAAATGCGGCTCCCATTGACTTGCAGACCACAAAAGCCCGGATCAAAGCAGATCTGGAGCAGGTGTACCCGGCAGGGGCTTGCGGTACTTTCACGCAAGCGCTGATGGAATTGGGCGCCTGCGTTTGCACGCCAAAATCGCCGAAGTGTTCGGTTTGTCCCTTAGGCGATGTGTGTGCCGCCAATACTTCCGGTAGCCAGACGGATTTTCCGGTAAAGTTGCCTAAGCGGGCAAAGCGGCACCAAAACCGTACGGTGTTTTTTTTGACCTGCGGAGACAGAGTGGCGCTATCCAAACGAGGCGATAAGGGGCTGCTGTCCGGACTGTGGCAGTTGCCCGATACAGACGACTTTTTGAACGAGGGGTCAGCCATTACTTACTTGCAAAATGTTGGTTTGGAGCCGCTGGAATTGCAAAAGATCGTACATGCAAACCATGTTTTCACGCATATTCACTGGGATATGCGCTGCTATTATATAACCGTGCGGGAGGCCGCCGGGAGTTACACCTGGGTGCCGCTGGAGGAAGTGCGGCGGGACTATGCGCTGCCTACGGCTTATCGCCAATTTTTTGAGGTAGAAGATGACCACTGATTTTATACACGGCAGACCGATGAAGCAGATCGTTCTGTTTTCGCTGCCGATTATGCTCAGTTCCCTTTTGCAATACACCTATAATATGGTGGATAATATTATTGTTGGGCGCTATGTGTCTACAAACGCGCTGGCCGCCGTGGGCAATATTGCGCCCATCAGCAGTTTTGCCATCGGCGCTGCATTCGGTCTAACCGCCGGCTTTACCATACCGGTGGCGCAGTGCTTTGGTGCCGGGGATCAAGAGGAAACCAATCGCCAGGCCGGTAACGGTATCGGCTTGTCGCTGATTACAGGTGTGCTGTTTTCCGCACTGGCGCTGCTGGTTCTGCACCCGATGCTGGGGTGGATTCATACCCCGAAAGAGATTTATGACCTGTCTGTGCAGTACGCGGCAATTATGTATCTGGGTGTGCCGGCACAGCTGCTTTACAATGTGTTTACCGGTATTGCCCGCAGCGTTGGGGACAGCAAAAAGCCCCTGTTGTTTTTGCTCATCAGCGTGGCTGTTAATTTGGTGCTGGACCTGCTTTTTGTGGCGCATTTCGGTTGGGGCGTGGCTGGCGCCGCTTGGGCAACTTTGATCTCTCAAATCGTGGCAGCTGTGTCTGCCGGGATTTATGTGTTTCGGGGCATACCGGTTTTGCAGCTGAAAGCGCGTATGCTGGTACCTACCGCTAAGCGTACCCGCCGCCAGCTGTCGCTGGGCATTCCGGTGTCCTTGCAGTTTACCATTACCAGTATCGGCTCTATGATTTTGCAAAGCGCCGTGAACGGCTTTGGCGCCAATGTGGTGGCGGCGTTTACTGCCGCCGGTCGTGCGGAAAGTATTACCAATATTCCTATGAGCAACCTGGCAGTGGCCGCGTCTACCTTTGTGGCCCAGAATTACGGCGCCGGGCAGTATCGGCGAATTCTCACCACCGTGCGCAAGGTGTTTGTGGTGGATCTGGGGTTGTCTGTTCTCTGCTCCCTGGTACTCTTTTTCGGCGGAGAGCAGATTGTGGGTCTGTTTATGACGGATTATAACAGCCAAATTGTGTACGCTGCAAAAGAATACCTGTTTGCCATCTCCCTGTGTTACAGCTTGGTCAGCGTACTGTTTGTGCTGCGGAATACCCTGCAAGGGCTGGGCTGTACCTACGCAAATGCAGTGGCAGGCGCCGGAGAGTTAATAGGCAGAATCACCGTTTCGTATCTTTTCACACCGTTGTTTGGGTTCAAAGCTGTCTGTTTTGCCGGTCCTGTGGCCTGGCTACTTGCAGACCTACCCCTAATTGTGCTATACTGGAGGAAAGCCAAGCAAATGCGTAAGTTGTCAAATCAATAAGGGGGATTCATAATGACTTATTACATTGCTATGGGCATCGGCGTGGCCGTTTCGTTGGCCTTCGTCTTTGTCCGCTCCGGGGGGAACTCTGTTCGAAATCTGATTTTCAAATCCGTGTCCAGTTTGTTTTTTATGCTGTCGGCGGTATTTGCTGTGATCGAGAATTACACCAATGCTGCCCAGTATGGCTCGCTGATCATTATGGGCGGTGCCTTGGGACTTGTGGGCGACATTCTGTTGGATTTGAAAGGGGTTTACAAAAAGGACGCCAATAATTATCTAAAAGGCGGCTTTATCTTCTTTCTGATCGGTCATGTGTTTTATACCGCGGCCTTGATCCATTTTACCAAGCTGGATTGGTGGAAGGTTCTGATCAGCGCAGGTATTGCCGTTGCCGTCGGCGTGGCTCAAATTGCCACAGCCAATATCATGCGGGTGCATTTTGGCAAGTATCGCCGCATTGTATTCTTTTATGTGTGCTTTTTGATCATGACCAATGTCACCGCTATTTTCGCCGCCTTTACTACCGGCGAAAAGTCCATGATCCTAATGGCCATCGGCGCCACGCTCTTTACCATTTCGGATGCGATTCTCAGCAATACCTATTTCGGTCGCGGGTTTGACGGCAGCATTTGGCTGTTCCTGAACCACTTTACCTACTACGCCGGACAGTATTTGATCGCTTCCTCTGTGTTCTTCTTTGGTAAATAATATCACTGCTTTTCGGCTCCTCTTGTGTGCAAGGGGAGCCGTTATTTTCTTTCATGGGACGGGGGCTTGCTCCCGCTGTTAGGGTTGTCGAATTCGGTGTGGTTTTGACCCTCCGATTTTGCCATACTTGCATTTTTTCCTCAAATGGGGTATAATTTTATGCGTTTGAGTAATCGCTCAAAGGGGGAACTTTTATTTCTATTCAGAAAAAGAAATTAGCTGCGGCTGCCGTTAGCGCTTGCCTGATCCTGGGCAGCACCGCGCCGGCACTGGCTTCGCCTGTTGCTGCCGCTACGGCGCAGACCCAGATTGCGCCCGGTCCTGCCTTGCCGGTGAATATTATGAATACCGAGCAGCAGACGAACGCGGTACACGCCAAAATTAAGGTCACCGACCTGACCGGCAAGCATGCCACCCTGTCCTGGGACAGCGGCAGTCCCTTTGCCATCTACAATGTGTACCAGTATGATTACATTCTCAAAAGCTGGAGCCTGCGTACGCAGGTGCGGGTAAATACGGTGGAATTGACGGATCTGACCCCGGCCATGTTCTATAAATTCAAGATCACTGTGCCCGGCAGCGACATTCTTCAGGAGAGCACCGTGGGGGAGACGGATTTTTATACCCGACCCTCTGCCAGTAAAATGGAGCTGTCTGTTTCAGGCGCCACAGAGGTGACCGTGAAATGGAGCACCAAGCATTCTCCGGTCTACTACGAACTGTATCGTGCGGAGAAGAACGGCAAGTACAAAAAAATCGCCAAAATCAGCGGCAAAAAGCGCACTTTTACCGATATAGATGTGTCGCCCAAGACCGTGTATTCTTACAAGATTCGCGGCGTGGTGGAAAACAGAGAAACCAAGACCAAAAGCCGCTTTTCCCACCCGGTGACGGTGAAAACCACCAAGACCCTGAAGCTGCCGAAAGTCTCCGGCGCCTGCAAAACCTACGCTTATTATGATGCAGTAACAGATAAAACATCGCCTGCCTATGCGGTGCTGAATTCCGGCACCTACCGGGGCGTAACCTACAAGACTACCACCGACGAGACCACCGGTATTCGTATGGTAGGGGAATATTATTGTGCCGCCCTGGGCACCTTTTACGGCACCACCAAGGGCACCAAATATAAGGTCACCCTGGACACCGGCAAAACCTTTAAGATCATTTTGTGTGATACCAAATCCAACCGCCATACGGACAAAAAGCACCAGTACGCCAAGAAAAATAAGGACGTGGTGGAGTTCTATGTGGACCGCACCAAGATCCCTGCAGGGGTCAACGGCAATTATAACCGCTTGGAGCCGTTTCACGGCAAAATTCAGTCCATCGAGCGGTTGACGGAATGGGATCGTGTGGAGTCATAAAGGCATCAAAAAAGCACCCGATTGGGTGCTTTTTTTGTGGTTAAAAAGGTGCTTGAATTACAAAATTCTCTTGCGGCCGACATGTTTTAATCACCACTGTTTCGTTAAATGTCTATTCGTAATAAAAAAGCTTGTATTTTGTAAAAATGAGTTGACATTCCATATATTAAAATATATAATACCCAATGGAAAAAGGAGGAGTGGGTGAATTATGCCCATTTCTCCTGCTTTTATATCCTGTAGCGCCGAGGGCGCTGCGCAAAATGGAGCGTGAATCTTTATGGCAAAAAAATGGACAGCTGTGCTGATGGCCATTCTCATGGTGCTTACCGCATTTCCGGTGACCACCGCGATGGCAGCCGGCAGCAGCGAGGCAAGTAAGCCGGCAGACGGTACGACCCAGGGTCGTCCCTTTGTCAGCGATCATCCGTCTCATTGGTACCGTATTCCCAGTATGGTCACCTTGGATGACGGCACTGTCGTTGCAGCTGCTGACGCCCGTTGGGACGGCGGTATGGACGGCGGCGGTAACGATGTGATCACCGCGCGTTCTACGGATAACGGCGACACTTGGTCTTACACATGGGCCGGCTATTACGGCGATAACGGCAATAAGTTTAACAAGGCGTCTACCAGTTATTGCGACAGCAATATTGCAACTGACGGCAAGACCCTTTATATGCTGTCTACCTTCTTTGCTTCCGGCGTTGCCATTAATGGCACTTCTGCGAACGCACAGCCTTCTAAGGACACCGGTTTGGACAGTCAGGGTCATCTGCTGCTTGCTCGTAACGGCGGTGACTATGACTATTATGTGGGTGCGGTAGGTGCTGACGGCTATGCCAGCATTTACAGAACCAGCGACAGCACGGTTGTCAGCGGCTACAAGGTGAACGGCGAGTTTGAGCTGTTTAAGAATGACGCTTATGTTGGCTGCGTTTGGTATTCTAACTGTGAGTTCCAGGCCAAGAAGTGCCAGTACCTGTTTTTCCGTACTTCAGCGGACTACGGCAAAACCTGGAGCGCACCGTCCTTGGTGAATGCCAGAAAGAGCGGCGAGAAGTTCTTGGGCGCAGGTCCCGGTCGTGCCATCGTAACGGATGACGGCACCATTTGTATGCCGGTTTATGTATACGGCGACAATGCTTGGGGCTCCGGCGACGCTTCTCAGGCAACCAGCTTTATTTACAGTAAAGACCAGGGCAAGACCTGGAGCCGTACGGCGAACTTTACCAACACATCCTCTTTTGGCGGCAGCGGTTGGTCCAGTGAGGCGCAGCTTGTAGATTTAGGTAACGGCGTGGTGCGCTGCTTCTACCGTAACGGTAAGAAAAAGATTATGTACTGCGACGCCACTTGGACCGGCTCTCTGTACAGATGGGGCGATGTGGTAGATACTGGTATTGACATTTGGGGTAACTGCCAGCTGTCTGCCATTATGTATCCCTATCTAATTGACGGCAAGCGCGCCATCTTGGTTTCTTCTCCCTCCTCAACAGAGGGTCGTAAAACCGGTGCCATCTTCACCTTGCTGCTGAATGACGACAATACTGTTTCTACCGAATATGCCAAAAAGACCATTACCGCAGAGGGCGCAACCTTTGCGTACTCTTGCTTGACGGTGTTGAAAGACGGCCGTGTGGCAGATTTGTACGAGACGGATGCCTGTGACTTTACCTATAAAGTTTTTGACATCCAATCCCTCACCGGTATGGATGTGGATGTTCCCACCACAACGGACATTCAGATGAATGTGGGTCAGAAGAAGACCTTAACCTTCTCTGCGCAGAATGTGAATAACTCTGCAAGCGATATTGTGTCTTTGTCTGCTGCGAAGGAAGTACCCGGTGCCACTGCCAATAAGGCAACGGATGCCAATTACAGCGGCGATTCCGTTTCTGTAAAGCGTGCTTTGTACACCTTTACCTCTACCGGTACAGAGTACACCATTGCCCACGCAGGTATGTACTTAAGTGTGGGTACAAACGGTAAGGCCGGCTATCCCGGTGCGTCTACGCCTGCCAATGTTACATTGCGTGCAGTAGACGGTGGCTTCCAGCTGTTGCAGGATGGTCATTATGGCCTGTATTTTATGGAAAAAGATTCCAAGGGCAATGTGGTGAACCACTTTGAACGTTGGGATTTTGAGGGTAAAGATAAGGATACCAAATCAGAGGCAGAAGTACTGAAAGCCACCACCTTCCAACTGTATCGCAGAATCCGCACCGGCGAAACCGGCAGCACGGAGCTGCCCGGCTACATTCAGGTGAATACCGTGGATGACGGCGAGGAATATTTGATTGTCTATCACGGTACGGACGGCTATTTCCTGCTGAATCCCTCTACTTCTACAACGAATATGTATGCCCATTGCTTAAAGGCAAACGGCGGCAGCACCGTTGACGGTTACAATGTTACCGTTACTGCCAACGCAGTAGGCAACGCTGTGGTACAGGCAGGGCTGAATACTTATAATATTACGGTTGTGGACGGCGACTTGGCTGTGACCGGTGTGGTTAAGTATGACCCGGTGATTTATACCCACGGTGATGCTTCCGGTAAGGGGCAGCCGTATATGTATTGTGGTTCCTTGATTTCCGACGGTTCTCAAGCCGGCGAAAAGGAGACCCATTATACGGTTAACGACAGTCGTTATACCATTACCGGCATAAAGTGCGTGGAGGATTCCGCTGCGGATATTAAGTATGCGGACGGTAAGCTCAGCGGTACTTTACATATTGCAGATACTGCCGAGTATGCAAATTATAACAAGGGCGAGACGGTTACCATTGAGACGAGTCTTGCAGATGCAGACGGCAATATTTGGACCCAAACCGATAAACTGTATGTGGCTTCTAACCCGGTAGCAGGACATGCCTACGGTGCGCAACAAATTTGGGGTAACTGGGCGAATAGCATCAATTTAAATGCGCTGATATTCGTAGCTGAGGGCTCTTATGGTAATACCGACCGTAAAACAACCGCTGACACTAAGAATATTGGCAATGCGATCAACATTGAAGACGCCAATGCAATTACATATAATCGCGATGAAACTATTTTGGGGCATTCCTTTGTGAACAACGCTGGCGATAAATACGGAGGACTTGGAGATCACAATAATGCAGGCGGAAACATAGGCGATAAAAGCGATATACTATATGTTAAAGATGCGAATACGGTTACAGCGTATTACTACTATGATATGAGTTCGGATAGCAACCAGGGCATTAAGCGGCTAAATACTTCCGGTACGCAGTTCAGCTTTGATCTTGCAATTACACCGGTGCAAGTGGCTGGTAAAAATGTATACATTGATATTACAAATGATGTGGCCTTCCCAAGCAATGACAAACTGAATTATTTAAGTGGTGAAGGATTTACAACGCCGACAGCGTATTTTAACGAGTATGAGTTTGGCGCCGATAAGCAATATCATACAGTGACAGGCACTACAAATGTACTTGCAAATACAACGGCCACCATGAACGGTGTGTCCGAATTGCAGGCAGAGACCAAGAACTCTTGGTCTAACAAATATTATGCTGACAACTGGGTCAACCTTGGTATTACCTTCCAAGTCAAAGTCTGCAACAAGAGCATCGAGCGTAAGCCGTATACTGAAGCGGTGAACAAGGTGCGTGTGTCCACGGACTACACCAAGGAGACTTGGGACAAGTACACCACTGCGCTGCTGAACACAGAGGCATACCTGAACAATTACACCCTGCTGACCACAGACGAGACCACCAAGGATGTGGGCACGGTTTTGAAGTCTACTTATACGGGTCTGACCAAGCGCGCCGACTTTACGGAGCTGGAAAAGGTGGTAGAGCAGAACAAGGCGGCTTATGACAAGGGCTTTGCCGGCAATGTAACCGATACAGACCAGAATAAGTACACGGTGGACAGCTGGCAGAACTTTGAGAACGCCTATAAAGCCGGTGCGGATCTGCTGGCAAAGTATTCGGAAAAGGACAGAAACAATGTGGCAGGCTTTACACCAGGTCCCGATTCTGCGGAAAAGACCACCCAAACCGAAATTGACGAAACCGCAACCCAGCTGAAAAACTCCGGCCTTGTGGTTGCTGCTGACGCCAGCGCCTATGAATCTGCCCGCAGCATCAGCGCCACCATCGACCGCACCGCGTTCCCGGACAGCGGTACCGCCATTACCAATACGGTAACCAACGGCGACAGAACCATTTATAAAGCCTACAATGGCAAGGATTATGTGAATCTGCCTGCTGGGCAGCAGATTACGGTAGACGACTTTACTGCGGATTTGCTGAGTAATATGAATGTAGGCGAGTCCTCCGAGAGCGGCCGCATCTTCACCGTTGCCTGCACCGTCAACGGCAATGCCTTTGAAACGAGAGAGGGTAAGGCGCAGTATCACTACGGCACCATTGCCCATTTGGATTTCTTTGCTTACAAGTCTCAGGATACCGTTTGCGTTGTGCATACGAAAACCGGCGATACAAAGATTGACCTTGCCAAGTGCAATTATCAGTTGTCGCTGCTGGTTCAGCGGGATACCACCATTACGGTTACCACAGCCACCAGACCCAATGTGATTGTTGCTGACTACTTTGGCACGATTTTGGGCGCATTTGAGGGCGCCACCAGCGTAACTGTAAAGGGCAACACCGTAACGGTGGGCAATACAGTGATTACCGCCAAGGATTCCCCCAAGTACACCTTTACCGGTTGGACCTGGAGCGAAGGCACCCATCAGATTCCGGCGGGTCAGGTTGCGAAGATTGTGCAGAGAGGTACACCCACCGGCGTGAATGTGGACTACACCGTCAGCAACAGCGGCACGGCGGCAAACGCCTTGATCAACGGCGCTACCCAGTACACCGCACACGTTATCAATAAACCCTTAGAGCTGACCTCTGACAACGCAGCGTACTGGACCCGTACCGTAAACGGTGTGGAGACTTTGGCTTCCTACGAGCAGAATGTTACCCTGTTCAGCACAAAGACGGCTACCACTTACACGGCATACGCCAGCTTAAATGATCTGCCCAAAAATTTGCAGGAGCAGGCAGAGAGCGGCACGCCGGCATTGAATGGCGTAGGCTTCTTTGCAGATAACAAGTTTACCTTGTCCTGTGATTATTCTGCCGGTGCGGAGGTGACCGTCTTGGAGGTGGGTGTGATTTACTCCGACACTAAGAACGGAAAGGACACCCTTGTGAAGGGCGGCGGCGACGATGTGCAAACGGTTGTGTCCCGCAATGTTGCCAACTGGACAGGCAGTCCCAATTCCGGCACCTTTACCATGACCAAGAAGGGCAGCGATACGGGCAGCCATTATATGCGTATGTATGTGAGCTACCGTGCTTCCCGTATGAACACCCAGGTACCCTTTGTGGTTTATGGTGATATTTATCAGTGCGTAAACGGCGTTGTTACCGCAGTGAACTAAAGAAGGAGGACAATAGAATGAAAGCATACGATACTCCGACTTTAGACGTAGAGTGGTTCACCGCAAGCACATCCTTGGATGTGAGTACAAAGGACACGGATAAGGAAAATCCCGGCACAGAGTTCGAGTTCTAATCTAAGCACAGAAAACACCCTCGACCATTTGGTCGAGGGTGTTGTTTTTGTTTAGTATTTGGTTTAGCCGTTTACGACGTTCTGCGGTTTCCCGTCTAAGTAAGCGGCAATGTTCGCTTGCAGAATGCCAAGCAGTCTGGCACGGGTTTCATAGGCTGCCCAAGCAATGTGGGGGGTAATGCGGCAATTTTTTGCGTGCAGCACTCGGGCTCGAGGACTTCACCATCCGCATAAACAACCGCAAGGTCCTCGGCGGCT
>ENA-OPCE01000703-OPCE01000703.1-human-gut-metagenome-genome-assembly--contig:-NODE-703-length-25793-cov-3.400303_pt1 | contig 25793 bp, 21 predicted proteins | sample MGYA00241247_ERZ501474 | MGnify/ENA primary metagenome ERZ501474 (study PRJEB25962, sample SAMEA2042572) | human gut metagenome | biome: human gut; feature: human-associated habitat; material: faeces... | reverse complement strand
TACGACCTCCGGGTTATGAGCCCGACGAGCTTCCAACTGCTCTACTCCGCGATATGGTCGGTGCACTTTCTTAGTGCTATATCATTATAGCAGATATTTTCATTTTGTCAACACCTAAATTTTGGCAAAGGAAAAATTTAGGGCGACCTGGGCAATGAAAAAGCAGCGGGCCACTGAAAACCCACTGCTCTCCCATCATCTGCCGATGATAACCTTAACCTGTGCTTAAGCACAAAAATATAATACTATATTCCGGCCAAAAAGGCAAGCGAATTGCAGATATTTAACGAATTTATTTATGGTGTATCATTACAGTGGGTATAAATTCAGCTGTGCAGCGGTAGCAAAAGGCACAAAATGCCCCGATAAAATCCAAAAATAGGCAAAAAACAACCCTGCCGCATGGCAGGGTTGCAAGCGATTTTAACTTATTTTACGCGGCTGATCTCGCCATGCTTTGCCAGATACTCGTCGCTGGCCGGGAAGTGGTTCTTGTAAGTGATGCTTACCACGGCGCTCTTGTCGCGCAGAACGGTTACATTCGCGTGGGACACATCTACGGTAACTTCCATATCATAGTCGGCCTCTACGATCATGCCGGTCTTGGTGTCGATTTTCACAACGCCGGTGCCACCCTTATAATATACCTTGCAGTTATCGGCAGTGGTGCCCTCAGACCAGGACAGCGGCTTAATGCTGTCTACAACAGAGTCGATGCCGCCCAGTGTATTGAAGAACCGACCCTGAGAGTCCTGACCCTTGTGGCTCATTTCAGCCATCTTAGGCTGGATCTTCATAGTGATGGTGCCGTCGCCGTTGTCCTCAACTACAACAGCCAGCACATCATCGGCAGTCAGAGAAGAGGTGACTAAGCTGTTGCCCTTCTCGTCCACATCGTCCTTCTGCACTTTGCCGGCGGTGGGAGGCAGGGCAGAGGTGCCTGAGTGAAAAATGCCGCCTACGATACCGGGTACCATGCTATTGATGGTTTTGTTCTCGTTACCGTCGATGATGACGCTGTTAATCTTTAAGTCCTCATCGCCGATAAAGGCGCTCCAAGTCTGTTTGCCGTCCGGGGTATTGAACTCGGCGGTCTCAGCCTTGGTCTTGTTGTAGGCCTCTACATAGTACTTGACTGCGTCCTCGGCGGTGTCCATCTTAATACCGCCGTAAGTGCCGGCCTGAAACTCGCCGATTACGGACTTGTCCTCATTAGCGGCAGCGTCGGCAGCTACGGGTGCGGTCTTGGCGGCAGAAAATACCACCTTAACGGCAAAGACAACCAAAACTGCGACCAGCGCAATCAGAAGGATGCGGATGACAACATCCAGTTTGGATTTGCGTTTCACATTCATAATAAAAAATCCCCTTTCTACAGTATAATAACCGATAGGAACATAATTTTCAACTGCTTTTTTCAAATCCGTCCAAAAAAAGTAGAAAATTCCGTTTTCGGTTGACTTTCCCGACCAAATTCAGTACACTTAAAATCAGCAAGTAGTACCTAAAAATACAAAATTCAGAGATACTATCTTGCAGAAGGGGGATTTTAATTATGGCGGAGACGCTGCAAGAAACCAAGAAGAAAGCCGGGCGGAAAAAACACCGTGCCGGTCGCATTGTGCTGGCGGTACTGGGGGTACTGATCCTGGCCATTGTGATTACGGATGTGGTGGTGTGTCACCATCGGTCGGACCCGGGCCAAATTCAAACGTACGACACCCAAAACCCGTATGTTTTGGAACAGACAGACATTTCCGGCCACCGCAGCGGCGGCGGGATCGAACCGGAGGAGACTCTGCGTGCCTTTAAGAATTGCGCCGAGAACCCGGACTTCTCCATTGATGTGTTTGAGTTCGATCTGCATGTCACCAAGGACGATGTGCTGGTGCTGCTTCATGACGACACAGTGGACCGCACCTCGGACAGCCAGCAGGTGTTTGGCGAGAAGGATGTGCGCCCGGAGAATAAGACTTATAACGAACTGCGCCAGTTGAATATGGGTGCGCAGTTTGAGACGGAAAGCGGCGAAAAGCCCTATGCGAACCTGCACGGGGATCAGGTGCCGGACGATCTGCGCATTTTGCGGGTGGAGGACGCGCTGGACTACCTGATCGCACAGGGCAAGGGCGAATATAAGTATATTATCGAGATTAAAAACAGCGGCGATTTGGGCACCCACGGTGTGGACCTGCTCTATAATATTATGAAAGAGCGCGGAATTATCGACCGGGTGATCTTCGGCACCTTCCACAAGGAAGTGAGCGCCTATGTGGACGCCACTTATAAGGATATGACCCGCAGCACTTCCATTGCCGAGGTGGCGGAGTTCTGGGCTGCAGCCCTGCGCAATGACGAGAATTACACGCCGCCCTGCAAGGTGCTGCAAATTCCCTATTGCGCGCCGTACAAGAACCTGGGCTTCAACCTGGGCACAGCCACGGTAATCAATTATGCCCACGCCCATGATATGGCCGTGCAGTATTGGACAGTGAACGACCCGGAGGACATGGCCTACCTGGTGGATTTGGGCGCCGATTGCATTATGTCCGATTACCCGGATAAGCTTTATGATACCATGCAGGATAAGGCGTAAATATCCGGCGATGGTGAAAACAGAATAGAATCAGTGTGTACCGGTCGGCATTTGTCGGCCGATATTTTGCGCGGTAATTGACCTGCAAAGTACAGCGGGAGTAAGACACCTTTCTATGAGGATTTGTGACCGATGTAATATATGATTTGTAGGGCACGATGCCCACATCGTGCCGCAATCCCTCAGTCACTTCGTGACAGCGCCTAACTGGCGCCCGTCCCCTTTGTCGCTGCGCGACATCTCCCCGCACTGCGGGGAGTCACCCTTTGCAAGGGAGCCTAAGAGGATGAAACCGATTTGCCTCCCTTGTAAAGGGAGGTGGCTGCGAGCCTGCGAGCAGACGGAGGGATTATGCCGTTTGTATTTTCCGCGGATAGCTTGCTCCTGCCGTGATTGCATAAGGGCAAAAAGAAAAGGAACGGCATTGCCGTTCCTTTTTTGCTATACACGATAGATTTACAGTACCTTATCCAGGAAGGTGGTCAGGCGCTCGGCCTTGGGGTGGTCGAATATATTCGTGGGGGTGCCTTCTTCCAGCACCTTGCCGTCGTCCATAAACAGCACCCGGCTGGCAACCTCCTTGGCAAAGCCCATCTCGTGGGTGACCACCACCATGGTCATACCGTCGTTGGCCAGTTCTTTCATCAGATCCAGCACCTCGCCCACCATTTCCGGGTCCAGGGCGGAGGTGGGCTCATCAAAGAGCATCACCTTAGGGTTCATGGCCAGAGAGCGCACGATGGCGATTCGCTGCTTTTGGCCGCCGGAAAGCATGGAGGGATAAGCGTCTGCCTTATCCCGCAGGCCGATCCGATCCAGCAGGCGCAGAGCGTTCTCGTTGGCCTCCTCCTTGTTCATCAGTTTCAACTGAATGGGGGCCAGGGTAATGTTGCCCAGCACGGTCTTGTTGTTAAACAGGTTAAAGTGCTGAAACACCATGCCCATACTGCGGCGCACCCGGTTGATGTCCGTCTTTTTATCCGTAATGCACTGGCCGTCAAACCAGATTTGACCGGAGGTGGGGGTTTCCAGCAAATTCAGGCACCGCAAAAAGGTGCTCTTGCCAGAGCCGGAGGGGCCGATCACAACGATCTTTTCGCCCTTTTCGATGTTTTCGTCTATGCCTTTCAGCACTTCCAGCTTGCCAAAGCTCTTGTGCAGGTCAGATACCTTTATCACTTTTTCTCAGGCTCCTTTCCATCAACTTAATGCCCAGGGTGATTACCAGTACGATCACAATGTAGATCAGAGCCATCACCAGGTAGGGGATCATAAATTCGTAGCTGTTGGAGCCAATGCGGTTAAACGCAACATACAGGTCCATAGCGCCTACGAAGCTGACCACCGAGGTCTCTTTGATCAGCGAGATAAACTCGTTGCCCAGCGTGGGCAGAATATTCTTGACCGCTTGGGGAATCACGATCTTCATCATGGTGGTGGCGTAGCTCAGACCAATGGCCCGGCCGCCCTCCATCTGCCCACTGTCTACGGACAGAATACCGGCGCGCATGATTTCGGAGATATAGGCGGCGGAGTTCATACCGAAGACCACCACGGCTACGGCCACGGAGTTCATGTGCAGGTTCATCAGTGGCATCAGCACATAGTAGAATACCAGCAGCTGTACCACAATGGGGGTGCCTCGGAACAGGCCCACATACAGCCCGGACAGACCGTTAAAGAACTTTGCCACCGGATTGGTGCGTGGAATAACCCGGGTGGTGGCGATCACGGTGCCGAAAACGATACCGATCAGCAAGCCCAGCATGGCGATCTCCGCCGTATTGCGCAGGCCAAGCAGTACCGTCTTGTAGCCGTCGTGATGAATAAAGTAGTCAAGGAAAACCTGAACTTTGTTGCTAAAATTATCCATAAGTTGCGTCCCTGCCGCCAAGGCGGCTTCTTGTCAAAAAATGCCCCACCCCAGTGCGGGGGTGAGGTGCGGATTCGTCTTTGTTTATTTGACCTGATTATGCCACATTGTTGATGGCGGTGGTGATGGCAGCTGCCGGTGCGGCATCTACGATCACATAATTCAGGTTGCCGTTGATCAGGTCCTGCATAGCCAGAGAGGCGTTGTCATAGCCAACGAACTGTGCCTTCAAACCGGCAAAGCCCATATCCTCGCTGCCCTGTACATAGGACTGACCGGTGGTGCCGTTCTGGCCGCCGATCTTTACGCTGCTGTCCAGGCCGTTCAGGATCTTCTCCACATCTTCCTTGGTCTTGCAAGCGTCAAAGGTGGTGTCGTCGCCCTTTACAACCACTTTCTGAGAAGCGGAATAATAAGAGTCGGTAAAGTCTACCTGCTTTGCGCGGGACTCGTTGACGGTCAAGCCGGCCATGGCGATGTCGCATTTCTGCTGCTGCACGGAGGTAACCACGGCCTCAAACTTCATGTCCTTGATTACCAGCTCTTTGCCCAGGCTGTCTGCCAGTGCTTTGGCAATCTCCATGTCAATGCCGTAGAAGGTGTCGCCCTTCTTGTACTCAAAAGGCTCAAACTCGGCGTTGGTGGCAACCACCAGCTGATCCTTGGCGCTGTCCTCGGTGGCGCTGGTCACGCCTGCCGGCTCACCGCTGCCAAAGTAGTGATTGCAGATTTCGTCCAGCTTGCCGTTTTCTTTGAGCTCTTTGATGAAAGCGTTGGCCTTCTCTTTCAGCTCCGGCTGCTTTTTGTCCACGCCAAAGGCGTATTCCTCGTCAGACAGTGCAATGTCGATCACCTTGACCTTCTGGGTCTTGGCGGCCTCTGTGGTGCCCTTGTCATCCTTGCCGCTGTTAGAGGAGCAAGCGGCGAAAGACGCAGCCACAAACAGGACAGCCAGCACCAGGGCAATGACTTTGTTAAACTTCTTCATTGTTTTGTACCTATCCTTTCAAAAAATTGCCGTACAGATACTTATAAATATACGGTTTATCGTGGTTCACTTTAGCACATTCCCACGAAAAATGCAAGAGATTTTCATAGATTATGCGCATAAATATGCAGTCTTTGCATAGCGAATGTATAGGCGCACAAAAAGGGGCGAAAAACAATACGCTTTTTTGTGCAATGTAGCATAAATCCGCTGCCGTTGACGAACGCCTGCCGGGGCGCTATAATAAGTAATAAATCACGCCCGCCCATCAAGGGGGGCTAGATAAGAGAGGTACAGTGTGATGATGACAAATATTCCTGAGCTGAAGCTGGGACTGGTGAGCGTGTCCCGAGACTGCTTCCCCATGGCGCTGTCCGTTGGACGGCGAGACGCATTGGCGGCAGCCTATGCCAAGTACGGCATGCTGCACAACTGCCCGGTGTGTATAGAGAGCGAGACGGATGTGGCGCCGGCTTTAGCAGACTTAAAGGCTGCCGGGGTCAACGCCTTGGTGATCTTCCTGGGCAACTTCGGTCCGGAGACGGCAGAGACCACTCTGGCCAAGCAGTTTGACGGCCCGGTGATGTTTTGCGCAGCGGCGGAGGAGAGCGGCGACAGCCTGCTGGACGGCCGCGGCGATGCCTACTGCGGTATGCTCAATGCGTCCTATAACTTGAACTTGCGTGGCGTGCAGGCGTATATTCCCCAGTACCCGGTGGGTACGGCAGCGGACTGTGCCGCCATGATCCGGGACTTTGTGCCGGTGGCAACGGCGCTGCTGGCACTGTCTGATTTGAAGATCATTTCCTTCGGCCCCCGTCCCCAGGACTTTTTGGCCTGCAACGCGCCTATCGCGCCCCTGCACCGGCTGGGCATTGAGATTGAGGAGAACAGCGAGCTGGATCTGTACGCTGCGTTCCACGCCCACGCCGGGGACGCCCGCATTCCCGATGTGGTAGCGGAGATGGAGGAAGAGCTGGGCGAGGGCAATAAGAAGCCGGAGATCCTGGCCAAGCTGGCGCAGTACGAGCTGACTCTGCTGGACTGGGTGGAGACCCACAAGGGCGCCCGCAAGTATGTGGCCATTGCCGGCAAGTGCTGGCCTGCATTCCAGACGGAGTTCCAGTTTGTGCCCTGTTATGTAAACAGCCGCCTGACCGCCAAGGGCATTCCCGTGTCCTGCGAGGTGGATATTTACGGCGTGCTGTCCGAGTTTATCGGCACTTGCGTCAGTCGGGACGCGGTGACCCTGCTGGATATTAACAACAGCGTGCCGGCCGATCTGTATGCGGAGAAGATCAAGAATGCGTATCCGTACAGCCTAACCGATACTTTTATGGGCTTCCACTGCGGCAACACCCCGGTTTGCAAGCTGTCCACCTGCGAGATGAAGTACCAGAAAATCATGGCGCGCACCCTGCCGGTGGAGTACACCAACGGCACCCTGGAGGGGGATATTGCCCCCGGTCCCATCACCTTCTTCCGGCTCCAGTCCACGGCGGATTGCCGGCTGCGGGGCTATGTGGCAGAGGGCGAGGTGCTGCCGGTACCTACCCGCTCCTTTGGCGGCATCGGCGTGTTTGCCATTCCCCAAATGGGTCGGTTCTATCGCCATGTGCTCATTGAAAAGAACTTCCCCCACCATGGGGCAGTGGCTTTTGGCCATTACGGCAAGGCCATCTTTGATGTGCTGCGGTGCCTGGGCGTTACCGATGTGGGCTTTAATCAGCCCCAGGGTATGCTCTATCCTACGGAAAATCCTTTTGCGTAAATCCGGATCACCATTGCCCGGCTCTGCAGAGCCGGGCTTTTTTGCGCCTTTTTGGGGTCAAAATGTGGATTTTTGCCCCCGGGGTTGACAAATGGAAAAATTGGATTATAATAACAATTAGCACTCGAAGTCAAAGAGTGCTAATTCTGAAATAACAAAGGTGATTTGAATGAGAAAAAAGCAATTCAAGGCAGAGTCTAAAAAGCTGCTGGATATGATGATCAACTCCATTTATACCCATAAGGAGATCTTTTTGCGGGAGCTGATCTCCAACGCCTCCGACGCGCTGGACAAGCTGTACTTCCGCTCTTTGACGGACGACACGGTGGGTATGAACCGCAGCGATTTTCACATTCGCCTGGCGGTGGACAAGGACGCCCGCACCCTGACCGTGACAGACAACGGCATCGGCATGACCGGCGAAGAACTGGAGCAGAACCTGGGCACCATTGCCAAGTCCGGTTCCTTGAACTTTAAGCAGGAGAACGACACCAAGGCTGCCGACGATGTAGAAGTGATCGGCCAGTTCGGCGTTGGGTTCTACTCCGCCTTTATGGTGGCGGACAAGGTGACCGTGGAGTCTAAGGCCTTTGGGGCAGATACAGCCAACTGCTGGACCTCTACCGGCGCAGACGGCTACACCTTAGAGCCTTGCGACAAGGCAGATTGCGGTACGGTGATCACCCTGCACTTGAAAGAGAACACCGAGGAAGAAAATTACGACGAGTTCCTGGAGCCGTACCGGATTCAAGGCCTGGTGAAGAAATACAGCGATTATATCCGCTATCCTATTATCATGCAGATGAGCCACCAGGTGCCGAACCCGGACAAAGAGGGCGAGACCGTGACAGAGGTGGCGGACGAGACCTTAAATTCTATGGTGCCTCTGTGGCGTAAGGCCAAAAGCGAGCTGAAGCCGGAGGACTACAATGCATTTTACAAGCAGCGCTTTGGCGACTATGAGGACCCGGTGGATGTGATGCACTTTAAGACCGAGGGTCAAGCCACCTTTGACGCCCTGCTGTATATCCCTAAGAACCCGCCTTTTGACTACTACACCAAAGAGTTTGAAAAAGGGCTGGCGCTATACTCCAACGGTGTGCTGATCATGGAGAAGTGCCCGGATCTGCTGCCGGATCACTTTAGCTTTGTGCGCGGGCTCATTGACAGTGCAGACCTGAGCCTGAACATCTCCCGTGAGATGCTCCAGCACGATCATCAGCTGAAGATCATTGCCAAGGCCATTAACCGCAAGATCAAGAATGAGCTGACCCGCATGCTGAAGAATGAGCGGGAGAAGTACGAGGCATTCTTTAAGACCTTTGGCGTGCAGCTGAAATTCGGCGTGTATGCCAACTACGGCGCCGAGAAGGACGACCTGAAAGACCTGCTGCTGTTCAGATCCTCTGCCGGGGAGGGTATGGTGACCCTGAAAGAGTATGTGGATGGTATGGCCGAGGGGCAGGATACCATTTACTATGCCTGCGGCGACACGGCGGAGAAGATCGCTTTGCTGCCCCAGACGGATGCGGTGCTGAGCAAGGGTTACCAAGTGCTGTACCTGACGGACGATGTAGATGAGTTTGCCCTGCAAATGCTCATGGAGTACGATGGCAAAAAGTTCGCTAACATTACGAAGGACGACCTGAATTTGGAAAGCGAAGATGAAAAGAAAGCCATGGAGCAAAAGAATGCCGACGCCAAGGGTTTGCTGGACACGATGAAAGAGGCGTTGGGCGAGGAAGTCAGCGCCGTGAAATTCTCCGGCAACTTAGGCAGCCACGCAGTGTGCCTGTCGGCAGAGGGTTACCTGTCCATGGAGATGGAAAAAGTGCTCAGCAGTATGCCCGGCGGCGGCCAAGGCGCCAAGGCCCAGCTGGTGCTGGAGATCAACGATAAGCACCCGCTGGCAGAGAAGTTGTTCGCCCTCTTAAAGGACGATCCGGAAACGCTGAAGAAATACACCAAGATCCTGTACGATCAGGCGCGGCTCATCAGCGGACTGGATGTGCAGAACCCCACAGCGCTGGCAGACAGCATTGTGGATATGATGTTATAATCCATATAAAAACAAAAAACGGTACCGCTTGCAGTTGCAGGCAGTGCCGTTCTTTTTTGTTCAGTCTGTTGTGCGTACCCACACGGCCATTTGGTCCTCCTTACCGTTTAGTCTGCGGCAGAAGGGGATGAAACGAAGGGTGCAGGGCACGGCCTTTGGCGGTGATGTGGTGTACAGATGATCGCCGCCTTGCAGACAGGTGCCCGCGGCCAGTAGGCAGCCGTCCCGATAGACGATCGGTGATTTGGAGTCCAAAGTAAGGGCGTGGATAGAGGGAGCACCCTGGGCCTCCAGCGCATAGATCAGACCGCCCCGACTGAGTGCCACCCGTCCGGCATTGGCGCCTACCCGGGCGTTGCTGTACAGCAACTGTACCGTGGGGGCAAAGCAAAAGCGCAGGGTGGTGGGGGCTGTGATCTGCTGCACATAGTAGCCGTCTTTTGCCGTAACAGGCTGGCCGTCCAGGGTAGGACATTTGCACCAGTCCGGCAGACGCAGGCGCAGGGTAAAGGGTCGCTTTAGCCGGGTGATCTTTACGGTGAAGTCACCGCTTTCCGGTAGGGCAGAGATGGTTTGCAGATGCCCAAAAGGCGTGTCCACCTGCGCACCCAAGGGCAGTTCAACGGCCAGGCTGTTGTCATCTGCATAAAATCCGTATTGTCCGATCCCGGCAGTGACCCGCGCCACATTGGGTGGACAGCAGGCGCAGTCAAACCAGTTTTGACGGCGCAACGCCTGGTGTTTGCGCTCCGGTACGGTATCGTTCAGCACACCCTCCGCCTCCAGTGGATTGGCGTAGTAGAAGTGGCAGCCGTCGGCGCTCATGGCTCCGGCAACTGTGTTCCACAGGGCAAGCTCCGCTACGGCGCCGTACGCAGCGTGCGGGTGGCAACGGTACAGCCGCTGCGCAAAGAATATCAGCCCGGCAGAGGCGCAGCTTTCCCCATATGCCAGGTCGTTCGGCAGATAATAGGCCGGGCCAAAAGCCTCGCCCACAGCCGTCTGGCCCAGCGCACCGGTCACATACAGTTTGGTGCCACACAGATCTTGCCACAGCGTTTCGCAGGCGGCTTGCAGCGCCCGGTTCCCGGTATGCTCTGCCACGGCGGCTGCCCCGGCATATAGGTACACGCCTCGCACCGCATGACCCACGGCAGTTGTCTGTGCGGTCAGCGGGCAGTGGGCCTGGTTATAAATATAGTCGCTGCCGTCGGTGTCAACGCCTCGTTCCCTGTCAAAAAACAGCGGTCGGGTGCCCCGCGTGCGGATAAAAAAGTCGGCTGTTTGCAAATAGTCCGCCTTGCCGGTGACCTCATACAGTTGTACCAGTGCCAGCTCTGCCAGCGGGTGGCCGGGATAGCCGGGGCGCTTTCCTCTGCCAAAGGTGCGGCAAATGCAGTCCGCTGCTCGGCAAGCAATATCCAATAGGACCCGCTCTCCCTGCATGGTCCACCGGGCACAGGCAGCTTGGGCCAAATGGCCGAAGCAGTACAGCTCATGGTAGTCCTTTAAGTTGGTAAATCGGTTTTGCAGGCCGTTGATGGAATACAGGGTGTCCAAATAGCCGTCCGTCTCTTGGGCGGCGGCAATGATCTTCACCGCTTCCCGGCTCTTTTCAGTTAGGTACGCTCGGTTGCCGTAGGGTATGGCATAGGCGGCGGCCTCCAACCATTTGTACAGGTCGCTGTCCTGAAACACCCATCCCATAAAGGCGTTCTCTTGACTGTTCTTGTCATCATAATACCATTTGTCCGTGGGGTAGGTGGGTCGGGGGCCACCGGCTTTTGCTGCGGCAATGGCATGAGCGGCCTTTTGGAAGTTGGCGATGCAGCTGCTCTTTGGCGCACCGGGCACCTGATCGTGCAGCACCTGCCATTGGTAGGGCAGTACGATGTCAGCTACCGTGCGGATCCGGGGCGCCCAAAAGGGGTCGGTTACGGTGATGTGTTTGGGGCTGATAGGTTCCATAAGCCTGCTCCTTGGGTAAAAAAATAGGCCTGCTTTTGTACAGGCCTATTATAGCATATTTTGTTTTAAGCGGCAATGTGGCCGGCGTTTGCAGTGGTGGTGGAAACCAGGCGGCGGGCGGTGGCGTCTTGCCGTGCCAGCCGGGCGCGGCGGCGCTGTCTGCGGGCATAGGCGGCTTTTTTGGCAGCCAATTTCTTTTCCCTGCGGGTGATCACCAGCCCCAGCACGGTGATATACAGTACAAATTCGGCGGCGAACACCAGCTTCATTTGGGTGGGGTCCAGCCAGTCCATCAGCCGGAAGGGCAGGCTCAGCAGGGCGTAGCCCACCACCAGGGCGGTCAGGCTCAGCAGGGCGGATGTGATCAAGTGTTTTACAGTGTATTTTTTCATGGCGTTGTACCTCCTTCAAATTGCAACTTCATTGTAGCAATTCCCAAGGGTGGGCACAATAGGACTGGCAGCCAGAGTACCAAACTTGTCCCTGTTAGTAAATATCTTTACTTCTCTTTGCTTTCGCCGCTTCTTCCGCTTTGTACAGGGCGGCAGCCACGGCGTGGGCGGCTTCTTCCAGTCGATCGGCAGGCACGGCAGAGGGGGAGACCACCACTATATTTTTGCCGCTTTTCTCTTTTACAATATACAAGGCAAGCCCCGCCTGCTCAAAAGGGGCGCTGTCCGGCAGCATCGGCGTTTCAATCTGCACCTGCAGGCCGTTTTCGCCCACGCGCACCGGATGGTCCGGCAGTGCCTTTGCCAGCAGGGCACACAGAGTCTTGGCTTTTCCGGTGTACAGACGGCGGATTTTTTTGGTGCGGGACTTCATATTCCCGTCCCGCAGGTAGGCGCACAGGGCAATCTGCTCCGTCTTGGACGCAGTTTGGGCAAAGGTGTCTTTCATTTGATGATAGGCGGCGGCCAGCGTCGGGCTGAGCACCATAAAGCTGATGCGAATGCCCGGCAGGAGCAGGGCGGAGAAGGCGCCCATATACACCACATTGCCGCTGCCCAGGGCGTACAGCGAGGGGGTGGGGGTGCTGCTGTACAGAAAGTCGTTTTCAAAGTCGTCCTCGATCACCACCGCGCCGGTATCTGCCGAGTGGGCGCACAGCTCCAGCCGCCGCTGAATGGGCATCACATCTCCCTGCCGGTTCATGTGGGAGGGAGATACATAGATAATGTCTGCGTCCTTGTACCGGGTGCGCACGGTGTAGCCGTGGGCGGCAAACACGGTGCTGCCCTGCACAAAGCTGCCGTCCGGGAAGGACACGGTGCGTCGCCCTTTCAGCAGCACGCAGAGGATCTCCAGCAGCATTTGCACCCCGGCGCCTACCACAATATGTTCCGGCGCAGTGACCACATTGCGCCGCTCCCGCACATAGTCTGCCAAGGCGCACCGCAAGTCGTACTCTCCCTGCGGCTCGCTGTAAGTGAGCAGCCGCTGCCGCTGGCGCAAGGCGCTCTTAATGTAGCGCTGCCATAGGGAGAAGTCAAAGCTGGACAGATCGGCGCTGTTGCCGGTGAGATCCAGCCGAGGCGGTGTCTGCACCTGCGGGCGGGGCATGGGAGCCGCCGGTGCCTTTGGCCCCCCGGCAACAAAGTAGCCGCTTTGGGGCTTGGCGTAAATATAGCCTTCCGCCGCCAATTGAAAGTAAGCGTTCTGCACGGTGGTGCGGCTGATCCGGTAAAGCTCCGCCGCCCGGCGAATAGAGGGCATCCGTTCCCCCCGGCGCAGTCGTCCGTCGGCGATCATTTCCTTAAACATGGTGTAGGCTTGGGTGTATTTTAGCATAACTGTACCTTAAAAAATCAGGGTTTTTGTGTCTTTTATTCCTGTCAAAATTAGTATATACTATAGATAACAGAAAAGCAAGGGGGCGAGAATTTGAAAAACTGCGTGGTCTTTAACGACCTTTCCGGCTACGGCAACTGCTCGCTGATGGCGGCCATTCCGGTACTGACGGCTATGGGCGTGCGAGTGCACCCGGTGCCTACGGCGGTGCTTACCCGCCAAACCGGCTATGACCGTTACTCTATGGAGGATTTGACCGGCTTTATGCCCCAATTTACTGCGGACTGGCAAGAGGTACAGCCGGATGGCATCATCACCGGCTTTCTCAGCAATCCGGCCCAGGGGGACTGCATTGCGGACTTTCTGGCTGTCCACCGCACGGCGGATACGCTCCTGGTGGTGGACCCGATAATGGCGGACGACGGCAGCCTGTACGATGGGTTTGATGAAGCACGGTGTAATGCGGTGCGCCGTCTGGCAGCACAGGCAGATGTGCTCACGCCCAATGTAAACGAACTGGCGCTGCTGTGCGGGGCGGAGTATACCGAGGATCCGGCGGCGGTGCGGCAAATGGGTGCCCGCTTGGCAGAGGATCACCGGGTGGTGGCGGTCACCGGCTATCGGCAGGGAACGGAGATCCACACCCTGGTGTTTGCAGGCGGGGACTGTACAGACTTGGCAGCGCCCTTGCGCCCCGGTTCCTTTAGCGGCACCGGCGATCTGTTTGTTTCTGTATTCACCGGCGGCTTGCTTCGTGGCCGGGCGCCGGCACAGGCAGCCAAACAGGCGGTGGATTTTCTCAGCCACGCCATCGCCGTTACCCACGGTACAGACCCTCGGGACGGCGTAGATTTTGAAAAGATTATGGAGGATCTGTTATGAACAAGACGGTAAAAAAGATTTCATTCACGGCGCTGTTCGCCGCTATGGTGTTCGGCCTGACCATGCTGCACGTTCCCATCGGTGCCGGCGGCTATATTCATGTGGGCGACGCCATGATTTATCTCAGTGGGCTGCTGCTGGGGCCTTGGGCGTTCCTGGCTGCTTCCATCGGCGCTGCGTTTTCTGATCTTGCCAGTGGGGTTGCCACCTATGCCATTCCCTCTGCCATCATCAAATTCCTTATTGCAATTCCCTTTGTTGCATTATATAATAAGAGCAATAAATTGCTGACGGTGTGGACGGCGCTGTGCACCATTTTGTCCGGTGCCATTACTGTTGGCGGCTACTATGTGGCGGATCTGGTGCTGTACCGGGAGGGCGCCATCGCAGATATACCGGCCAATGCCATTCAGGCGGTAGGCAGCGCAGTGGTGTTTATTGTACTGGCGCTGGCGCTGGACAAGGCCGGAATTTACAAAAGATTGAAGGGTTATCTCAATGGCTGATATTATTTATCGCTATTACGACGGTGTGTATCTGAATATTACAAATCAGTGCCCCTGTAACTGCGCGTTTTGCATTCGCTCTAAGGGCGACGCTGTGGGCGATGCGAAGGAAATGTGGTTTGACACGGAGCCTACTTGGGAGGAAATCAAGGCGGCGATTGACGCTTACGATTTTGCCCACACGGACGAGGCGGTGTTTTGTGGCTACGGCGAGCCCACCAATGCGCTGGACCACCTGCTGCAAGCGGCGGATTATCTGCGCACGGTGAACCCAAAGATTCACCTGCGGCTGAATACCAACGGCCTGTCGGACTTAATCAACGGCAAGCCCACCGCAGAACTGCTGTGCCGTCATTTTGACAGCATTTCCGTGTCTCTCAACGAGCCTACGGCAGAGAAGTATGATAAGATTACCCGCAACTGTTACGGCGGCAAGGCGTTTGACGCCATGCTGCAGTTCACTCGGGAATGTGTGGCGCACTGCCCGGATGTGCGTATGACGGTGGTGGATGTGATTTCGCCGGAGGATATTGAGAAGTCGCGCCAAGTGTGCGAAAGCACCGGCGCCAAATTCCGTGTGCGCAGCTTTGCTGCCGGAAGATAAAAAGGAATAACCATTCGGTTTAGCTAAAGTGCTGTAACGACGATTTTAACGGAAGCGGAAGTCATCGTTACAGCATTTTTAATTTTTGGCAAATTTTGGTGTCACAATACAGGCAAAAAACGACTCTAAACAGGTGAACGCCCGAAAGCGGGGCGGTTGTAAAGCAAGAAAAAACAAAAACCTGATAAGGAGAGCGTGCGTATGAAAAAGACCATCGGAACAATTTTAGCGGTACTTTGTCTGGCAGCAGCATTGCTGCTGGGCAGCGGCACGGCGTTTGCGCAGACGGCCGGGCAATGGACGCCCAGAGAACATCCCCAGGACACCATCGGCTGTGTAAACGGTGCTCCAAGCGATGAGATTATTGCCCAAGCAGATCGGGACCTGGGCGGCTGCAAATTCACCTACCGCGGCAAGGGGAAACTGACCGGATGGGAAGTGCCGTTGCTGGAGGAGGGCAAGGATTATAAAATTCTGTCGCAAAGCGGCCGCAGCATTACCATTGCGGCGTTAGACGAAGAGGGCTGTCTGCCCTATATCAATGCCAAGGTGCAGCAGCCGTCTGCTGTTGCCTCTACGGCTGCGGTAACCACTTCCGGCGTGGCTGCCGTACCGCCTGCAACGAAAAGAGAAACGGAAGCGCAGGCACAGATGCTTACGGAGAAACAGACGGAAAAAGCACCGCAAATGGAAGCAGGCAGCACAAAAGCAGCCACGGAAGCGGTGGACGGCGAGAAAGAAAGCACCGCCAAGGGAAGCCGGCCGGTATTGCCTTTGGCTGCGCTGGGCGCTTGTGCTTTGGCTGCGGTTGCCCTTGTTCTTTGGCAAAGAAAGCGGCGCCGATAAGAGAATAAGAAAAGAGAAAAGGGGGATCAGTCTATGACACAAGCAGAACGGGTGCGGCAGGCACAGGCCGGAGATGTAGACGCCTTTTGCGCCTTATATACCGCGTATCAGCAAAAGCTGTTTCATTATGCCTATTACAAGCTGGGCAATGTGCAGGACGCTGAGGATGTGGTGCAGGATTGTATGCTTACGGCCTTTGAACAGCTGGGTATGCTGAAAAAGCCGGAGGCGTTCGGGTCGTGGCTATTTTCCATTTTATATCACGGTTGCGCCGGTGCGATTAAAGAGCAGATCACACGCCGCAACCAATCGGATATTGCACAGTATGCCAACAGCCTTGCCTGTGACCAAACCGCAGCGTTTGCGCAAGTCGAACTGCAACAGGCGTTGGCGCTGCTTAGCGATACAGACCAAAATATTATTTTGCTGTCTGTGGTTGTTGGGCTGAAAAGTAAGGAAGTGGCAAGGATTACCGGATTAACTGCTGTAAATGTTCGACAAAGACGAAGCAGAAGCCTGGCAAAAATGAAGCGCTATTTGTCGTAAAGGGAGTGCGTGCTATGAAACAAAAGGATTTTGACTTTATTCAGCATAAATTTGAGCAAGCGCAGCCGCCGCTGCCGGACGGCTTGCGTGCAGAATGCCTAAAGCAGCGCATTTTGAAAAAAGAGTCCCATAAGGTGATTGCAATGCCTAAGCGAACTTCACGGTACAAAGCATGGGCGGTAACGGCGGCTTGTTTGGTCATGGTGTGTGCGGCTGCTGTGGGCGCAGGTGCAAGCTGGTATGGCGTGCCGGTGGACGGATTTCAAAGCGCGGCCCAGTTAACGGCTGTGACCGCTACGATGACCCCTGTGGATACAGGAGAGGCCGGTTGCGCAGAGGCCACAACGGTTCTGACTAAACAGCAACCGGGGGTACAGCAAATGGCAAGGGTTCAAACGGAAAACGGATATATGTATTACGCATACAGCGCAAGCATGGCAGAAAAAGGGCGCAATTGCGTTTATGTGTTTGAAGCGGCGTCTAACCGACAGCAACCGCTGACGGTGATTGAAAATGTTGCCCCGGCGCAGGCAACGCTGCAAGGCGTGATAACCCACGGGGAGCGCTTAGCGGTTTTGGCCCGGGACGAGAATTGCACCTATTTGCGTATTTATTCGATTGCAGAGCCAACAAAGCCGGTGCTGCTGTCTGCCATAGAGCAAAGCGGCGCTTGTGTGCAGGCCGGATTGGTGGGCGAAAACGTGTATGTGCTTTCTCATTTTGTTTTTGACCCAAAAGCGGAACAGTCGGTGCCTGCCTTGACGGTTAACGGCGAGATACACCGGGCGCTGCCGAAGCATATCGTGCGCCTTGCCGGTGTAAATCAGGCACAGTACACGGTTTTAGGCACGGTGGACGTACAAACCGGTAAAGCGGCGGAGGATGTGGCGGCTGTGTTGGGCGGCGGCACAAAGGTGCAGCTGACAAAAAAAGCGGCTTGTGTGGGCGCTTCTGCGGACGCAGACCGTACGGCGTACGGTGTAAAATGGAATTTGAAAAGCCAAAAATGTGCAAAAATCACGCGGCGAGAAGCCAAAACACTTTTTCAATTGCCCCATGAATTTGCGGCGGATTCTACCGAGCGTACCCTGTATGAGATGGGAGATGGTTGGCTAAGTATAGAGGAAAACTTGGAAACCGCTGCCCAAAGCCTTGCTCTGTATGATCGGGATTTTCAACTGCTGGATCGGTTGCAGCTTAAAGATGTGACCGTGTCGCACCGAGCCGCCATAGAGCGGGGGCAAAGGGTGTTTGCCCTGCCGTCTTATACGGCGGATGCGCAGCAACGGTACTATGGTGCTACGGTGTTTGAAATTCGGCAAAACAAAATTGTGCTGCTGAAAACGGTGCAAAATCCGCACCCGGAGGCAATGTATCCGGGGGATTGTGTGCTGACGGATTCATACGTGTATTGCTTCGATTTTTGTGAAAGCGGGGACGGTGTGTGCGCCCAGCGGTTTGCACACGCATACCGATAAGTAAAAAAGAGACTGCGGAAAAATTCGCAGTCTCTCTTTTTATCTGTGTGCCCTTGCACATTGGCGGCAAAGGGGAATAGAATGGTCGGTCCGTGTGCTTGAACAGCAGGCACATAAAGTTGAATGCAAAAGGAAAGACTTTGATGACCCCTGTTTTACAGACTGCCATAGGGCTGGCCATTCCGTTTGGTCGTTGCTGCTGCCCGCTTTGGAGCTGTCCGGCATATATGGTGTGACAATGGGTTGGTACGCCGCCGGTTTCGTTGTCCGGTATATACGACCTGCCGGTGTGTGGATATGCACGCTTGGTTCGCTGCGCACATAGTATAGTCTGACGGCTCCCGGCGACAGCTTCCTATTTTCGCCTTCGAAAAAAAGGGATTGCGTCCGGGACAAAAATTTGATAAACTGTAAGAGGTTAGTTGTAACTAACTTAGAACACAGGAAAAAGGAGAACACGCAATGACCCCTGTTTTACAGACTGCCGTAGGGCTGGCCATTCCGTTTGTAGGCACGGCGCTGGGCGCAGCCGCAGTGTTTCTTTTCAAATCCAATATTCCGCCCCGGGTGCAAAAGATTTTGTTGGGCTTTGCTTCCGGCGTGATGCTGGCAGCCTCCGTTTGGTCGTTGCTGCTGCCTGCTTTGGAGCTGTCCGGCAGCTGGCTGCCGGTTGTGATCGGCTTTCTCGCGGGGATCGGGTTTCTTTTGGGACTGGATCAGCTTACGGCGCGGCTGCATTTAGAGCCAAAGCCGGGCACGGCAGGCGCCAATTCTTTTTTGTTAGTGTTGGCGGTGACTTTGCACAATGTGCCGGAGGGTATGGCGGTGGGCGTGGCGTTTGCCGGTATGCTGGCAGGTGACGGGGCCATTACGCCGGCGGACGCCTTTGCCCTTGCTGTCGGAATCGCATTGCAAAATATTCCGGAGGGCACCATTGTGGCGGCGCCGCTGCGCAGCGACGGTTGCTCTCGCAGCCGTTCCTTTGTGTATGGGGTGCTGTCCGGTGCCGTAGAGCCGGTGGGCGCGGTGCTGACCATATTGCTCACCGCCCTGCTGCGTCCGGTGCTGCCCTTTTTGTTGGCTTTTGCCGCCGGGGCGATGGTGTATGTGGTGCTGGCGGAGTTGAACCCTCAGGCCCAAACCGGCCCCCACGGTCATACCGGTACCATGGGCGCTGCTGCCGGCTTTGCCTTGATGATGGCCATGGATGTGGCGCTGGGCTGAGTCGTCCTGGGGATAAAAAAGGCCGTCCGCTGCTTTGTGCAGCGGGCGGTTTTGCTTTTCTTTACGGTTTAGAACTGGTTTTGCCCCAGCTTTTCGGCAATTTTTTGCCCGGTGGGGGTGGTGGCCAGTCCGGCCTGTGAGGTCTCGCGCAGGCAGGCGGGCAGCTGGCAGCCGATCTCGTACATGGCGTCAATTATCTCGTCCGGGGGGATCACGCTTCGGATCCCCGCCAGCGCCATTTGGGCGGCCACCACCGCATTGGCGGCGCCGGCGGCGTTGCGCTTAATGCAGGGGGTCTCTACCAGCCCGGCTACCGGGTCGCACACCAGTCCCAGCATATTTTTCAGCGCCATAGCGGCGCCCTGGGCAATGGCGTCGTTATCGCCCCCTGCCAAATATACCAGACCACCGGCGGCCATGGCGGCTGCAGAGCCGATCTCTGCCTGGCAGCCCCCTTGGGCACCGCTGATGGAGGCGTTCTCGGCGATTACACTACCAATCCCGGCACTGACCAGCAGGGCACGCAGCAGTTCTTGGCGGGGCAGACCCTGTTGTTTCTGATAGGTGATGAGCACGGCTGGAATTACCCCGCAGCTGCCGGCAGTGGGGGCAGCTACAATGCGCTTCATACAGGCGTTGCTCTCTGCCACCTGTACCGCTGCGGCGATCACAGCGGACAGGTAGTCCCCCAACAGGGTATTGCCTTTTTGGTTATATTCCGCCAGCCGGGCGCCGTTTTGGCCGCCCATTTTGCCGGTGGTTACCGCTGTCGGGTCGTACTGGGTGATGGAGTCCTCCATGGCCTTTGCCATTTGGTCCATTTGGTCCAGCACGGCACTCTCCGGTAATTGGGTTTCCTTGGCCTGGGTGGTGAGTACCACCTGCCAAAAGGGGCACGCCCGATCCCGGCAGCGGCGCAGAATCTCGTCTATTGAATGGTACGGCATGGCGTTTCCTCCAAACTCAGATAACTGACTTTTTTAATACCCTCCAGGGCGCGAATGGCGGCAATGGTGGCGGCGGGTATCTCTTGGTCACATTCGGCAATAAAGGCGGCCCGCTTGCCCCGCCCGGAGCGGTACAGCCGCATTTCCGCAATATTCACCCTTGCCTGTGCCAGTAAGGCGCTGATCTTGGCTACCATACCGGGCACATCGGTGTTGCTGACAATCAGGGTGGGGTAGTCGCCGCTTACATTGGCCTCCAGCCCGTCGATCTCTGCAATATTGATGATGGAGCCGCCCAGGGACTGGCCGATCAGATCCAGCACCTTGCCGCTTTCGCCCACCAGGTGTAGCTGCACGGAGTTGGGGTGGGCGTTCTTTAGCTTGGCCTGCTCCAGCCGAAAACTCATGCCCCGGGCCTTAGCAACGGCAAAAGCCCGGGGGATTCGGGCGTCATCCGGGTGCATACCGCACAGCCCAGCGATCAGCGCCAGGGGCGTGCCGTGGCCGCTGCCGGTGAGCCAAAAGGAGCCGTACAGCCCCAGGGTGGCGTCCTTAACCGGCTCCCCCAGCAGTTGGCAGGAGATGTAGCCGATCCGCACCGCACCGGCGGTGTGAGAGCTGGACGGCCCCACCATCACCGGGCCTAAAATCTCAAAAATATTCATCACTTTGTCCTCCCTTGCGGAGTGGATAAAAAAACAGGCAACGGAGCCTTGTGCACCGTTGCCCTTTCTTATTATATCCGTCTTTGCCCCAACAGGCAAGCGCTTTTTTTATTCCTCCGTGTGCTTACGCTTGGCGGCGGTCAGCGCCAGCAGCGCAGCACCGCACAGCAGTGCGCCGGCAGCAGCGCCGGTGTGGCCGGTGGAGGGGGATTTGGCTGTGCTCTTTTTGGCGGCCTTGGCGGATTTTGTAGTGGTCTCTGTCTGTTTGGTGGTAGTCTCTTTTGCCGTGGTGGGCTCTGTGGGGACCACCGGGTCGGTGGGTGCTGCGGGGTCCGTAGGTTGTACCGGGTCGGTGGGACCTTCCGGGTCCGTTGGCGGCTGGGGATCGGTAGGGCCTTCCGGGTCGGTGGGCGGCTCCGGCTCGCCGGTCCCAGGCACGGTGAGGGTCACCGTTTGCAGACTCTGGTTGTCGCCCAAGGGGCCGGGATCAAAGAGAAAACCGGCTTCTTCCAGTTGGGCGGCGGTGTAAAAGGCCTTGACCGTCAGGGTGACGGTGGTGTCTGCCTTGGCGGGCGTCACGGCACCGGTGGTGGGGTCGATCACCTCCGGGTGGTCACTGGTCCAGCCGGTGACAATGCCGTAGTAGCTGAAGTCGTCGTCGCCGGTGGGCAGGTTTACCGGTTCGGTCACCCGGTCGGCTGCGGTGTTGTCGCCCAGCAGGGTTTGCAAATCGGCAGCCTTTTTGGCAGCCGCGTCCAGGCGCTCCTGGCGGCTGTAGGTGTGCATGGGCACCAGCACGGTCACTTCGCTTTCCTTGGTGCTTTGCAGGCAGGTGAGGGTCACGGAGACGGTCAGCTCTGCGCCGGTCTCGTCAAAGTTCAGCATATCCTCGGTAACGGCGTCGTAGTGGATCTTGCCGTTCTTGTCGATCACGGTGTAGTCCTCGTCCCACTGGTCGTTCTCTACCTTGTCCACCGTTACGGTGATCGGGTAGTCGGACTTCACTTTTTTGGCCAGGTATGCTTCAATGGCGCTCTGTACATTTACATCCTGATCGTCGGAGTCAATGTCTGCATAATGACCAAAGTCCGGGTCGCTGTGCATGCCGCTGTACTCGATCATCGCCAGTCCGTCGCCGGAGACGTTGAACAGGGCGTTGTCCGCCTGGGTCAGCAGCTTGTCTGCCGGGCTTTCCAGCTTAACGGTGATCACATAGTTGTTGTTTTTCAGCGCGGTGTCTGTGGCGTTAAAGGTCTTGCTGACGGGGGTGTAGCCCTCGGCGCTGACGGTGTAGCGGTACTGACCGAAGATGATGGTGTAGTACCCCTGTTCGTCCGGCAGGATCGGGTCGCCATAGGCGCCGGAAGCGCCGTTTTTGTACAGAGCCACCGTGGCGTTTTGCGGGGTGGTGTTGAACCGTACCTTGTATTGGGTGTAGGTCAGCTGTACCGAGATCCGACGGCTCTCGCCGGCAGCAACGGTAAAGTTGCCGCTGGCGGTCTGGCTGCCGCTTTGGTAGGTGGCGGTGTAGGTGTAGTCACCGGCGGGCAGCAGGTAGTTGTAGGTGTCGTAGCCGTACTCGTCCTCCTGGCAGGGCATGGTCTTGCCGTCCTTGTCCTGCACCTTTAGGGTGGCGTAGTCGGTGGTCTTGCCGGTGGCCAGGGTCACGGTAAAGGACACCTGGGTCGGGTCGTCCTGGGCTGCCGGGGTGTAGATGGCGCTGCCCAGGCAAAGCAGCAGGGCCAGCAGGCAGCAAAGGCTGCGGGTCATGTGTTTTTTCATTTTTCTCCTCCTTTTGCGGCACAAAAAAGCCGTGCCGATCTGGCGGCACGGATAGTATGGGTACGCAAAAGGAGCCTTAGAATGATCCCGTTCTAAAGCAAAACTGCACTTCCAACCTAAAGCACCGCAAACAACAGCTCGTGCGCGGCAGGTCTCCTGACTTATGCTTCATTCGCAAAAGCGGCCTTCTCACTCCCGGGGGAGCAATGGCTGCCGTTACCCAAACGGCGGTGCTTTCTTGTCAGCAAATACAGTAGAGGTTCGGGCTGCTCCGGATTCCCACCGGATTCCCTTTTCAGCCTTTGGCGGGGCGCGCAAAGGCACCAAACGCACGCTAAATTGTCTTTATGAGTATAGCATTTAGCGTGCGGCGTGTCAATATAAGTTCACCGGCGTTTTTCGATAGGTGGCAGTCCGGAGATTGGTAAAGCAGGCGGGGGTTGACAAGGCAGACGACTTTTGTGCAGACTATGTAAAGGTGTACCAAAACGAGAACGACCTGTCCGCCGTGCAGCCGGACAGTGACTTTACCGGCAGCTTTGATTTGGATGAAAAGCGATATGCAAAAAGCGCCTTGCAGCAGCAGGGCGCTTTTTATTGCGTATAGGGATGTGCTTGTGATATAATGAGGATGAGAGGCGCTTCAATCGGTTTTGCAGAAGTAAAGAACGCGCATTCTCTCTGGAAGGGGGAACACAAAAAATGAAAGCTATACTGAAAAAATGCCTGTGCCTGCTACTGACGGCAGGGCTGCTGGCCTCGCTGGCTGCCTGCGCCGGACAAACGGACACAGCGGTGGTAAAAGACCTGTTTGGCGACCTGCAAAAGGTCAGTTACAGCAGCACCTACACATCGCTGAGGGACAATAAGACCAACAAGACAGACAGCTGGCGGCAGGGTATGGTCTCCGGCAACGGACTGCAAGGGTTCGTCACCAGCGGCGACCCGTACAGCGATACCTTTATTTTCCAAAATATGCACTTCCTGCTGCCTAACAAAAACGCCCGTACCTGCCCGGATACGGCAAATGAGCTGGAGACGGTGCGCCAGCAGATCATTAAAGGGCAGGATATTACAGACAACGCCAGTTATGACGATGTGTACCGGTATCATCCGGGCGGCCAATTACGGATGGCGCAGACCAAGGCGCATGCCCAGGATTATGTGCGCTACACCGATTACGCCACCGGTCAAGTGGGCGTGCGCTATACGGACAAAAACGGCACCTGGCTGCGCCGTTCTATCACCTCCATGGCGGACGGCGTGGTGATCACCCGGCTGGACCCGTCCACGGCAGGTACGGCGCTGGACCTGACGCTCAGCTACGACGATCTGTCCACCCTGGCCAACTTTGGCAAAAGTGAAGAGGTGGACCTGCAATATAAAAAGGTCACGGCCCAGGACGGCAGCACCCTGGGGCTGATCGCCCATTACCCGGATTATGAGAACAGCGAGCGCAAGACCGGCGGCTATGCCACTTTGACCTATGTGCTGCCGGTGGGCGGCACCCGGGAGCGGGTGACGCTGGACAAGCAGACCAAGGAGAGCCAGTTTGTTGGCGACAATACCGGGGTGCGCATTACCGGCGCTGCCGGACTGGTGCTGCTGACCGTTAGCGACTACACCCTGGAGATGGGCAAGCTATCGGATTTTGCCGGGCAGACGGAGTATCCGCTGTTGGCAGATCTGCGCACGCAGCTGGAGACGGTGGCCGCCCGGTACAGCACCGACGGTGCCTTTGATTATGACGCCGCGCTGGCGGCGCATTTAAAGGTGTACCAGCCTCAATTTGACGCGGTGACTTTGACCCTGAGTGATGAGAATATCCAGCCTAACGAGGCGCTGCTGAAAGCGCAAAAGGGCAAGAAAGAGATCAACGCGGCGCTGGCCCAGCGTACTTACTATGCCGGGCGGTACGCAGCCCTGTGTTGCGCCGGGTATTCTACCGGGCGGCTTTACGGTATGTGGACCGGGGAGTGGAACACCGGTTGGGGCAGCAAGTACACCATGGACGCCAATGTGAACCTGCAAACGGCGGCGCTGAACAGCTCCAATATGAGCCGCGGCCCGCAAGGTTATGTGTACTTCCTGCTGCGCCAGATGCCGGATTGGGAGGAAAATGCCCGGGCCACCCACGGCTTTACAGACGCTATTCAGGCGCCGGTGAATACGGACGGAGACAAAGCGGTGCTGACGGAGACCTGCTATCCCTACCCCTTCCGGTACTGGAATGCCGGGGCGTCCTGGATGCTGTGCCCGCTGTATGAGACCCTGCAAAGCTACGGCAATATACAGATCCCCCTCAGCGACGAATTCAACTTGCAGGCGCTGCGCTCCGTTCTGTCTGCCACGGAAAAGGATCTGACCGATGCCCAGGTGGCAGCCATAGAGAGACGGGGCTATCTGCGGCTGGAGGAGGATGTTCTCTACCCGCTGCTGACTAAGTCCGCCAACTACTGGGCGCAGCTGCTGACCCCGGAATATTACACTTCGGCGGACGGCTCCATTCATTATGAAAAGGGAAAGACGGCGCTGGGCAAGGGCGAAAGTTACTGCATTGTGCCCAGCTATTCGCCGGAAAATAATCCGGATAATTACGCCAGCCCGTCAGACGCCAACTGCGCCATTGATATTGCTGCTTGCCGGGATAATATGGAAATGCTGCTTTCCGTGATGAACGATGTGGCTCCCGGCGCGGACCAAAGTCGGTGGAAGCAGTTGGAAACGAACTTGCCGCCTTATCTGTATGACGATACCGGAGCGCTGAAGGAATGGGCTACGACTGCTTTTGATGAGAATAACGAGCACCGGCACCTGAGCCACCTGTACTGTGCCTGGCCGCTGATGGAGACCCGGGGTAATGCCCAACTGACCGCTGCCTGCAAGCAGGCTGTAGAGAACCGGAAAAGCGAGAATGAGGCATCCCACGCCCTGGTGCACCGCAGCCTGATCGCTGCCCGGCTGCAAGATCGCGTTGCCTTGACGGACGCACTGGTGAATTTGATGAACCATAAGATCCGGTACAACTCCCTGATGACCAACCATGACTATGACCGGGGCAGCTGCTACTGTACGGACTTTGCCATCGGCTATTTGGGCATGGTGCACGAGGCGCTGGTGTACTCCAATGCCGATGAGATCGAACTGCTGCCGGCGCTGCCGGAGAGCGGATTTGACAGGGGCACCCTCACCGGACTAAAGACCCGCAACCGGGCCACCGTTACCCGGCTGCAATGGGATCTGGCGGCCGGTACGGTGCAGGCGGTG
>ENA-OPCE01000696-OPCE01000696.1-human-gut-metagenome-genome-assembly--contig:-NODE-696-length-26035-cov-8.177367_pt1 | contig 26035 bp, 21 predicted proteins | sample MGYA00241247_ERZ501474 | MGnify/ENA primary metagenome ERZ501474 (study PRJEB25962, sample SAMEA2042572) | human gut metagenome | biome: human gut; feature: human-associated habitat; material: faeces... | reverse complement strand
ATTTTTACCGTTTACCGAAAGTTCTGTAGGAATTGCATTTGACATATAATCGCCTTATATCATAATTTAATTTAAAATATACAATGTAATTATACCATCTAAAAAATGTAAAATTTCTGACTGCCTTGCAGCCGTCTGTATAAAAAGAGATTTTTAAGATACTCGCCAAGTTTTTCAAAATCAGTCGTCAAGGAAAGAAATACGGCACAGCGGTTTTTATGCCCTCTGTGCCGTATTTGTGATGTTTCCGTGATGGATCGTTAATTGTTACTTATCTCTGATTATTTGACGGAATGCCTTTTCCTCTTATCAAATACCGTTACACCTGTCAGAACACCGCCGCTGACAAACAGCAGTGCGATCCACAGCATGAGGTTGCTGTTGTCGCCGGTCGGGGGAGACTTCGGCAACTTAGCCGTTACGGTGTCGGCCTTGGCGATTTCCTTAGTGCCGTCCTCGTCACTGTAATACTTATTACATCCGCTACAGTACCAATAATCGATATTGCCATCGGCATCCTCGGTCGCCGCCTTGGCCGGGAAATGCTTTAAGTCGGTGTGGTTCTTCGGGTCAAGCTTACCGTAGGATTTGCCGCAGACTTCGCATACTGCCTTATCCCTGCAGGTTTCCTTACCACCGATGTGGTTTGTGATCACCTTTCCACAGTAATCGCAGACATGATCCTTATCCGCGTCCTCGTGGTTGGAGATTGTCTTTCCGCAATAGTCGCAGATATGGTTGTTGTCCACATCCTCATGGTTGGAGATTGTCTTTCCGCAGAGTTCGCAGACGTGGTCTTTGTTTGCATCTTCGTGGTTGGAAATCACTTTGCCACAGTGATCGCAGACGTGATCCTTATCCGCGTCCTCGTGGTTGGAGATTGTCTTTCCGCAATAGTCGCAGATATGGTTGTTGTCCGCATCATCATGGTTGGAGATTGTCTTTCCGCAGAGGTCACAGATGTGATCTTTGTCCGCGTCCTCGTGGTTGGAGATTACCTTTTCGCAATAGTCGCAGACGTGGTCTTTGTTTGCATCTTCGTGGTTGGAAATCACTTTGCCACAGAGGTCACAGACGTGATCCTGATTCGCATCCTCATGGTTGGAGATTATATTTCCGCAAATGTCGCATATGTGGTTTTTATCCTCATCGGTGCAATTATCCGTTTCGATGCCTTCCGTACAGCCGTCTGCCGTGCATTGGCGGGTGTGTGTGCCGTCGCCGTTTGATGTCCATTCGCCGAAGGTATGCCCGTCGTTGACCGTTACGGTCATTTCTGCGGTGTTGCCCGCCTTGTCGGTGACAACGATTTTCTGCTCGCCGTCCGCCGGAGCAAGGGTAAAGCTGCCGGTTGTGTCAAGCGTGACCGCCGTGCCGTTTACGGTAACGGTATCCACATATTTCTCGGTGATCGTGACCGTCTGCGCCTCGCAGTAGGTCTTGCCGTCCTCAATGCCGGTGATCACCGGGCTTGTGCCGTCAAGCACAATGCCGTCCGAGCAGATGTAGTCCGTATTGCCTGCATTATCGGTCAGTCTGACATAGATAATGTATTCGTTATCGGGGTCAATGCCAAACGGTGCAGTGTACGCTGTGAAGGTCATGCCGTCAAACTCCGCTTTTGTCAATTCCTTATCTGACAGCAGATATTCAACCGTTACCGTTTCACCGCTGTTGTCGGCGGCGTTTATCGTCACCGTTTGCGTGTCCTTAAAGAACAGACCGAAGGTGATATTGTTGAGGAACGCTTTCCAACTGTTCTCGTTGATTTTAATTTCGCCCGTGGGCTTTTCGCTGTCTTTCCACCGTGCTTTAAGCGTTATATTCTCGGCAGGCATGGTCACGGGAATATCCCTATCCCAGCCGATAAAGGTGTAGCCCTCTCTTGTCGGATTGTCAGGGGCGGTAATTTCTGTACCGTAATCCTGTGTAATGGTTGCAATCTCACTTCCGCCGTTGGTATCAAAGGCTATTGTATACTGATTGATTTCCCATTGTGCTTTAACCGTTATATTCTCCGCCGGCATGGTTTCGGGGATTTCCTTATCCCATCCCTTAAAGGTATAACCTTTTCTTGTCGGGTTGGCGGGAGCGGTAATATTCGTGCCGTAGTCCTGCGTAATCGGAGCAATCTCGCTGCCGCCTGCGGTGTCAAAGGTGATTGTGTACCGATTGATTTCCCACTGTGCCGTGACAGTAATATTCTCCGCAGGCATGGTTTCGGGGATTTCCTTATCCCAGCCCTTAAAGGTATAACCTTTTCTTGTTGGGTTGTCAGGGGCGGTAATTTCCGTACCGTAGTCCTGAGTAATGGGTGCAATCTCACTTCCGCCGTTGGTATCAAAGGTTATTGTGTACTGATTGATTTCCCACTGTGCCGTGACAGTAATATTCTCGGCGGGCATTGTTTTGGGAATATCCCTGTCCCAGCCGATAAAGGTATATCCTTCTCTTGTCGGGTCGGCAGGAGCGGTAATTGGTGTGCCGTAATCCTGCGTTATGGTAATATCCGCTTCGCCGTTTTCGGGCTTGACTGTGACGGTATATTGATTGATTTCCCACTTCGCCCAATATTCCTTGTTGCCCGTTTCGGTGTCGCCGATTGCCGTAACAGGAGAGCCGGTCAGATTTTCGTTGTAATACCAGCCCTTGAAGGTGTACCCGGTGCGCGTCACATCTGTCGGGAGTGTTGCACCCACGCCGTAGGTGTATTCGGTGACATTGCCGTTGTTGATCGTGCCGCCGTTCGTATTCAAGGTTACGGCATAGGTCGGGGCTGTCCACTGCACCGTCAGTTCCGTCACATCAGCAGGAACACTGGCACCGGGCGCGTAGAGCTTACCGTTGCTTCCGAGCCACATGAAGTAGCTGCCTGTATTTCCGTCCGGGCGGGTCAGACCGTCGGACGCAGGCGCGGTAAACTCGCTGCCGGTTTTCACGATGATTTGAATATCCTCGGAGCTATTACCCAGCTTGCCGCCGCCAAGGTCAAGGGTAACGACCTTCAGTCCGTCAGAACCCAGTGTGCCAGGGTTCAGGACTTCAAGGACGGGGCGGAAACCGAGGTAGACGTTCCGAAACGAGGACGAGGTGTAATACCAGAAGCGGGCCGAGTTGTACCCACGGTACGCCCGGAACGACTCGGCGGCAGAAGAAGTATCCTGTCCCCACGAATACATTTTATTCCAGTTTTGGATATATCCGCTGTTCTTGTTCAGCATCGTGTCCCATTCGTTGCTTTGGGGCACGCCGCGTTGGGAATCGCCCGAACCTGTAAAGTCACTTCCCACAGACGGTGCGCGCAGGGTATAGTCCACGCCGCCGCTGGCATAATTTTTGCCGAAAATCAGACCTTCGTCATTCAGGCCACCCCAGCTAATCGTATGCGTTACGGCATAGTCCGCCACAAACAGGCTGTGGGGATATTTGTTCTGCTGTGCATACTCCTCGGTGGTTGCCGTCGCAGACGTGAGTTTGTAGGCTTCTATCGTTCCCACATAGGTAAAGGGAACATAGTGCAGCGACGTATCCGGCAAAGAAACCGCACCATCTGAGTTTCCGCCGTTTGCCGTTCCGGGAATATTCATCGCCGAAAGGTCAAAGTAATAGGTGTCGCCGGGTTTGAGGGAAAACTGTTCTGATAAAGCAAACTGCGCCGTGAGCTTGGTAACGTCCGCCGGAACGTTGTCGCCGGGGGCGTAGAGCTTACCGTCGCTGCCAAGCCACATGAAGTAGCTGCCTGTATTTCCGTCCGGGCGGGTTAAACCGCCGGACATGGGAGCGGTAAATGTGCTGCCGTTTTTCACAATGATTTGAATAGCATCGGAGCTGCCGCCCAGCTTGCCGCCGCCAAGGTTGAGGGTAACGGCTTTCAGCCCGTCAGCGCCCAGCGTGCCGGGGTTCGGGACTTCAAGGACGGGGCGGAAACCGAGGATATTCTTGAAATGCTGAGCAGTAACGATGTTCCAGAAGCGAACCGACTTGTACCCGCGAAACGACGCCGTAGCATTTCCCGGAGTGTCTTGTCCCAACGAAGACATCTCGCTCCAGTTTTTGATATATCCGCTGTCTTTGTCCAATATCCTATCCCATTCGTTGCTTAGGGGCGTGCCACGTTGGGACTCACCTGAATATGTACGACCACTTCCCACAGACGGTGCGCGCAGGGTATAGTCCACGCCGCCTGCGGCATAGTCCTTGCCGAAAATCAGACCTGCGCCATTCAGGGCATCCCAGCTTACATCATTTGTTACGGCAAAATCCGCAATGAACAGGCTGTGGTCGTATTTGTTCTGCTGTGCATATACCTCGGTGGTTGCCATCGCAGACGTGAGCTTGTAGGCGTTCACCGTTCCTGCGTAGGTAAAGGGAACATAGTGCAGCGACGCATCCGGCAGGCTGCCGTTAGCCGTGCCGGGAATATTCATCGCCGAAAGGTCAAAATAATATCTGCCGCCGGGGGTGAGGGAAAACTGCTCTTCCACCTGCTTTTCCACCGTCAGCGCAATGTCTGTGAAATTGCTTGCGTAGTCGGTTTTATAATCGCCGTTGTACTGCTCGCTGAAAACTTTTAAGGTATAGTTGCCGGGTGCAATATCAGACGGGATTTTGATTTCAACCGTTCCGCTTTCGGCAGTAGGCTGTGCTACTCTGCCATAATACTGTGCGCCGTTGTTATCCGCAATGATGGCGGAGATATATTCATTTGCCCCTGTGGTCGCTCCGCTGTAATTCAGCGTAATGGTATCGTTGGGGTCGGCATCGGCAGTTTTTTCCGTTACGGCAAAACTGCGGCTACTATCTAAAAGCGTCAGTTTCCACTCGTTTCCGCTGTATTCGGAAATCGGGGTCAGCCCTCCGTCGGGCTTTCCGCCCACGGCGGCAGATGCAAAAAGGACAGAGTTCAGATTTAAGTTAAAAGCAGGACGAACAGTCCGATGATTATTTTTCTTGCGGATAGAGGCCCCAGAGTATTGGACAGAACCATCACTACTCACGATGGCGACATAAAAAGTCTTGGAGCCGGGAGAGCGCAGGTACCAACTGCTTGTCACCCAATTCGGATGCGCAGGATCCAAGGCACGCAGATCGTTGTTTACCGCAATAGCCTCTTTTGTGGAAAGCGGCCAGAATACAGCGTTATCCACCTGCCCTCCCGCTACACAGTCGGTATTTTCTCCGTTGTAACTTCCACTTGTAAGCGTCCGTTTCTTTACGGCAGCATTTTCTTCTGTCGTCAGCTTTTCCGCAAGCGCGTCTATCGCGGTTTTCAAATTACTCGGTGCGTATTCGTTGTATAATATGGTATCGACAAATGGTATAACCCCCATATTACCTTCCGCAAGCAGGGTAATATCCCCTTGTGCGCTTGTAACACCGCTTCCGTCATAGCCGATAACTCGCCATGCGGCAGGCTTATTTTCTTGGTTTTGCCCAAAATACACAGTCGGTGCGGTCGCTGTGTTTACATTTTTACTTAACACACTTATTGCATCTGCACCAAGCTGTATCGCAGCAGAGCCCCCTGCCCCAACCTCCTCGGCAAACACGCTTATCGGCGTAAGACAGAGCGTCATGCATAAAGTCAGCAAGATACTAAGTATTCGTTTTTTCATATTCTGTTACCTCCGTTTTGCAATCTCAAACTATACTTTTTTCTTTTTCAGTACAATGTATAAGATTAAGCCGAGGTTGCCAAGCAGCGCAACTCCTGCAACAGAGCCTATTGCAACCAAAGCAGGTGAAGATGCGGGTTCGGATATGTTTCCTTCGGATATGTTTCCGAAGCCTGCGGGAACGGCTACATCTGCCACCGCTTTCACACCGGTGTCTTTCTCACCAATCCACCAGTTGCCGTTTTCACCGATAAATGGGGTAAGACCGTCCTTGCCGTCCGCACCGACAACTTTACCAAGATTGACTACCTTGCCGTCGGTATAGGTGATAACAAGCTCGCCGTCTGCGTTGATCTCCGCTTTGGCTATTCCGATGCCGTCCTTACCGTCTTTGCCGTCAGAGCCGTTTGCACCGTTTGTTCCATTTGTTCCGTCCTTGCCGTTCTGTCCCGATGCACCTGTCTCTCCGGTGTCGCCCTTTTTGCCTTGTTGTCCGGCTTTACCGGTATCACCCTTTTCGCCTTGTCGTCCGGCTTCACCGGTATCGCCCTTTTCGCCCTGTTGTCCGGTTTCACCGGTATCGCCCTTTTCTCCGGTGGCTTTCACACCGAGGGATACCCATGTCTGTCCGTCGTCGTAGGAGATATACCAGAAGTTATCATCACCTATTTTAAGCTTTGGCGTTACACCGTCTTTTCCGTCCTGACCGGGCGCACCTGTTTCTCCCTTGTCACCCTTGTCGCCTTTGTCACCTTTATCGCCCGTCAGCTCCGACAAAGCAATCAAATTATTCCAGGCAGAATCATCACTGTACTTCCACTGTATAAATCCATTATATACATTCAGTTCAATTTGCTTTCCATCTGCGCCGTCATTTCCCTTCAACTCGGAAAGTGATACAAGAACACGGTAAGCGTCGTCACTTTCGCCCACATATCGCCACTGGATACTGCTGCCGTCACTGCGTAATTCTATTTCTCTGCCGTCCGATCCCGTAAAGGTTGAGAAGGTTTTGGTATTGGATAATGCCGATACCGTTCCGTTATTGCCGACAGAGGAAACCGCAAAGGTGTAGGTGGTATCCTCTTCCAGAGTATCGTATGTATATTCAAAGGTCGTGTCTGACAGCGGAGCATCAGTCACACGCACAAAATCGCCGTCATCCATACGCATCCAGATATGATACCCTGTATAGGGGCGTCTGCTGTCTGCAGTCGGTGCCTTCCAGGTGATTTTTGCACTTTGATTGTCTGTTACGGATACGCTTGTAAGTGTAGGTATGGGCGGTGCGGCACGAAGATTGGTCAGCACATATCCGAACACAGGAATCTTCTGATCTCCTGCCGTCCATGTACGCATACCAAAATCCCAGGTAAAGCCGTATTTGTTTGAAACATCGTAGTCGATTCCATAGGAGGCAAGGAGCGAACGGCGGTCGATGTTGTTTACCGTACCGCTGGCGCCGTTGCTTTCCGTTGTGGTGTAGACCGTACCTGTTGCTTTGCTGTAGCTCAAATCGATTAGAAAACCCATATTGAATGCGTCTACGCCCCATGTGCTTTTCATCGAAGCGGAGAAGCCGTGAGCCATCTCAACTCCCTCGGCATGCTCAGATGTGGTAGTCCAGTCGTTCGTGATACTGCTTGCACCGAAGCCAAGCTCATATTTTTGCTTACTCAGCGACTCAAATTTCGAAACATAGTCGGCGGTAGTAGCGGTATTCGACCAATAGGCGAACGGGTCGCCCTCGGCGTTTTCCGGCAGTACATGGCTGTTCAGTATCGGCAGAGCCTTTGCCTTTCCCGTTGCAATGTCTTTCTTGTAGGTTTCGTTATACAGTACCGCAAACTCATCGTAATACTCTCGGTCGAGCATGGTGTAAACCGGCTGCCCGGGGATCATCAGGGCGATGGTATTTCGCTCGCTCAAGTCAAAATCGCCCTTCCCGGGGTCATAAAGTGAGTAATAATAGGTTGTCGCCGGCACACGGTACAACACCACGGAATCGTTGCCGCCGGCATTGAAGGAGGCACTGTATTCCTTTGAAAGGGTATCCTCTGTGCTCTTGGTAAAGTCCATGGTATATCCGAGTGTCGCCTCGTATCTCCATACCTTCAGATCTCCTTGTGCGACGATGGACGCACCGAAGGAGGTGTTGTGCGATGAGGATTTCGTGTCCGAATAGCCTGAGGAGAAGGTGTAGGTGGTTGAGCCGTCGGAGAAATCAAGATCATAGTCACCGAGCTCCGAGAAATACGGAGCCGCCTGGAGCACCGCCTGCACCTGTGCATCGGAATATCCGTAGCCCTTGCCCTCATAGCGAGCAAACAGACCGTCCTTGTTCACGTCAGCCGCAAGCAGTATGCAGTTATACGGCATATCCCATGCAAGGTCGGCATCGTGGCAGAGCTTGGAAAACTCGTCCTTTTCGGCTGTTACTGTATACTTGCCGGCGACCGACAGCGTGCCGCTGCCGAAATCCTCGCCGTAGAAAACATCGGTGAACAGGTCGAATTTACGCGCCGAACCGCTTCCCTTTTGCCTTTCGGCGGCAAGCGCGATCACCTGCTCGCGGCCTTCCGTGTTGTGGTCAAAATTGCCTGCGATGACATCCTGATACCACCACCATCTCGCGCTTGAATTCTTTTCGCGCGCGGTGTCGCGCAGAAGATTAAGCGCGCCGTTCTGCTGCACCTCATACAGTCCGCCTGCGATCCATACCTGCTCCGGCGTACCTCTGCCGTTGATCGCAACGCTTGTCATAGCGGGCTTCGGCTTCACGCCCAGATCATTTGTTCCGTTTGCGGTATAACCGCTCATGGTGGTTTTCTGCACATTCGTTATTGACTTGTTCTGACCGTAATAAACGGCAAAGCCCATGTTTTCGTTGTCGGTTTTCTTGTCCCAGATAAAGCCCTTCTTCTTTTCTTCCCTGACTTCACGGAAATATCCGGCAATTATGATTTCCTGCCAACCGTCGCCGTTGATGTCTCCCGCGGCAAGGTTTCCGTAGCGGATATGATCGTAGTAACGGCTGCCGTCCGCTTTTTCATCCTCGCGGTTCAGGGTCATCAGGGACTTTTGATCCACTCTTTTGAGGTTTCCGTTTTCGGCTTTGTATACCGAGAGCTTTGAAACAGCCTTACGGAAGGAATCGCCGGAAATCTCCTTGTCCCTGCCGTCGATCTTATCCGGCTCGGCAATGCCTGCGTACACGATAATCTCATCGCAGCCGTCACGGTCAATATCCGCCGAGACAAGCGACTTCGTGATCTGGTCGCGCTCATACAGAGTCGTGTTCCAGCCGTCGAAATAGGCATTGCCGCTGCCCTTGGATTTGACAAACGATTTTCTTGAAAGTCCCTGCTCTCCGGCAATTCCCGTGCCGGCGATTCCCCATAAATCATCATTGCCGACGTAGGTGATAACGGCGGTCATCTTTCCGTCACCATCATAGTCGCCCGCCGTGACATTGAAATAGTGGCGGAATTCCTGGTATTCCAGCTCGCCGTAACCGGGTTTCTTGCACGCCCACATCGGAGCGTCGGCAATTTTCTGAAGCTCGGAGCGCTTGTTGTTTACAAGGTTTTGTACCCAGTAGCAGATCTTCGCAGTGTTCTTGGAATTATCCATATCGCAAAGACCGACAAAGATAGCATGATCGTTTCTGCCCGTGCCGAGTGGGTCGTAAGCTGTTCCAACAGCAAATGCAACATTATCGACAGCAGAAACCCGATGGGCACTCGGTGTACATTCGGCAATGTTGATACCGAAATTCCACTTACTGTATACCTTGGTATGATCCTGCGCAGCCTGCCCCTCTGCGTTGCGATAGCTGTAAATGATCGGCTCATACCATGGGGTGATGGCAAAGGGCTGACCCTTTTTTGTGCCGTACGGGTTGCTTTCATCCTCTGCCCATCCGATCGGTGGGGTTGTGTCGGGTGTGAGCAGTGTGCCGTATGCACTCGAGTCGGATGCCGATACTCCCATAGTGGCATAGCTCATAATAGGTAAAGCAACACACATCACCATACATAGGGTGAGCAGGGTACAGAGTATTCGTTTTTTCATTTTCCGTTTCCTCCCTTCAAATATTGTGAACGGTATTTATCCGCAAACAGAGCGACACCCTGTTTTAAGACCTCCATTTGGGTTTTTAAATAATATTCATCCTCAAACATAGCATAGTGTACACAGGCACGAACAAATATAAAAATCAACGGTGTAATCACCGTGTACGGAATACCGATTTTCGGCTCCAACCGCTTGGCATATTCGGTATAGCGCTCATTCACTCCCTCAAAGAATTTCTTGCCGTGCTCAATATATTTCGGATGAGTATAGACCTGATACATCAGCCGATATTTTTTGCCGTGCTTCTTTGCGGTCCAATACGGAACCTCTCTCACAAATCGGACAACATCATTCGGGTCGGTGGGGGCTTTTTCCATAAAATCATCCTCAACCTTTTCCATACAGTATGCAGTTGATTCAATAATCAGTTCATCCACACTATTGAAATAGGAATACAGATTTCCCGTTGTACACCCACACGCTGCCGCCAAAGCCTTGATACCCGTACCGGTCAGCCCGTTTTCAGCATAACATTCAAAGCATTTTTCCATCATTTCCCGCTTACGCTCGTTGTGTTGTTCCTCTGTTGTTCTCATAATGTTCGCTTCCTTTTGATAACTAATCAATTAATTAACTATAGTATAACACAGGACTACGGTAATTTCAACAATTTACTAAAAAAATTTTGCAAAATATTAAAATTTTATCGTATCTATCGGAAATTTTACGGCTATAGCCGTACCCTTTTCCGAACTTTCTTCCACACGGACTTTACCATTGTGCAATGTGACGATTTCCCACACCAAAGAAAGTCCCAAGCCTACGCCACCGTATTCCCTGCTTCGAGATTTATCCACACGAAAGAAGGACTGAAAAATACTTTCTCTGTATTGTTCGGGGATGCCGTAGCCGGTATCCGCAACCGTAATAACAAGCTGATTGTCTTTGTACGTTACGGTAATATTCACTGTATCGTCAAAACGGTTGTAGCGTATAGCGTTTTCGGTCAGATTATATAACAAACGGTAAATCAACGTGTCACTGCCTGTCATAACAGCGTCGCCCGTGCTTTCAAGTGCAATATTGTTCTTCTCTGCAAGGTCAGTGAAAATTTCTTCTACCATAGGTCCTATCTCTATGCGGTCGGCACACGATACTGTACGAAGCTTACTCATTTCCAACAAGGTTTTTGTCATTTGCGTCATTCGTTCGGTCTGCTCACATAACAATCGGAGAAACTCAGCCGTTTCCGGCAATACCTCGGGATGCTCTGCCGAAAAAAGTTCAAGCTGTGCCTGCATAAGCGAAAGCGGCGTACGCAGCTCGTGTGCAGCGTTTCCGGCGAACTGTCGTTGAGCTGTGAATCCCTCATCAAGACGGTCAAGCATCAGATTGAATGACTTGACAAATTGTCTCATTTCAGGCAAAACCTCTTCGGTTATCTTCATATCCGTCAAATTGTTAGGCTGAACCTTCTCAACCCGAGCTGTAAAAGTAAGCAGAGGCTTCAGCACATGCCCGCTTAAAAAATACGCAAGCACACCGCCTAACAATGTTGCCGCCGTAATATACCCATTGGTAGCGATAAAGGATTCCTGTACTCCGTTAATTACAATAGTCAATTCACGATCAAGCTTTTCGTGTTCGGGATCGAAAAATTCGGGTTCTCCTTTGTCCGTATCTCCGTAACCTGTAACATAAGAACCTATGGAATCCATGTAACGGCTGCCGGAATAGCCGATAAGAACATTCATAAAAATGCAGGTAGCTCCGATAAGAAGTGCAGTCATCAAAGTTATGCGCCATTGCAAGGATAGCCTTTTCATTCTTTTTCTTCCTCCATAACATATCCTTCACCAATGCGATTGCGAATCGGGTCATATCCGAGCGCCGCACGCAGTTTCTTTTGTAATGCAGAAATATGTACTCTTATTGAATTGCTGAAATTGTCAAAATTGATGTGATTGCTTTTTAGTTTATAATAGCAAAAATCACGCTGCAAATTTGCAACGTGACTTTTGTTTTAAGGAAAGCTATATATTAACTTATAAACTATTTAACGCAGATCATCAAATCTTATATTTTTCCAATGCTTTTTCATATTCTTCGCTGTCATCACCGTATATAACAACTTGCAATGGATTACTTAAATCAAGACTGTAAATGCCCAGTAAAGATTTTGCATCAACTGTATAACGGTCTGAAACTAAATCAACATCATAATTACAGTTGGAAGTTAATTCAACAAATTCTCTGACCTGATCCACTTGTGTGAGTCTGATTTTTACTATTTTCATATACTTGTCAACCTTTCTGACATATTTTAATTTCATCTAATGTGGGCAACGCAGGAATTGCACCTATCCTTGTTGCAGTCAGTCCACCCGCAGCATTTGCAAAAAGTATCTTATCATCAAGCACCATATCAGCAATCTCATCGGGTTTATAGTTTTTTAACTGCCACAACATTGCACCTACAAAAGCATCCCCGGCACCTGTGGTATCAACCGCATCGACCTTGTATGCAGGAAATACACAAAAATGATTTTTGTTGCGATAGCAAGCACCTTTTTCTCCGAGCGATACCAAAACTAATGACGCACCCATATTTAAAAGCTTTTTTGAGCCGATTTCAAGATTTGTTTCTCCTGTAACAAGATACATTTCTTCCTCAGACACTTTCAAAATATCCACCATTGTAATCGCTCTTGAAATTTCATTTACCGCTTTTTCCCTATCACTCCACAAAAGAGATCTATAATTAGGATCAAAACTAATTATTTTCCCGAGTTTCTTTGCATAATTTACAGCATCATATGTCGCCTTCCTGCAAGGTTCATCTGTCAAAGATAATGAACCGAAGTGGAAAATTTTGCATTCATCAATAAGTTCTTTTTTCACTTCATCGGCATTAAGCATCATATCTGCTCCTGGATTTCGATAAAAAGAAAACGAACGGTCGCCTTTGCTGTCAAGCTGAACAAAAGCAAGTGTTGTCGGCACATTGCTGTCAGTTGCCATACCTGTAATATCAATATTATGGTTGCTTAATGTGTCCTTTAAATAAGAACCGAATGCATCGTTGCCGACCTTACCGATAAAAGCCGATGAACCGCCAAGCTTACTGTTCATTGCAAGAACATTTGCCGGTGCTCCCCCCGGATTTCGTGCAAATGATTTTACTTCTTTTTTGACCAGAATTTTGACGGCGAATTGCATAAAATGTCTATGGCGATGTTGTTTAATTTACACAACTTTTTCTATATTTATAATACACATATTGGCATTTATATCAACCTATGATATAATTATACAGTAGTTTTATATATAATTACAATATCGCAGAAGTAATATATTCTGCGAAAGAATTTTGCTTTCGATGAGGTTTAATATGATAAAAAAAACAAGATTTTTGAGTTTTAGTATAATAAAATGTTTTTGTTGTTTGATTTGCTTGTTTGGCTCATTATCTTTAGCATCTTGTAACAAACAATTTAATAAGAAAACTATTTATAACAATCCGGAGTCTAATAAACCATGTTGTATAAAAGATTTGTGCTATGATACAAATAATTTATATGGATACAGGATTTATATAAATGAAAATAATGAATATGTTCCTTTTTTAGTTTTATCTTCTGATTATTCAAAAAATTGTCTTTTGCTACGAGAATTTTTACTTGATGAACCTAAGCCATATAATTCATCAGGTGAATATGGATCATATTATAGTGGAAGCATAATAGATGATTTTTTAAACAATTCATATTTCTATACTCTTCATGAGAATACAAGAAAAATAATAGTTAACTCATCTATACTAATTGCTACAAAAAACGCTATCGATACACATGATTCTTCCACAGAAACAATAGAAAGGAAAATATTTTTATTGTCAGCTACTGAAGTGAATTCCACTTTAGGCTCTTCTCAAGCACAGGAAGGTATTCCAATTAATTTTTTTAAGAAAAATGAAAACAAAATTGCTTATTATGAAAACTCATGTCCAGGATCTTGGATGCTTCGTTCTGCTGCTTTTAACGGTGGGAACAGTATTGTTGGAATTTCCGAAACTGGATGTGCAGGGATAGGAGGGATAAATGGTTTAGACGGTTTATGTGAAAATGCGGTTAGACCAGCTTTTTGCATTCCAATTGACACAGAAATTGAGGAATGTGAAAACATAATAGGAGGTGAGAAAGTATTTATTTTAAAAAATTAATATACCAAACATAAAATAGGAGGTTGTCTAATGAAAAAGATTTTTTCGATTATGATTGCGTTAGTTCTTACACTTTCTTGTTTGCCATTATCTCTTTTTGCTGTTAGTGCTGAAGAAACAAACACTGTTAAAAGATATTCTGTACTTGTTTTAGATGTTTCTGACACAGCAAGTTTTATCGGTGAGCACGGAGAAACCATTTACACAGCACCCTCAGCTATAGAGTATGTTAAGCAGTCTGCAAACAGTTTCCTCATGGATTTAATTAATGCTAAAGGTGAAAATTATGTTGCTGTAGTTTCATTTAACGAAACAGCATCCTCTTCTTTACCGTTTATAACACCATCAGCACCGAGTTCCATAGCCTTATCAAGTCTTTTCTGCATAATATCAACCACATATACCTTACTGACACCCTCTGCTTTCAGTGCCATCATACTTACAAGACCGATGCATCCTGCACCCATAACAACCGCTGTCTGTCCTGCGTGGGCATTGCCCTGATTTGCAGCATGGAAACCAACAGCAAGAGGCTCAATTAAAGCACCTTCAAGTGTCGATACATTATCGGGAAGTTTAAAGCAAAGATCTGCTTCGTGAGCTACATATTCCTGAAATACTCCGTCAACCGGGGGGGTAGCAAAAAAGATTACATCGGGGCAAAGATTATATCTGCCTGTTTTACAAAACTCGCAGTGTCCGCAAGTTTTCCCCGGCTCTAAAGCGACACGGTCACCTACTTTCAAATGACTTACATCTGAACCTACCTCAACGACAACACCGCCCGGTTCATGTCCGAGAACAAAAGGGGGCTTTACAACATAGTCACCGATTGCACCTGTCTCATAATAGTGCATATCACTGCCGCATATGCCGATATACTCAAGCTTTACCAATACCTCATTAGGCTTTGGTGTCGGCACCGGACGATCAACATATCCCATTTTTTTAATGCCTGTCATTACAGCAACTTTCATAGTGTTTTTCATAATTAGTCCTCCTGTTTAAAAATACTTTTATAAAGTGTTTTATTAAGTGACTATATTAAATCACAAACACACATTGATGTCAATAGATTTTTTTAAAATCATCACATTTGCTAAATATTAACACTATGATTTGTGAAAAAAACAGTGACTCCGACATTTATCAGAATCACTGCTTTTAATAATTTATATTTCCTGTAAAAACGAATCTATTTTCATAAGTGCTGCACCTACTGCAGATGCCTCTAATTTAAAGGTACAGTATTTCAAAAAATCGGCATTACTTTCAAATGTATTTCGTTCAGCAACATAATTTTTTAATTCCCGTGCAAATTCCTCGAGAAAAGCTCCTACATATCCACCGGCAATTATATCACAGTCAAAAGTCATTCTCAGATTATTAATAGCTATTGCAAGATACTTAAGATAATCGTCCCATACCTTTTCGGCTTCAGCATTACCGCATCGGAGTTTTTCAAAAAACATTGCAAGATTTCCGTCAGCCTGCTCAGATAATACCTTTGCCGAAATATATGCGTCAAGACAGCCTTTTTTACCGCAATAGCATTGTTTTCCGTTAGGAACTAATGTATTATGACCAAATTCACCTGCTCGAAGATTATTGCCCCAAAACAGCTTTCCCGAAAAAATAATTGCACCGCCGACAGTATTGCTTAATGACAGATAAATAAGATTATCAATATCTGACTTATCCCACATTTCCGCAAAACCGGCAGCATTTGCATCATTGATAAATAAGCAAGGGTATGAGATAAATTCAACAAATCTTTCTGTGCTGAAATCATAAATGTCAAGTGCATGAGAAAAAATTATTCTCTTTCCGTCATCACTTATAATACCGGGGATAGAAATACCTACTCCTATAATTCTGTCAAACTCATCATCTTTTAGAAAACTATTCATCAAGTCGCCTAAGTTTTTAAAATAATTTTCATCAGAAGAAAAAGCTCTTGTCTTTCTTGTATATCTTATAACCATTCCGGACAAATCAACAAGCGTAAAACCTATGTGATTTTTTGTAATATCAACTCCGATGGCTAATTTTGCATCAGGAATTGAAGCATAAGCTTTTGCTTTCCTTCCGCCTGTAGACTTGTAAGCACCAACCTCATGAACCAATCCAAGATTGATTAACTCTTTCACATTTTGCAAAACAGTCGGCCAACTGAGGTTAAGCTTTTGTGCAAGCTCAGGCTGTGAAATTCTATCATATTTCAGCAGACATCTAAAAGTATTTATTCTATTTTGCTTTTTTACATCCATATTGTTTGTTGGAACAGAATTCATAATCAAAATCCTTTTATAAAGTATTTTATGTTTATTATATTACCATTTTTCTCAAAGTATTTCAAGAGTTCACACTAAAAAATCTATTAACTACTATGCAATAAAAATATGTAACATCTTTCTAGGAATGAATGCTAACTAAAGTATAGGAAAACAACTTCTTATATGCTATAATATAATTACTGTTTAATGCCGTTGATGATAGATTGAATCAGAATTATAGTTCTGATAAAGAATTATTTTGATGTAAAATCCATTTTGCACCCCCTTACTCAAAAGCTATCGTTATACGGTTGATTTTGGAAGTAGTCTGCACCCCCTTAACTGACTACTATTTGACTACTTTTGAAAAATCTAATATGCCACATTTTGCCTTGATTTGCGTGTTTTGAGAAAATTTAAAAAGTGATACTCATTCTTGTTATACTCAAATTACCCTTGCAAATCACGGCATTTTACGGCAAATCAGGAGGAATTTTGTTATGATAAGGATAATGTTTGTGTGCCACGGCAATATTTGCCGATCACCTATGGCGGAATTTGTAATGAAAAAAATTGTAGCGGATAACAAGCTTGCCGATAAATTTTTAATTAATTCATCTGCGACAAGTACGGAGGAAATCGGCAACGGTATTCATCGTGGAACAAAGGCAAAATTAACAGAAATGAACATTCCGTTCACCTCACACCATGCTGTGCAGATTACCAAAGACGATTACAAAAATTATGATTACATAATTGCTATGGATTCTATGAATTTGCACAATTTACAGCGTATAGTCGGTTTTGACAATGAAAAGAAAATTCACCGCCTGCTTGAGTTTACCAATTATTCACGAGATGTGGCAGATCCATGGTACACAGGCAATTTTGATGTTACTTACACCGACATTGACAATGGTTGCAGAGCACTTTTGGAGTACATAAAAGAGCATAATTTGAAAATCAACTGATATTTTAAGAATAATATTGCATAATAAACATCGGAGCATACAGCTGTTGCCATATGCCCCGATATATTTTTATGATTTATTTATTAAATCAAATTATTTCATACTGTTTTCGTATGATTCAATCATCTTTTTAACCATCTGTCCGCCTACCGAACCGGCTTCTCTTGATGTTAAGTCGCCGTTATAACCCTGTTTAAGGTTTACTCCCACTTCATTTGCACATTCCATCTTAAAGCGTTCCATTGCTTCCTTTGCCTGTGGTACATTAAGCTGATTGTTATTGCTTGACATATTGGTTTTCTCCTTTGTTAATTATTTTTTAGTTAATTTTATATTTTAAGCGTCAGGTTCAACCTCTTGATTTCCTTCCGCAATAGTATTGTTTGCGGTAGTTTTCTTTTTATAATATGTAAATTTTTCATATATTTTATTTTAAAATTATTTCTTTTACTGTCAATATAACAATACAGCAAAACCGACCGTAAAATTTAATTACGGTCGGTTGTTTTAATTTATTATCTTAAATTTGCACCGATTTTTGCAAGTTCTGCAATGATTTCGTCCATTACAGTCTGAACCTCTGCTGATGAGAGAGTTCTCTCGGCTGATGAAAATTCAAATCTGATTGTGATACTGTGTACTGTGTCTGTATCGTAGGTATCAACAATTTTTGTACCCTTTAAGATACCCTCGCCCTTTCCGATCCAGCACTTGCTTAGATCCTCAAAGAAAAGTTTTTCAGGAACAACTACACTGATATCATAATCAATCGGCGGGAATTTTGACGGCTCATCGTAAACGATCGGAGCGGTCTGCGCATCGGTAAATGCATTCATATCAACCTCAGCAAATACCACGCTTGCTTTCTTGTCAAGCTTTTTGCCCACAGTCGGGTGAACAATACCGATTGTACCGATTTCCTCATTGTCAATCATAATTGTGTAGAGGTTTACAGGGTGTTCATAGCTGTGTGTCGGCTCTGTTTTCTTAAAGCCAAGCGATTTGTGCTTAATGTCCTCTGAAAGTACAACAAGCATATCTCTAAGCTCAAAGTAAAGTGTTTTAATATCCTTAACTTTGCTGAAAAGTGTGATTGCAAGTTTTTTCTGCTCAATGCAAAGGTTGTTTTCGTCAAGGCCTTTTACAACTCTGCCAATTTCAAAAATACCGAAATCATTTGAATACGAAGTATTTGACTTAACCTGACAAAGCTGTGTAGGAATAATTGAATTTCTGATTGTTTCAATGTTAGGGTTAGTAGCGTTTGCAAGTTTAACATTGTTTTCAACTTCAATGCCAAGTGCTTTAAGCTCGTCGTTATATGCCCATACATATGAATGAACTTCATGAAGATTATATCTCTGAACAAGAATATCCTTGATTTTATCTTCATTACTCTTTAACTCGCCTGTTCTTACAGGATAAAGAGGTGAACGGGTTGTATGGACGGCAAAGTTATCATAACCGTAAATTCTTGTGATTTCCTCAATGATGTCAGCCTTGATTGTAACATCCTTTGTAGCTCTCCATGACGGAACGGTTACTGTGAAATCATCACCTGCAAGTTGCACACCGAATCCGAGGCTTTCAAGAGTTTTTACGATTCTTTCTTTGCTGATTTCAATACCTGTATAGCGGTCAACAAATGCCTTGTCAAATTCAAGAGTAATCTTTTCATAGTGGAAAGCATACTCGTCTGTAAGGCTTGAAACCACCTTAATATCACTGTCATATGTCTTTAAAAGTTTAACAAATCTTGCGATTGCAACAGTTGTCATTTCAGGGTCAAGACACTTTTCGTAGCGAATAGATGCGTCTGTTCTGTGAGCAAGTCTTACTGTTGACTTACGAACCGATACCGCATTAAATGTAGCAGACTCAAGAGTAAGAGTTGTTGTATCTTCAACAATTTCCGAATCAAGACCTCCCATAATACCTGCGATTGCAACAGGAGTATTATCGTTACAAATCATAAGTGTATTTTCGTCAATGTTTCTGTCCACACCGTCAAGTGTACGGAATACAAAAGGCTTGTCAAAACGCTTAATACGAATTTTCTCTACTTTTCTTGAGTCAAAAGCGTGCATTGGCTGACCCATTTCGAGCATAAGATAGTTTGTAAGGTCAGCGAGGAAATTAATACCACGAAGACCGCAGTAATAAAGTCTGATTCTCATATTTACGGGGCTTACATTTCTCTTGATGTTCTCAACCTGCAAACAGCTGTAACGCTGACAAAGCGGATCTTCAATCTTCATATCAACCTTTGCAAGCTCATTGTACGGAGTAAGATCTTCAACCTCAAGCGGCTTTAATGCTCTGCCCGAAAGTGCGGCAAACTCTCTTGCAATACCATAATGTCCCCAAAGGTCAGGACGGTTTGTAAGTGACTTATTGTCAACTTCAAAAACTATATCGTCAATCTGGTAAACTTCTTTAATATCTGTACCGTTTGCAACATCATCTGTGATGTCCATAATACCTGAATTATCGTCACTGATTCCGATTTCCGCTTCACTACAGCACATACCGTATGAAGTATAACCTGCGAGCGGACGAGGTGCGATGGTAATTTCACCGAGTTTAGCGCCAACCTTTGCGAAAGCGGTTTTCATACCTACTCTTACATTCGGTGCACCGCAAACTACATCAACAAGTTCGCTTTCACCTGCGTCAACCTTGAGTAAGTGCAGTTTCTTAGAATCAGGGTGATTTTCAATTGATTTAATTTCAGCTACAACAACACCGCTTAATTCTGAACCCTTGAAGAAAATTTCGTTTTCCACCTCGGCTGTAGAGAGAGAAAACTGATGTATAAGCTCAACCTTGTCAAGTCCCGATAAATCAACAAAGTCTGAAATCCAGTTCATTGATAAAAACATTACTACTCTCCCCCTTACTTATCGTCTGTAAACTGTGACAATGCCTTTAAGCTGCCACTGTTCAAATCTCTGATGTCTTTAATGCCGTACTTCATCATTGCAAGTCTTGTAAGACCAAGACCAAATGCAAAGCCTGTGTATTCGTCCGGGTCAATACCGCCCTCACGAAGTACATTCGGATGAATCATACCGCATGGGCAAAGCTCAAGCCAACCGCTGTGCTTACATGAAGGACAACCCTCGCCGCCGCAGATAAGACAACTGATATCAAGCTCAAATCCCGGTTCAACGAATGGGAAAAATCCGGGTCTTAATCGTACATTAATATCTTTTTGGAAAACTTCCGAAAGCATAGTTTTCATAAAGAAGATAAGGTTTGAAATTGAAATATTTTTGTCAACCATTACACCCTCCATCTGGAAGAATGTGTTTTCGTGACAAGCGTCGGTTGCCTCATTTCTGAAACATCTGCCCGGGAAAATCGCCTTAATCGGCACACCGTTTTCAATAAGGTTTTTACCGTATTTTTTAAGAATAGCGTTCTGTGCGGCAGAAGTCTGTGACTTCAAAAGCTGACCGTTATCAAGATAATAAGTATCCTGCATATCTCTTGCAGGGTGATGCTTAGGAATGTTAAGTGACTCAAAACATTCGTAATCGGTTACAATTTCAGAATAATCTTCTACAGTAAAGCCCATTGATTTAAAAATAGCCTCACACTGTCTTTGTACAAGTGTGATTGGATGATATGAGCCTTTTACAATATTTGACGGAGCGGTAATATCAAAAGGACGCATAGAGGCGATTTCTCTTTCTACCTCTTTCTTCTTAAGTTCTTCGATTTTCTGCTCAATCTTTTCGCTCGCCATAGCCTTAAGCTGGTTTACTTCAGAGCCAAAAGCCTTTTTCTCATCCGGAGAAAGATCTTTCATACCCTTTAAAAGTGCAGTAATACTGCCCTTTTTACCAAGATAAGCAACTCTGATCTTGTCAAGCTCGACAAGATCGGAAATTTCTGAAACCTTGGCGTTGATTTCGCCCATAAGGCTTATGATTTTCTCGTTCATACATACCTCCGTAAAAATAAAAATCCCTGCGTAATCACTTACGCAGGGACGAATAATATCCGTGGTACCACCCTGATTTTTGCTTAAAGAAGCAAACACTTCCCGACCTGTAACGGAGTCAGCCGTTGAAACCTACTGTTATTTCAGTCTCACCACTCGGAAGTGAACTTCACGCAATTTCCGCCGCACAATGCTTTCAGCCTTGACATCGCTCTCTTTTCGGCATAAAAAACGCTACTCTCTTCGTCAGCGTGTTATCATTAGTATAATATCATTTTCTTTTTGATTTTGCAATAGTTTTATTGAAAAAAAACGCTTATTATGTTATTATACTATTAATCTACTTAAAAAAGGAGTAAAAAAATTGGAAATATTTAACGAACAGCTTGTAAAAAGAGTTAAAAAGCCAAAACAGCTTATCATTAAAATTTTATCGGTAGCATTGCTTATAACAATTCCCGCCCTTTGCATTGCGCTTGCATATCCGCTCCGCCTTGCTTACCTTATCTATGTGGCGTTTTTTATTTTCCTTATAGGAATATACATAGTTTGGTATGTTTTCAGTATTCAGCGTGTAGAATATGAATATTCGGTTTCAGGCGGAATTATTGAGGTTTCAAAGATTATTGCTCTAAGAAAAAGAAAAACAATGTGCAAACTGCAGATAAGCGACATTGAAATTCTTGACAAAGATGAAAAAGTAATTGATACAATGCGATTTGCTAAGCGCATTGAGGCTTGTGCCGATATTAATGACGAAAACAACTATTATGCTGTTTTTAATTCTGCGGCATACGGCAAAACTTTGCTTGTATTTGCGCCTAACGAGAAAATTCTCAATGCAATGAAAGGTCATCTTAAGAAAGACATTGTACTCAAGATTTTTTACAAAAGAGGCTAAATTATGAAAGAAACAGATAGATTGCTTTTTAATAAGGCTGTTTTTAACCGTCCTGATGACTCCAATAAAGGTACTCTCGGCAGTTTACTGTGCATTTGCGGCAGTTACGGAATGGCAGGCGCTGCAATTATGGCAGGTAAGGCAGCCTTAAGATGCGGAATCGGTTTATTAAAAATTGCCGTACCGAAAAGCATTTATCCTGTCTGTGCAACAAATATTCTTGAAAGCATATATTATCCGCTTGAAGAAACTTCAAACGGTATAATTTCAAGTAAAAACACCGATTTTTTGCTTGAAATGTGCGAAAAATCTTCTGCCGTATTAATCGGCTGCGGACTTTCGGTTTGTGATGACACAAAAAATTTAGTACAATCTGTAATTACAAATTGCGAAAAGCCGCTTGTGATTGATGCCGACGCATTGAACTGCATTTGCAATAAACCGGAATTTCTTAAAAATTTAAAAGTGCCTGCCATTATTACACCTCATCCCGGCGAAATGGCAAGACTTTTACATTCAACTCCAAAGACGGTTAATTTAAACAGAGAAAATACTGCGATTGATTTTGCAAAAAAATTCGGTGTAGTAACTGTTTTAAAAGGTGCGGGAACAATAATAGCATCACCTGACGGTGAAGTTTACATTAATCACACAGGCAATTCGGGAATGGCAACCGGAGGCAGCGGTGATGTCTTGTCAGGAATAATCGGCTCACTGCTTGCTCAAGGTGCATCCCCTATCAATGCAGCAGCGGCAGGAGTATTTCTTCACGGCACAATCGGCGACCTTGCCGCAGAAAAACTCGGTAAAATATCAATGCTGCCAACCGATATGATAGATATGATTCCAACAGCTTATTTGAAACTAATGTAATATTTATAAAAAAATACGAAAGGAGAACAATGATGAATTATAAAAACACTTGGCAAACAGATTTGGAAGAATACATCCGTCAAGGTGAACCTGAACAATCTGAAAAAAGTATTGCTTGGAAAACAGCGATAGGTCTTCAAGATGTCGACGGATTAAAAACATCAGAATATCTCCTTGAAACCGCAAAGGAACATATTGAAGGAAAAATAGATATATCGACTGCACAAGAGAGAATCAGTAATTATTATGAAGTTCGTACCGACAGAAAAAATATTGAAAATGATACCAAAGAAGCCGATATAGTATCAACAAGAATCACACAATTGCTTTCTGAAAAAGCTTTTCAGTTTTCCCCTGCTGAATTATTCTTAATTCATAAAAGACTTTTTACGGGAGTATTTAAACATGCAGGAGAAATCCGAAGTTACAATATTTCAAAAAAAGAATGGGTTTTAAAAGGTGATTCTGTTTTCTATGCATCTTTTGAAAGTATAAAAGATACACTCGATTATGATTTTAATCAAGAAAAAGCCTTTTCATATGAAGGCTTAACAATACAAAAAGCAATTGAGCATATATCAGATTTTACGGCAGGAATATGGCAAATACATCCTTTTTGCGAAGGAAATACACGAACAACAGCTGTATTTATTTTAAAATATCTTAGTACATTCGGTTTTTCTTTAAGTAATAGTGTTTTTGCAAAAAATTCGTGGTATTTTAGAAATGCGCTTGTCAGGGCAAACTACAATAACTTGCAAAAAGGTATCAGCTCAACAACCAAATATCTTAATCTTTTTTTTGAAAATCTCTTATTAAACGCAAACCATGATTTAAAAAACAGGTATTTACACATCGACTATAATAAAAATTTTCAAAGTGCCACATATGAAATTTCAAAGTGCCAAAATGACACTTTTGAAAAAGAAAATGGCACTTTGGAATTATCTCTTGAAGATTTAGTAATCATAAAAGCGTTAAAAGAAAATCCGCAAATCACTCAAAAGGATTTAGCCGTTAAGGTAGGAAAATCAGAACGCTCTATAAAAAGGAAAACCGTACTTTTACAGGAAAAAGGCTTTATAAAGCGTGAAAGCGGAAAAAGAAACGGTAAATGGATTGTTTTAATTGACAATTCAAAAGCAAATTAAATATTGGCAGCATAGATAATTAAAGTTATTTATGCTGCCATTTATTTTTTGTATAAATAATTTTTGCCTTGCTTTTTACATATAATTAAGCAAAGACAGGAGTGTGGCGTAATATGAAAAAACTAAGGCTTTTTGTATTATTCTTCTTAATGGCAATAATTTTTTCTGCTTGTCAAAGTAATGAAGTTAAAAAAAGTATAATTACAAATTTTAATGCCGATTTTACGGCAAGCAAAGGAGATTTTTCGGCAGGAGGAAGTATAACGGCAAATGACGGTCAAACCGAACTTGTTTTTAACAAACCGCAAACTGTTGACGGGTTAAAAATCGGCAATGACGGAGGTGAAATATCCATTGAAATAGACGACTTAACAAGTACTGCAGACGAGGCATATTTGCCAAATGACAATCTTTTGCAACTTATACATTGTGTTGCAACAGAGATTTGTGACGGGAGAGAAATTCTTTATCAAAAAAATAATGAATCCGATACATATATACTGGAAACTTCAAAGGGCAAATGCACATATTCCGTAGATAAAAACGGATATATATTATCTGCGCAAATAAATTCTAAAAATTTTCGTATTGATTTCAGCAATCAATACGAGCTTGGTTAATAAAATGAAAACTAAAGTCTTCACAATTTTCACGCCCAAAAATATTATATAGTAGCTGTATAAAAACTTTTGGAAAGGGAAAAATATCAGTAATCTAATTATTTGGAGCGTGAAAGTCTTGAATATCAAACGAGGGGATATTTTTTATGCAGATTTAAGTCCGGTGATAGGCTCTGAACAAGGCGGAATAAGACCCGTACTTATAGTTCAGAACGATGTGGGAAACCGATTCAGTCCTACCGTTATAGCGGCGGCAATCACAAGTCAGCAGTCAAAGGCAAATCTGCCCACACACATTCCGCTCAATGCAGATTCTTCGGGACTTGCCAAAGACAGCGTTGTTTTGCTTGAACAAGTCCGCACCATAGATAAAAAACGACTCAAAGAAAAAATGGGCTCGGTTGACCAAAACTATATGAGCGAAATAAATGACGCAATTTCTATTTCTTTCGGACTTAATGTCTGATTATGTGCTACATATTTGTGGCACAATCTACAGCCTTCCTGAACTGGGAGGCTTTTTGATTTATAAAAACTAATAAAATAGCAAATTTAAACAATTCACATAAAATTCACGAAAATGGGCTTGAAAAATTAACTGATTTAGTATATAATATAAAAAGAATAATTTACAGGAGGTGTTTCGGTATGTTGGATAAGACTATGATTTTCTCACTTGGTGAGGAAAGGGACGATGCTATTAAAAGAAGTCTTACCATCGTTTATGACGCTCTCAGACAAAAGGGCTATAACCCAATAAACCAAATAGTAGGCTATATTCTTAGTGAGGATCCCACATATATAACAACTTACAACAACGCACGCAACATTATCAGTAAAATTGACCGTGACGACTTACTTGAAGCACTCGTAAAATCTTACCTTAATGTTTAGAAAGGACTGATGCTTCGTGGCAGAAGCTAAAAAAACAGCTCAGGAATTTTCCACCTATAAGGGCAGACCGCTCGTAAGGTGTGGCGATGAGATTTATTACGGCAATATGTCTGAACCATATGTTATCAGACTTCAGGTAAAAAGCAAAAACGAGGTAAATGGACTTCAGGTTGCGGATAAAGTTACTGTTCAGTTACTTGCCACTGACCCTGACCTTTCACCAAGAAAGCAGCTTGTAAAATCAAGCGAAAAGCACGGACTTTTTGTTGCAATGGATATTGCTGACATCTGGCTTGAAAGAGCACTTGCCAACAACTGAATATTAATGCTGAAAAAGCTATCACATTAATTTGTGATAGCTTTTTGCTTTTTGTAAGAAATCTTTATCAAAAGTTGGAGTAATTTATGGTTTAGCGGAGTGTCGGTCGGGGATTGAAATTTAGCTAACGCTAAATTATCCTCCCAAAAGCAAAAAAGTTTACTCAA
>ENA-OPCE01000694-OPCE01000694.1-human-gut-metagenome-genome-assembly--contig:-NODE-694-length-26070-cov-8.241976_pt1 | contig 26070 bp, 27 predicted proteins | sample MGYA00241247_ERZ501474 | MGnify/ENA primary metagenome ERZ501474 (study PRJEB25962, sample SAMEA2042572) | human gut metagenome | biome: human gut; feature: human-associated habitat; material: faeces... | reverse complement strand
CCTGCCGTTTCGCGTAACCACCATACATTATAACAGCAAATGAAAGGATTGCAACGTTTTTTTGCAATTTTTTGTTATTTTTTATACAAACTATTTATTTCCAGTTTCTTTTTCTGCCTTTTTCAGCAATTCTTCCTTAATCTTTTCCCCTTCTTCTGTGAAATATACCGCATACCACAGTTCCAGCGCTTTCAAAAGTTCCTTTTTTTCCCGCTGAAGGCGTTTGATTTCCAATTCCGCACCAATATCGTCAAAATCGAAATCGTCCTCCTGCTTCACAGTTTCAAAATACAGTTCCCCGTCTTCATTGAATCCCATCAAAAAGGTACAGCCCAGTTTCTGCGCCAATACCACACAAATGACCCGCACTTCTTCCTGAATGCTCTCGGGGAGCGCCTGAAACTCCGGCTCCAAAAAATATTTCTGTTCTGCATAACTGGCTGCTGCCAATACTTTTCTTTCCATTAAATCACTCCTCGAATGGACACTTCTCCTGAAAATACCACTTCTTCTTTCCCGTTATCCGCCCGACGCACCAGCAGTTCTCCTTCCGGTGTAATGTCCAATGCCTCAGCGAAAAACGGCTCTCTGCCCAACACATGGACTTCCTTGCCCAATGTGATGCAGTGTTTCCGATAATCCTCCAGCATGGCAGCAAAACTGCCTGTCCGCAGGAAGGTCTCATAATGTTCCTCCAGCCGTTCCAGCACCCTATGCACCAGACGGCGACGGGAAACGGTCTTACCACATTCCAAATACAGACTTGTGGCAATTTCCGCGATTTCCGGCGGAAAAGATGCTGTGTTCACATTGATGCCGATACCGGGAATGACAAAATGCACCTCGCTCATTTCGCAGTCCATTTCCGTCAAAATCCCCACAGCCTTTTTGCCGTTGATAAGAATATCATTGGGCCATTTGATACCGGCAGAAAGACCTGTTTCCGCCTCGATAGCCTCTGCCGTTGCCAGCCCGCACAAAAGAGTCAGCACAGATGCCTCCGCAGGCATGATCTGTGGACGCAGCACCAGACTCATCCAAATACCTGTACCCAAAGGGGATTCCCACACTTTACCCCGTCTGCCGCGGCCTGCCCGATGGCAGCGGCATCAGGAGCTTTGCGGCGGACTATGAGCTGCAATTTGTGACGGACGACCCAAAATTCCTGGACGTCTGGAATATCTTCGGCTGCGCCTGGACGGGAAGCGCCGCGGACCTGCCCGCGGACACGACCTTGCGGCGGCTCTGGCGCGACTATCTGCTCCGGGGCGGCGTCCCCGGCCGCGGGTACGGACTGTATGAAAGCTTCTGAGAAAGAAAGTTTCAACGGCCCGCTAATTGTGCTATAATGGGTTTAACAAGGCTTCAGGAGGAAAGATATGACGGACATCGAGATAAAAACACGGAGCATATACGACGAACTGAGCCCCGCGGAGCAGAAGGTTGCCTGGTATTTTCTCCAGAACCTAGGTTCCGTATTTGACGACCCCATAGCCGTTCTCGCGGAAAAAAGCGGCGTAAGCCAGGTAATGTGGGTGCGTTTTTGCAAGTCTTTGGGCTTTTCCGGGCTGAAGGACATGAAAAAGAACCTGTTTTTTCAGCTCAGCCAGCAGCGTGCCGAGGCTTCCGCGCCGAGCATGGACTTCCTGGACACTCGCACTTATTCAAGCGTCGAGGGCATCATAAGCGGCGTCGAGGCCGGCTCGCTGGAGGCGATACGCAGCACGGCGCAGATACAGGACACCGCAAAAATAGAGACCGTCGCGGCCAAAATAGCTCAGGCCGACTGCGTGCGCCTCTTCGGCGTCGGCGCCTCCGGGCTCGTGGCCAGCGACCTCTATTACAAGCTGCTGCGCGTGGACGTGGACGCAGTTTTCTGCACGGACCTGCACGTTCAGCTCACCTATATAACTGGCTCGAAGCCCGGCGACGTGGCCATTTTCTTCTCGAATTCGGGCAGCACCACCGAGATACTCGAGCTGGCGCAGGCGGCGCGCGACCGCGGAGCCTGCGTCGTCGCGGTTACCAAGTACGGGCCGAACCAGCTGGCCGATCTGGCGGACTATGTGCTGCCCACCTCGTCGCCGGAGCTGCAGTTCCGCAGCGGCGCCACAAGCAGCCGGCTGGCCGCGCTCTTTGTGGTGGACGTGCTCTTCACCACGCTCTGCAACAAGAACTACTCCACCGTGGCCAAGCCGCTGGCGGAGAGCTATTCCCAGTGCAGCAAGCACCACGCCTGACAAGAGAGGGGAGAGGCGCATGAAGATCACAGGCTTTCGCATCGGCCTTGTCTCGGCCAGGCTCCGTGTGCCGTTCAAGACGGCGCTCAGGACCGTGGACAGCGTTGAGGACGTGATAGTCGAGCTCGAGACCTCGACCGGCCAAATCGGAAGGGGGGAGGCTCCGCCGACGGCAGCCATAACAGGGGAGACTCTCGGCTCCATCATCGCCGCGCTGCGTGATCATATCTGCCCCAAGCTCGTAGGGCGCGACATTTCGGACTTTGAGGAGCTGCAAATCGCCGTTCAGACGGCCATCGTAGGCAACAGCAGCGCAAAAGCCGCGGCGGATATCGCGCTCTGGGACCTCTATGCCCAGGACTGCGGCCTGCCGTTATATAAGCTGCTGGGCGGCGGCACGCCGAGGCTTGAGACGGACCTCACTATAAGCGTAAATAGTCCCGATATCATGGCAAAAGACACCGAATACGGCATAAATAACGGATACAATGTTCTGAAAACCAAAGTGGGCATAGACCCGGAACTGGATCTTGTGCGCCTGAGAGCCGTGCGCGGTGCGGCGAAGGACGCCAGGATACGCATCGACGCCAACCAGGCCTGGACGCCCAAACAGGCCGTGCGTCTGCTCAATCAAATGCAGGACGCCGGACTCGACATTGAGCTCGTCGAGCAGCCTGTCAAAGCCAATGACTTGGAAGGCCTGAAGTTTGTTACCGCTAACTCGCCGGTACCCGTACTCGCGGACGAGAGCGTGTTCACGCCTAGGGACGCGCTGCGTATAATGCAGGAGCGCGCGGCGGACATGGTGAACATCAAGCTGATGAAGTGCGGCGGCATTACGAACGCTCTGAGGATAGCCTCGGCGGCTGAGGTCTACGGCGTCGAGTGCATGATGGGCTGCATGCTGGAGGCCAAAGTCAGCGTCACGGCGGCGGCGCATCTGGCTTGCGCGAGAAAGATAATAACGCGCATAGACCTGGACGGTCCGGCGCTGTGTACCGAGGACCCGGTAACGGGCGGCGCACTGTTCAACGGCCCGGAGATAACTCTGCCGGACGCTCCCGGACTTGGCATAAGCGGAATTGAGAATATGCGCTATATTGTATAATGAGAGGGCCCCGAAAACTGAAAACAGTCTCCGGGGCCGATTTCTCCTCCTCCAAATTAAACAAAATTTTTATTTTGTTTAATTTTATATCCATTTACCCGTTTACAATTTGCTCCCCTTGCCTTACAATATAGTGGCTGGAGGTGAAACAGCTTGGACTACCGCAGCGAGGCGCCGCCGGTGCTCAGGGACTTTCTGAGCTACCACGAGACCATCAAGGGTCACTCGCGCGCCACGGTCGACGAGTATTTCCTCGACCTGAGAAACTTTTTCCGCTATCTAAAAATTGAACGCGGCCTCGTCCCACGCTCCACTGAGCTTGACGACATCTCCATCCAGGACGTGGACCTCAAGCTCATAGCCTCGGTCACGCTCAACGACGTCTACGACTACATGGCCTTCCTCTCGCGCGACAAGGTCAAAAACGAGCGCAGCCACGAGCCGGAATACGGCCTGATGGCCTCCTCACGCGCCAGAAAAATCGCCACGATACGCAGTTTTTATAAATATCTGACTGTCAAGACCAAACAGCTGGACGTAAACCCCGTCGAGGGCCTGGACACGCCGAAAACGACAAAATCCCTCCCCCGCTACCTGACGCTCGACGAATCCCGACGCCTGCTGGACGCCGTGGACGGCGTGAACCGCGAGCGCGACTACTGCATCATCTGCTTCTTCCTCAACTGCGGTCTGCGAATATCGGAGATCGTGGGCCTGAACATAGGCGACGTGCGCGGGGACTCCCTCCGCGTGCTCGGCAAGGGCAACAAGGAGCGCATCGTGTATCTGAACGACGCCTGCCAGGCCGCTATCGAGGCCTACAAGCCCGTGCGTTCGCTGATGGTCGGCAGCTCGGTCAGCGCCCTTTTCGTCTCGAACCGCCGCCAGCGCATGGGCAGAGAGGCTGTGCACGCCATGGTCAAAAAGACCCTGCTCAAGGCCGGGCTGGACCCGGACAAGTATTCATCGCACAAGCTGCGGCACACGGCGGCGACGCTCATGCTGCAAAACGGCGTGGACGTGCGCACCTTGCAGGAGGTCCTGGGCCACGAGCACCTGAACACGACGCAGATATACACGCACGTTGACAACTCCGAGCTCCGCGTTGCCGCCCAGGCCAACCCGCTGGCCGAGTATATTCCGGAGCATAATGATGCCTCAGATAAATAATTTGCTCTTTTGTACAAATATTTCGGGCGAATTTTGAGAACATTTCCGGCTCATTTTCGTCTTTGAGCATTGCGTGACCAATACTAAGACATAGGAGAGAAAAAGATGAAAATCACCAGACGCATAACCGCGCTTGCGCTTGCGCTGCTGATGATCGCCGCCCTTGCGGCCTGCGGCAGCAGCTCTAACGACCCCGCCTCACCGAGCGAGGAGGTCATAGGCGACGTGGCCTCCAGCGCCGCGCCCAGCGAGAGCCCCGAGGCCTCGGAAGAGGCCCTGTGCGATCGCCTTGCGCAGCCGCGCTTCGAGCGCCGCCGTCGGGAAGGTCTCCGCGACGCCGACCCCGGCGCCCACGGCGCAGCCCACTCCGGCGCCGACGCCCACTCCCACAACCTCTGCGCAGCCCTCCGAGCAGCCTTCGGAGCCCAGCGAGGCGCCCGTCTCCCCCTCCGCGCAGCCCAGCGAGGAGCCGTCCTCCGGCAGCGTTGACCTCAGCAATTTCTTCAGCACCGTGACCTCCACTTACGAGTTTGCATCCCTCTCTGACCTCGACAGCACGATGCTGGACAACTACTACCCCGGCCTGACTGCGATCTCCACCCTTCAGCTCATCGCCAAGATGCCCATGATAAGCGCCTCCGGCCATGAGATAATCCTCATCCAGTGCGAGAATTCCGACGACGTTGCGACCGTGCAGAGCATACTCGAGGCCCGCAAGCAGGCCCAGGTCGACGGCGGCGCCTGGTATCCCGAGACCACCGCACTCTGGGAGAAAGCCGAGATCTGCGTCTCCGGCAACTATCTGATGCTCGTCTCGCACGAGAACGCCGCTGACATAGCCGCCAGCTTCTACGCACTCTTTGCCTGATAAAATCTGACAGCCCGGAGGGACGCCGCCGATGGTCTTTTCCAGCATACTGTTCATGTTCATATATCTGCCCGTGGTGCTGTTTCTGTATTACATCTCCCCGGTCAGATGGCGCAATCCCATACTCTTCGTCGCAAACCTCGTTTTTTACGGCTGGGGCGAGCCTGTTTTCATCGTCCTCATGCTGTTTTCCATCACGATAAACTACATCAACGGCCTGCTCATAGGCCGCTGGAGGCTCACGCAGCAGAAGAAGGCCAAGACCGTCCTCGTCATCAACGTGGTCATCAACCTGGCCCTGCTCGGCTTTTTCAAGTACTACGACCTCATCGCCGAGACGCTTAGCCTCCTGCCGTTTATCGACATCAAGCCGCTGGGCATAGCCCTGCCGATAGGCATCTCGTTCTACACCTTCCAGACGATGTCCTACCCGATAGACGTCTACCGCGGCGACGCGGACGTGCAGCGCAACTATGTCAGCTTCGGCACCTTTGTCGCGCTCTTCCCGCAGCTCATCGCGGGCCCCATCGTGCGCTACAAGGACGTTGCGGACCAGCTCGGCTTCCGTGCCAGCAGCATTGACCAGTTCTCCTCCGGCGTCGAGCGCTTCATGGTCGGCGTGGCGAAGAAGGTGCTCATCGCAAACAGCCTCGGCAAGCTCTGGGACTACTACGCCGCCATCCCCGACGGCGGGCTCACCGTTCTCGGCTCCTGGCTGGGCATCATAGCCTTCACGCTGCAAATCTACTTCGACTTCTCCGGTTACTCGGACATGGCCATCGGCCTCGGCCGCATGATAGGCTTTGAGTTCAAGGAGAACTTCAATTACCCCTACATTTCCAGGAGCGTCACGGAGTTCTGGCGGCGCTGGCACATGTCGCTCGGCACCTGGTTCCGCGACTATGTCTACATCCCCCTCGGCGGCAACCGCTGCGGACGTGCGAGGCAGCTGCTGAACATCCTCATCGTCTGGGCGCTCACCGGCATATGGCACGGCGCGAACTGGACCTTCCTGCTCTGGGGACTCTATTATGCGGTGTTTTTGATGATTGAGAAGGTGTTTTTGCTCAAAAGGCTCGAAAAACTGCCGGTTTTGGGCCATATCTACACCATTATCATTGTCATGTTCGGCTGGGTCATGTTCCAGCTCGACAGCCTCGCCGCCATCGGCAACTACACCAGCGCGATGCTCGGCTTCGGCGCGTCCGGGCTGGCGGAGTCCACGGACCTCTACTATCTCGGCAGCTATGCCGTGACCTTTGTCATAGCCATCGTCGCCTCCACGCCCCTGGGCAGCCGGCTCTTTGCAAAGCTCCCGGGCAAGGTCAGGCGTTTTGCAGCTCCGGCGCTTATCGTGCTTGCACTGGTGCTGTGCACCGCGTATCTGGTGGACGCGACGTACAATCCGTTCATCTACTTCAACTTCTAAGGAGGGCCCGGCATGAACAAAAAAGCACTGTGGGCCGAAGCCCTCATCTTCCTCGCCTTCATCGGAGCGTTCTTTATCCTGAACCTCGTGCTGCCCGACCGCCAGTTCTCCGAGCAGGAGAACCGCTATCTCCAGATGCGGCCCGAGTTCAGCTTCAAGAGCCTCTTCAGCGGCGACTATACGTCCAAATTTGAGACCTACACCACCGACCAGTTCACCTTCCGCGACGAGTGGATAACCCTCAAGGCCGCCAGCGAGCTGGCCCTCGGCAAGCAGGAGAACAACGACGTGCACCTCTGCGAGAACGGCACGCTCATCGAGGGCTTCAAGCGGCCCGAGAACTCCGTGCTCGACTCCAACATGTCGGCGCTCAACTCGCTGGTCGGGAACACGGATGCAAAGGTCTACTTCGCACTCATCCCCGACAAATCCGACCTCTACTCCTCCCTCCTGCCGAAAAATGCGCCGAATGACAGCGAAAAAGAGGTCATCGACTACTGCTACGGCCAGTCCAACGCCACCAACGTGGACATGTACTCGGCGCTCAGCGCGCACAAGGATGAGTACATCTTCTACCGCACCGACCACCACTGGACCAGCCTCGGCGCGTACTACGGCCTCTCCGCACTGGCCGAGAGCATGGGCCTCCCCTGCCCCGCGCTGGACTCCTACACCGACCGCCACGTCGTCACCGAGGAGTTTTACGGCACGACCTGGTCGTCCTCCGGCTTCTCCTGGGTGGACCCGGACACGATGGAGACCTTCGTGAACGCGCCCGAGGGCCTCAAGGTCACGAGCTATCCTCAGGGCAGCCCGGTCGAGGGCAAGCTCTACGACTTCAGCTTCCTTGAGAAGAAGGACAAATACTCCATGTTCATGGGCGGCAACTGCCCGATGCACGTCATCGAGACCGGCAACGAGGACAAGCCCAGCCTGCTCATCCTCCGCGACAGCTACACTGACAGCCTCATCCCCTTCCTGCTCGACGACTTCTCCGAGATCCACGTCCTTGACCTGCGCTACTACCGCGCCAGCCTGAAGGCGTATATAGAGCAGAACGATTTTGACAACGTACTCGTCTGCTACAGCGTCTCGAATTTCTGCTCGGACTCGAATATATTCCTCATGGGTATGTGATTACTCTCTGACAGTGAAAGTAAATGAGAAAAAAGCAGCCGTCCAAACGGACGGCTGCTTTGCTTTTATTTAGTTCAGCGTGCCTCGTGCTTGCCCTTGGGCTGCCTTATCTCGCCGTTAAAGGCAAGGATGGAGACGAGGGCCGCGCCGACGGTGGCGATGCAGTCTATAAAGACCGAGAACCACAGCGTGGAGAAGCCGAAGCCGGCGAGCAGCATCAGCACCACCTTCACAATGGCGGAGCCGCCTATGACAGCGGTGGAGAGCATCTTCGCATAGCGCGAAACGGCAATGGCGAGGGAGATCTTGTCCACCCTGCCGCCGAAGACGGTGACATCCGTGCCGACGGGCATGGTCAGCGCTTCGACGCCGGTCATGGCGATGTCGATATCCGCCGCGGTGTGCGAGCCGCCGAAGGTCTCGCCGCTGCCCACAAAGGTGAGCTCGCGTCCAGGGACGCAGCCGTCCTTGACCTCGGCCAGCGTGGAGCGCATCTTCTCACGGTCGCACTCGGAGTAATACTCGGGAATGCCGAGCGCCGAGGCGGCGCGGGCCGCGGAGTCGCGGCTCTCGTCCGTGAACATGATGACGCTGTCAATGCCGCAGGCCTTGAGCTCCTTGACGCCGTCTGCGGCGTCGGCACGGAGCTGGTCGGTCATGACTATGCGTCCGGCGTACTCGTCGCCGATGGAGATATAATAGGAGAAGTCGTCCGAGATGTCCGCATCCGGGACAGAGACGCCCTTCACCATCATCAGATCTCGGCTGCCTACGCAGATGCGGATGCCGTCTACCTTGACCTCCACCCCGCTGCCGGGGATCTCGACGAAGTTCTCGATGAGGTCGATATAGATGGTGTCGCCATAGCAGGCGATGACGGAGCGCGCCTGAGGCGTGTTGGAATACGCCAGAGCGTGGGCCGCGATCTTGAGCAGGACGTCCGGCTCCATGCGCTCGGACTTGATAGCCACGACCTTGGGGCTGCCCTCGCTGAGGGTTCCGGCCTTGTCGAAGGCCACCGTGCCGGTGTCGGCTACTGTGTCCATGGCGTTGCAGCCGTCAAAGAGCACACCGCTCTTGGCCGCGCCGGACATGGCGCACAGCCGGATAAGCGGCAGCGCAACGTTCAGCACGCTGGGGCTGGCAAGCACCAGCAGCATGGCCGCGCGGCGCACGGATTCCTGGATGGTGATGTCGAATATCAGAGGCAGCAGCACCAGGACGAGAATGGCGACGACCGTAACTATCGGCGTGAGGTAGGTCTGTATCCAGACGAAGGACTTGGGAACCACCTCTCCCCTCTTGGCGCCGTTCTCGACGGCGGCGAAGAGCGCCGCGGCGGCGGAATCCGCGGAGGTCGAGGTGACCTCGCAGCGGAGCTCGCCGTTCTGATTGACGCAGCCGGAGAGTATCTCGTCGCCCTCCTTCACAAGCACGGCACCGGAGTAGTCGCCGAGCGGAGAGCGATCGAGGCTGGCGTTGCCCTCGAGCACGATGCAGTCGCAGGGCACGCGCTCGCCGGAGTGGATGACTATCGTCTCGCCGACCTCTATCGTATCGGCGGGAACGGTCTCCTCCTCCCCGTCGCGCACAACGTGCGCGTCGTCCGGCTCGCAATATATCTGGTCGAGCACGGTGCGGTAGGTGCGTATGTAGGCGTACTCGACGAACAGGCAGCCGATCTGATACAGCAGCACCAGCGCCGTGCCCTCAACGGCGAAGCCGAAGATGAGCGCGAGAATGACCGACAGCGCGATCAGCACCGTCTTGTCGAGATAGCGGCCGCGCAGCACGCTCAGCACCGCGCCGGCTGCGATATCCCAGCCGGCGACGAGCACCGAGACGATAAGCAAAACAACGGGCCAGGGCTCCGGTATGGAGCGCACGAGCAGGGCCACCGCAAACGCGGCGCAGGAGACGATGAGCCTTACTATAAAGACGATGTCCAGCTCAAGCTCGTCCGAACCGCCGGGGCCACCGCTGGCGCCGGAACAGACGCCGGAGCAGCTGTAACGCCTCCCGACGGACTTTTCGAGGATTTCGGTAAAGTTCATCGAACCCCCTCCTTAAAACTTGGGATCAGCGCCGGGCAGAGCTCAGTCGGCCTTGCCGTCGCAGCCGAGGACGTCGACGATCTTGTGGGCGACCATTTCCTTGATGGCAGCGCGGGCGGGCTTCAGGTACTGGCGGGGATCGAAGTCGGCCGGATGCTCGGCGAAGTACTTGCGGATGGTGGCGGTCATGGCCAGACGCAGGTCGGAGTCGATGTTGATCTTGCAGACGGCGCTGCGGGCGGCCTGACGGAGCTGATCCTCGGGCACGCCGATGGCGCCGGGCATGTTGCCGCCGTACTTGTTGATCTCATCGACGAACTTCTGAGGCACGGAGGAGGCGCCGTGCAGGACTATCGGGAAGCCGGGCAGGTTCTTCTCAACGGCCTCGAGCACGTCGAAGCGGAGCTGCGGCTTGGTGCCGGGCTTGAACTTGTAGGCGCCGTGGCTGGTGCCGATGGCGATGGCCAGGGAGTCGCAGCCGGTGCGGGAGACGAACTCCTGGACCTCTTCGGGGCGGGTGTAGGAGGCGTGGCCTTCCTCGACCTTGACCTCGTCCTCGATGCCGGCCAGAGTGCCCAGCTCGGCCTCGACAACGACGCCGTGGTCGTGGGCGTACTCGACGACCTGCTTGGTGATGGCGATGTTCTCCTCGAAGGGCTTGGAGCTGGCGTCTATCATGACGGAGGTGAAACCGCCGTCTATGCAGCTCTTGCAGAGCTCAAAGCTGTCGCCATGGTCGAGATGCAGGCAGATGGGCAGGTTGGTCTCGATGACGGCGGCCTCAACGAGCTTCATGAGGTAAGTATGGTTAGCGTAGGCGCGGGCGCCCTTGGAGACCTGGAGGATGAGCGGTGCGCGCAGCTCAGCGGCGGCTTCGGTTATGCCCTGGACGATCTCCATGTTGTTCACGTTGAACGCGCCAATGGCGTACCCACCGTCGTAGGCTTTGCGGAACATTTCCTTGGATGTTACGAGGCTCATAAAAATTATCTCCTTTGCAAGCGGTAAATTTATGCTATTGCTTATTTATTATATCCCAAACGTGTGATATAATCAATAACACCTTTTTAAGATTTTGGAGGTAACAGTATGGAAAAAACGCTCAGGGGAGCCTGTGTCATAGGCCAGTCCGGAGGTCCGACCTCCGTCATCAACTCCAGCGCCTACGGCGTCATCAGGACTGCGCTCGACACTGACTGCATAACCAAGGTCTACGGCGCCGCCCACGGCATCAAGGGCGTGCTCGAGGACAAGCTCTACGACATGGGCGAGGAGGACGCCTATGAGCTCAGCCTGCTCATGAACACCCCCTCCTCCGAACTCGGCTCCTGCCGCTACAAGATGGCCGATCCCGACAAGGACGACACCGACTACAAGCGCATCCTTGAGATATTCAAGAAATACGACGTCCGCTACTTCTTCTACAATGGCGGCAACGACTCCATGGACACCTGCGACAAGATCAGCCGCTTCATGGAGAAGAGCGGCTACGAGTGCCGCGTCATGGGCGTGCCCAAGACCATAGACAATGACCTCTACAACACCGACCACTGCCCCGGCTTCGGCAGCGCGGCGAAGTACATCGCCACCTCCTGCGCCGAGGTTTACAAGGACGCCCACGTCTATGACACCGGCATGATCGTCATCATCGAGATCATGGGCCGTCACGCCGGCTGGCTCGCCGCCAGCTCCGCCCTCGCCGGCCTCGTCGGCTGCGGCCCGGACCTCATCTACCTGCCCGAGACCAACTTCGACATGGACCAGTTCCTCGCCGACGCCACCCGCATCTACAAGGAGAAGGGCAACTGCATCGTCGCCGTCTCCGAGGGCATCCACTATGCCGACGGCAGCTTCGTCTCCGAGGCCAAGACCAGCGCGACCGACGGCTTCGGCCACGCCCAGCTCGGCGGCCTCGCCTCCCTGCTCGCCTCCGTCGTCAAGGAGAAGACCGGCGCCAAGGTCCGCGGCATAGAGCTCTCCCTGCTCCAGCGCTGCGGCGCTCACCTCGCCTCCAAGACCGACGTCGACGAGGCCTTCATGGCCGGCGAAGTCGCGGTCCTCTCCGCTGTCGGCGGCGAGACCGGCAAGATGGTCGCCTTTGCCCGCGAGTATGTGGACGGCAAGTACAACTGCGTGCCCAAGCTCGTGCCCCTCACCGGCGTCGCCAACTTCGAGAAGAAGGTCCCCGCCGAGTGGATACTCCCCGACGGCAAGGGCGTGACCCAGGACTTCATCGACTATGCCCTGCCCCTCATCCAGGGCGAGCCCGAGCGCGCCACCGAGAACTCCCTGCCCCGCTACGCCAGGCTCAAGAAGGTCCTCGCGAAGTAAATAACCTCGCCGGAAATTGCGGAGCGCCGCCCATTTGGGCGGCGCTCTTTTATTGCCCTCACGGCCCGGCGCGGTGTAGCATAACATGGCTTGAGGGCCTCCGCCCTCGCGACGACATTTAGGAGGCAACGAAATTGGAAAACACTAACATGCAGGCCACCTGCACCTATAAACAGGGCAGCCTGCCCGGATGCGCCCCGCTTGCTCTTGCGCAGATCCCGGCGCAGCAGAGCAGCGAGCCGGCCTATAAGAGCGGCGAGGCGCTCTCCCGCGGCACGCTTTTCCCGGGCCTCGATCTGCCCTTCAAGAACATCGTCAACCAGATGCCCGCCGAGACCACCGAGCTGCGCGAGCTCATGGCGCTCGACTTCGTCACGGCGGAGCTGAATCTCTATCTCGATACACATTCCAGCGACACTCAGGCGTTCCAGACCCTGCAGTCCTTCCTGAAGATGTACGAGGAGGGCCGCAAGGAGTACGTCGCCCGCTTCGGCCCGCTCAGCCTCTCCGATCTGGCCACGGCCAAGAGCTACACCTGGCTCAACGACCCCTGGCCCTGGGACTATGTGAGTAAGGAGGGCTGAACATGTTCGTATATGAGAAGAAGCTGCAGTACCCCGTAAAGATCAAAAACACCAACCCCGCCCTCGCCAAGTTCATCATCAGCCAATACGGGGGCCCGGATGGGGAGCTGGGGGCGTCGCTGCGCTACCTCAGCCAGCGCTATTCCATGCCCAGTCCTGAGCTCAAGGGGCTGCTGACCGATATCGGTACCGAGGAGCTGGGACACCTTGAGATGATCGGCGCAATCGTCCACCAGCTCACGCGCAACATGACGCCCGAGCAGATCAAAAAGGCCGGATACGAGGCCTACTTCGTGGACCACACGGCCGGCGTCTACCCCACCGCCGCCTCCGGCGCGCCCTGGAATGCCGCAGGCATCGGCGTCAAGGGCGACGTTCTCGCCGACCTCTCCGAGGATATGGCCGCCGAGCAGAAGGCCCGCGTCACCTACGACAACATCCTGCGCCTGTGCGACGACCCCGACGTCAGCGACATCATCCGCTTCCTGCGCGAGCGGGAGGTCATCCACTACCAGCGCTTCGGCGAGGCCCTGCGCATCGCCTCCGAGAAGCTCGACCAGAAGAACGTATACGCCATCAACCCCGCCTTCGATAAGTGAACAAATAAGTTGGTATAGAGCAAAAGGTGCTTCGGCAATTGCCGAAGCACCTTTTGCTATTATATCTGTTGTTTAAAGTTTTGAAGAGAGTTCGCCAAGAAGCTGTTCAGCTTTTTCAATATTGAAAATACCGCATGCGCATGGTTCGGCCAGTTTATAGGCTGCCTTCTTGGCAGTTGTCTTTCCATTCTTGATATCGTCAATCATCTTGTACACAAGATTTGCAGATATCATGGCATGACCGCACATTGTCGTGATTTCCATCACCTGCTCATCGGGAAGCTTTTGAACTGCGCCCCAAATGCCGAGTGAGAGATCAACCGCATGACGCTGTATGCCTGCTTTCTTAGCGCAGCAGTCAACATCGTCAACCAGGCCAGATACGACGACCGAGTATCCATAGTCAGCTTTCTTTAAAGCTTTCATGACTTCAATGAGCGTGTCCCTGTCTTTAAAAACAGCGTGCAGCATTGGCGCTTCAGCGGTCACGTTTTCGCGCAGCTCTTCAATCGTATTGGTTGCAAGATTGCCTATGCCTATGCCTCCCATGTTCACAGGGTGAAACGGCGCAAGCAAGTCAATGTACTTTTTATATACTTCGACGCAGTTCTGATTGTTAATGCTCCTTGCTGGCATTATCAGTACAACGTAGTCGTTGGTGCGGCCCTCGACCGTTTTAACTCTGTGCAGTGTATGTGTCATTGCCCGGCACCTCTCATTCTCTCTTCATAACTCGGCCTGCCGAGTCCCAAATTGGTCTTGGCTGAGGTCTTGTCCACGTCGATATTTAGTTTATCGATTATCTTTCTGGCGTATATCGAGTCGTCAGTTTTGTTTACAAGACTGATAAGGCCCAAGCTGAACACCGTGTCTATTTCACCAGCTACTTTCCGGAGTGCCGCTAGTACTGCTTCTATGTTTTCATTGAGGCAGCGAAACTCGACTATAGCAGACAGCACACGCTCTCCCAGCACACTCGGTTCCATCTTACCAGTTTTCTTATCCACTATCAGCGCAGTTATTGGATTGTTTACCTCAAACTCCTCTGCATAGGGAGCGACGGCCATTGCCACTTTCTCTATGTCAGCAAAGCTCGCTGATATACTCGGTCTGCCGAGCTCAACTGCAAATCCAACCCTATCGGTGTCGTGCAGAATACCGGTGACATCTATGGTTTTTACTTCTTCAGTACCGCGGCCCATATGTTTGAGGGCCGTATTCTCATGCTTGCCAAAAGGGTCACTAAAGGCCTTGCGGTATGCTCTCGGTGCCTCCAGATGGACATTATATATCGCGTCCCTGGGGCACTTTGCATTCTTTTGGCATACTCCACATTCCACACACCGGTCAAGGTCTATGGACGTTTTTCCATCTTCCGCCTGAGCTATGGCGTTAACTGGACAGTACGGGATACATTTTCCGCAGCCAACGCACTTTTCATGGTCAATATACATTTGATCCCTCCTTAGAGAAGTCAGCCGTGCATTGAGGCAAGCGCACATACAGTTGCGTAGCGCTCGTCGGCGGCATGTTGGATGGATTCGAGCTGTTCAGCGCTCAGCTTCTTAAACTTGCCAATACCTTTTGTGAACTCAGAGACCTTTATGGGGTCGTTGTTCCTATAGTTCAGCGTATAGCCTGAGATATCCCTCTCCCAGAGCGGGAACATGTTAGATTTTACAGCCTTCTTAGATACCTCTATAGTTTGGTCTTGCGGGAAGCTCCAGCCAGTAGGGCAGGGCGTAAAAACGTGGATATATGCAAAGCCGCGTTTTGATGCTGCAAGTCCTTTCTGTATCTTCTCAACAAGGTCCTTCATGTTCCATGGAGTGGCCGTGGCGCAGTACTCTACGCCATGCATTGCAAGAATGAGCGGCAGATACTTCTGCGGCTGCTGCTTTCCACTGATAGCCGCGCCAAGTGGCGTTGTCGAGGTGCGTGAGCCTTCAGTCGTGGTCGAACTGCGCTGATAGCCTGTGTTCATGTAGCCTTCATTGTCGTAGCATACATACAGCATCTTTTCCCCTCGCTCGGCTGCGCCAGAAAGACTCTGGAAGCCGCAGTCGGCAGTGGCGCCGTCGCCGGCAACAGCTACGATATTAACATCAGACCGTCCATTGCGCTCATAAATATGGCTCAAGCCGCTCATAAACGACGCTGTGTTATCAAGCAAAGGAATATGTACCGGTACCTTTACACCACTGTCGTAGTTCCAGCCAACAACACCGCTGCCTGCCATACATCCGGGCGGTACACAGAGTATTGTGTTGTTACCAGCAAGTTGCATTACCCTTCTGAGCACCAGTTCTCCGCCGCAACCCTGGCAGGCGGATACGCCTGGCGACACCATGTCGGGGCGCTCTCTAAGTATTTCAATGTAGCTCATCATTCTGCCCCCCTCATGCCTTCATGAACCAAAGCGTGTCATATACGCCGGGATTATCCTTTATGCTCTCGAGCTTGTCGATGGCCGCTGTGAAGTCTGCCACCGATATGTCCGCACCGCCAAGCCCACCAATTGCAGAGAAGCTGGCGTACTCGCCTGCACCGAAAAGTGCGGAGCGCGTCTCAACGTACATGGAGCCGCAGTTCCAGCCAAATGACACGCTGCGGTCCACAACGCAGAAAGCTTTCTTACCGCGCAGCGCCGCCGCTATCCTCGCCGCCGGAAATGGACGGTAGAATCTGATTTTCAAAAGGCCTACCTTTATTCCTAGAGATCTGGCCTCGTCCACTGCGTCCATGCCAGCTCCTGTCATACCGCCCATAGTCACAATGACGGTCTCGGCATCCTCAGTGCGGTACTCACTAATCACGCCGCCGTAGCTGCGACCAAACTTTTCGGCAAACTTTCTGTCGGTCTCGTCAATTATCGTGAGGGCCTTCTGCATTGCAGAAAGGTGATTTTGCCTGTAGTGCATGAGCAGTTCACCAGGAGTCATGGGGTCGAGCGCAAGCGGGTACTTGGGATCGAGAAGGGCCTGATGGTTTGCACTGTGAGGCGGAAGAAATGAGTCCACTTCCTCCTGCGTCGGAAGGTCAACGCCAGCACACAAGTGAGAGCTGTAGAAGCCGTCGTAACACACGTTGACCGGAATACATACATCTGGATGTTCAGCTATCATATAGCCTTGGATTATCATGTCTGCAATTTCCTGGTTACTGTCGCAAAACATCTGTATCCATCCGGTCTCGCGCACGGATACAGCATCCTGCTGGCCGCTCCAAATAGTTTCCGGTGAGGTCATTTCTCGGGTTGCTATAGCCATGACCATTGGTAGCCTGATGGTAGCCATTTTAAAGTAAGGCTCATACATAAGCGCAAGACCCTGGGCGCTAGTGGCCGTGAAGGTTCTGGCACCGCCGGCGGCCGCGCCCTGTACAACACTCATTGCTGAATGTTCGGATTCGACCTGAACCAGATCAGATTTAAGCCTGCCGTCATAGACCATTTCTGATAGGTGCTCCACGACAGAAGACTGCGGGGTGATTGGGTATGCTGCGATGAGATCCGGCCTGCACAGTGCGGCGGCCTCAGCTGCCGCATAGTTGCCTGTAAGTACCATCCTGTTTCCCATCACTTCTCGCCTCCCTCTTTGACCATGCTTATCGCCTTTTTCGGGCATTCCACGGCACATATGCCACAGCCTTTGCAGTAGTCGTAAGTAATATAGTAACCTTGTTCCTCAGACCACTTTATCGAATTTACCGGACAGTAGCCAAGGCAGATACCGCAGTTTATGCACACAGATTTGTCCATTACCGGCCTGTGGGTACGCCAGCTTGCTGTATCAAGCACGTAAAGTCCCTTGTTACCAACAGGCGTCACAAATTTGCGGTCATACATCGGCTTCGCCTCCCTTCAGATACTTTACGCTCTCGAACGCTATTTCCGCAGCTTTACGGTTCTGCGACCCAAAGGTTGCGTCTATCTCATTGAAAAGTAATGCTTTATCTACAAGACCTACAACCTTTGCGAATGCACCAAGCACAGCTGTGTTAGGCAGATTCTTACCGAACAGCTCCTCAGATATGCCAGTGGCGTCCACCTCTGCAACCACACCTGCACAGTCGGGAACTGCAAGCTCTTCAAGCGTTTTTGTGCTATTTATAAGCACCGTGCCGCCATCTTTAAGTCCAGCATAGGTCTGCGGCAGATGTATCAATGTGTCGTCCATGATGACGAGTACATCCGGCTCGTAGATTTGCGTCTTGCGCCTGATCTCATCCCGGCTCAGTCTCAAATAACCAAACACAGGTGAGCCTTTGCGCTCAACTCCAAAGAACGGTATAAACTGCCCGTAAAGCCCGCCCTTCACAGCTGCAGCGACGGCAATATGCGATGCCTTAACAACGCCTTGCCCGCCTCTGCCGTGCAAACGAATCTCCTTCATACTAACAACTCCTTTTTATGCCTTCCTTAATGGGACATTCAGCCTCTTATTAGCCAAAAATACTTACACAGAGGCCGGAGAACAGGAAAGCACTTATTCCTACCCAGATTATAGCACAGGCCGCAATAATAATGAGAGATACAAATGCTTTATTTTGCTCCTGTTTGGACATATTTCCCCTCAGCCCAACCATGGTGCTGAGAGTGAGGGCGCCGCAGGTGGACATGGGGCTAAAGCCTGCAAGCGATCCGCCAGCGACTATAGCGGCCATAACAGCCACAGGTTCGCCTCCGCCGACAGAAGCTACAAGCTCTGTGGACATGGGCAGCAGTGTCGGGTACACAACACCGAATCCGGAACTTACTAGGCTCATTATGCCAGCAGTAATGCCGGTAAACGGCGCCACTGTGGATTTGGACATGACATTCGAAAGCATGTTGCACAGCAAGTCGATGCCGCCTGCCGCAGATATCACGCTCATTAGTACACCGACACCGAGTATCATCATGATAGTACCCCAGGGCACGGCCTTAATGCTGGCCGAATCATCTGCAAGGCCGAGAAGAAAGAGAATTACAGCTATTAGGAAGGAGACCAGACCAACGTCGAAGTCAAAGACCATTACCATGACGAGCATAATTACAACTGAAAGCAGAGCAATAAGCTGGTTTCTGGTGGCCTTGACCTTGGTAGCGGTGAAGTTCCCATCGTCAGCCTTTACCTTGTAGCCCTTGAACACAAAGAACAGTGCAACGGCGTAAAGCACGGTTGTTATTACCTGAAAAGCGAATACCGGGAGTATTACGCCAGTATCCAGACCCTGTTCAGCCGCAAGCTCAGCAACCAGCGCCCCCTCTGGAGTCCAGGCACACACACGCCCTCCCATCAGTCCTAGGCCACCTATGATGCCCATCATTATTGGGTTGTATCCTGCGGAAATCGCAATTGATACCGTCAGCGTGACAACAAGTGTAGTAGGTGGGATTGCCCCAGGTCCTATCGCCGCAAGAATAAAGCCGACAAGATAGGCAATTATGGGCAAAACCCATACACGTTTGCCAGTAATTGCTACTATTTTGTGCGAAAGCATCTCAAAAGCGCCTGTAGTATTTACTGCCGCAAACAGCAAAGTGATACCAGTCAGAGTAACGAAAAGCGAGGAACTTAGTGTCTTAACAATTTCCTTGTCGGTCATGCCGAGAATTCGTCCAAGTATAAGCGCCGCTGCAAAAGCTAAAACGCCCATATTAGTTTTCCGCCAAAATGCCAGCGCTATCAGAACTACGAACACTATAAGTGATATAATATCCATACCCAGCTTCCTTTCCCCTTTAAGAATTCTTATTTATACATTCTCTGCTGTACGCAAACGTCTGCGCCCTCCTACGCCTAAATTTTTGCCGCACGGCAGTAACTCACTAAGATCATCCCATTTTTCCATAAGTAAAAATGCGTTTGTCCATCAGCTTTAGCTCAGGCGACACAACAGGTATAAAATCCATTCGCGCAATTATGTCTTGCTCAATATCCACGCCGGGGGCTATCTCAATCAACTCTGGGCCTTTGCTTCCAAGCCTAAATACAGCTCTTTCGGTTATGTACAAAACTTCTTGTCCCGTTTCCAAAGCTGTGGAAGCAGAAAATGTAACTTGTGAAACTTGTTTAACAAATTTTTTGGCTTTGCCTTCTCTGTCAATTTTAAGGTTTCCGTTTGACACAGAAACCTTAAAGCCGGATGCTGTGAACGATCCCATAAAGCATACTCTCGAAGTATTTTGGGCAATATCGATAAATCCGCCAGGGCCAGTCATCCGATCTGCAAACCTGGAAACATTAACATTTCCAGTGGCATCGATTTCAGCCGCTCCTAAAAAGGCAATATCAAGACCTCCACCATCATAAAAATCAAATGTATCGCAGGACCGCATGATTACTTCTGGATGCACAGAAGCTCCGAAACCAACGCCTCCGACAGGTACACCACCTAGAGGCCCACTTTCAAGTGATAGAATCAGCCGATTTGAAAGTCCTTCAAGTGCTGCTGCTGATGCAACAGAATCTGGAACACCTATTCCAAGGTTGGCAATACTGCCACCGTGAAGCTCAAGGACTCCTCGTCTGCCACAAATTTTTCGATAGTCTAAAGGAGCATCGGAATCAAGCCGAACTTGGGCCCTACCAGATTCAATTAGCTCTGGCCTGTAAACTGGGCAATCATAGCCCGGAGGACAAATCCTGTTATTATCTAAAACAATATAATCTATTAAGCTTCGATGAATTAGCACTTCCCGAGGCTCAAATGTTCCGGCTTCAACTAGCCTATCGGCCTGAACAATGACCTTGCCTCCGTTTGCTCTTACGGCTAATGCCATTTCAAGCTGCTCAGCTGTTATAGGATCAAACTTTGTACTAGCGTTTCCTTCCCTATCTACAGCAGAAACACGCAAAATGCAAACATCAAGTTTTGGAGCACGATAAAATAAATATTCCTCGCCGCTAACTTCCATCAACTCGACAGGGGATTCACCTGCTCTATTGGCCAAGGCATTCATAGCGCATCCTTCAAGCCTTGGGTCGCAAAATGTACCCAAGCCGACCTTGGTAAGGATTCCTGGCTTACGTCCAGCTGCAGCCCTGAGTAATCCGCCGATAACACCTAAAGGCACAGCATAAGCCGCAAGCTTTTCATCATAAACCATGTGGCTGAAAATGGGTGCCATACCTAAATGCGCAGCAGTTACTGAATCTATGAGACCGTCAATCGCCAAGACATTCATGCCAACGTCATCGCCACTCAAATTACCAGGCAAAACGCCCGAAAACACAGATATCTCTCGTGGAGAATTAGATTTATTAAAGCGGCTCCTTATAGCCTGGAAAACCAAGTCAGCTCCCAGCCATCCTCCAAAACTACAGATTCCAACCTTCATTCTGTCTTGAATTATTTCAGCAGCCTTGTTTGGCGTAACAATAGCTGGCATAATACAACCTCCAAGTGTACCGATAATAGGAACATCGTTTCTAATATTGTATAAACTAAAACGAAATATGTTCCTATAATCGGTACGATGTTTCGTTAACGAGCTTAAAAGCTAAGCCGTATTTACGACTTTAATTTATTAATACCACCAAGTACACAACAAGTCAAGTATTTTTAAATAAAATATTATGACTCTTTATAACAGAATTTAAGGATGTGTCATATGGCACATCCTTAAATTAGATATTTTTTTATGGTTGCACTTAGATACTTTACAATTTCATCTTGTTTTGACGCTAAAAGTTCTTTACGTCCGCTTACAGATAAAGCTGCAATTGGCCTATTTGAAATGTCGAACACTGGCACTGCTATGCAATAAAGGCCTTCGTGTGATTCTTCATTGTCAACTGAATATCCTCTTTCCTTTATTGTCCGCAACTCCAAAACCAGCATATCTTTATCGGTAATCGTATTGCAGGTCAATTTCTCTAATTTCGCGTTCGATATGTATTCGCGTTGGCGATCTAAATCTAGATAAGCCAATATGCACTTGCCAGCTGCTGTAGCGTGTGCTAAAAGAGTTCCTCCGATCCTAGACGTCATGTATACAAATGGACCTGCTGACACTTTATTTATAATCATGAGCTCATTTCCACTTAGAGTTGCGAGGTGTGTCGTACATTGATATTTCTGAGCTATATCTCTCATTGCCGGAGCAAGAGTGTTTGCGAGTTCGTTTCGTTCCCATGCCAAATAGCCGTAAAGCATCATACTGATACCTAGCCTATACTTGCCGGTCTCAGCGTTTTGCATTAGGAATTTACCCTTTTCAAGCGCAGCAACAATTCTTGCGACACTTGCTTTACTCAAATTAAGTTCGCGTGCTAGCTCTGAAATCCCACGTTCTTCTTTATCAGAATAGCATTCAATCAAACGAATGGCATTTTCGACAGACCTTGATCTTTCTTTCTTGCTGTAGTTTTCCATTAAGCGTATCGCCCTCTTCGGTATAATTCTCAGCTTATCATTTCCCTAAAGCGCGCCTCGTCGATAATCTCCACGCCGAGGCTCTCGGCTTTTGTGAGTTTGGAGCCCGCGTTTTCGCCGGCCAGGACGTAGCTGGTCTTTTTGGACACGGAGCCCGCGGTTTTGCCGCCGAAGCTCTCGATTATTGCGGCGGCCTCGTCACGTGTCCAGCTCTCGAGCGTGCCGGTTAGGACGAAGGTCTTGCCCGCAAAGCGGTCGTCGCGCCGCTCCTCGCCGCTCTCGAAGGAGACGCCGGCCTCGCGCAGCAGCTTTATCTGGTGCTGGGCCTGCGGCTCGTCGAACCACTGGCGGATGAAGCCCGCCGTGATCTCGCCGATATCCGGTACGGCGCAAAGCTCCTCCAGACTCGCGGACATGAGCTTGTCCAGCGTGCCGAAATGCGCGGCGAGCACCTTGCCTGCCTTCTGGCCGACCTGGCGGATGCCAAAGGCGCAGATCAGGCGCGCGAGGCCCGCGGATTTGCTCTTTTCTATGGCGGCCATGAGGTTTGCCGCCGACTTTTTGCCCATGCGGTCGAGCTCTGCGACCTTGTCGGCTTCGAGATAATAGATGCCTGCGGGCGTGGTCAGCAGCCCGGCCCTTATGAGCGAGTCCGCCACGGCGACGCCGAGGCCCTCGATGTCCATCGCCTCGCGCGAGGCGAAGTGTACGATGTTTCTGAGCCTCTGCGCCGGGCACTCGGCGCCCGTGCAGCGCATGGCGACGCCGTCCTCGTCCCGGACGATGGGCGAGCCGCACTCCGGGCAGGTGTCAGGCAGGTGGAAGGGTAAGGCGCCCTCGGGCCGCTTGCTCTTCACGACCTCGAGCACCTCGGGGATTATCTCCCCCGCCTTACGGACGACGACCGTGTCGCCTATGCGGACGTCCAGCTTGTCGATGAAGTCCTGATTGTGCAGCGTGGCGTTGGTCACCGTCGTCCCCGCGAGGCGGACAGGTTCGATGACCGCCTTGGGTGTGAGCACGCCTGTGCGGCCGACCTGGACGACGATGTCCTTCACGCTCTCCTTGCGCTCCGGCGGGTACTTATAGGCCGCCGCCCAGCGCGGGGCCTTGGCCGTGCTGCCCAGCTTCTCGCGCTCGGCGAGGGAGTTTATCTTGATGACCGCGCCGTCTATGTCGTAGGGGAAGTCCCCCCTGTTCTCACCTATGGCCTCGACCGCGGCCTTGCATTCCTCAAAATTGTGGCAGACGGTGTAGGGCACGGCGTCAAAGCCGAATTCACGCAGGGCGTCAAGCGTTTCCGTGTGGGTGATGAAGTCCCGGCCCACGGATTTCTGGATGTTGAAGACGCAGATGTCGAGCTTGCGCGAGGCGGCGACCTTAGGGTTCTGCTGGCGCATGGAGCCCGCGGCGGCGTTGCGCGGGTTGGCAAGCAGCGGCTCGCCTCGGAGCTCGCGCTCGGCGTTGAGCTCCTCGAACACCGCGCGGGACATGTAGACCTCACCGCGGACGATGAGCCTCTCCGGGGCGTTTTTGAGCTTTTGAGGCAGGTTCCGCACGGTGCGGAGGTTTTCGGTGACGTCCTCGCCGGTTACGCCGTCACCGCGCGTAGCGCCGCGGACGAACACGCCGTTTTCATACTCCAGCGACATGGAGAGGCCGTCTATCTTCGGCTCCGCCGAGTATTCGCGCCCCTGCGGCAGGGCGGCGAGCATGCGCTCGTCAAATTCGCGCAGCTCGTCAAATGAAAACACGTCGTTGAGGCTCTCGAGCGGCACCTCGTGCGTCACGGGCGCAAAGGTGCTCTTGGCCGTACCGCCCACCTTCTGCGTGGGCGACGTGGGCGAGTAAAACTCCGGGTGCGCGGCCTCCAGCTCCTCGAGCCGGCGCATGAGCGCGTCGTATTCAAAGTCGGATATCACCGGCGCATCCTCGTCGTAATAGTGCCGGTTGTGCTCCATTATCTCGGCTCTGAGGGCCTCTATCTCCTGTTTAACTTCCATTTCAACTCTCCATATCCAAATAGGTCTGCGGCACCTGGCCGACTATGACGGTCTCGGCGATGAGTATCTCGCTGACGACCTGGGTAGAGACGGTCCGCCAGGGCATGATGACGTCGATGTCGATGACGACGTCGAGCTTCATCTGGTGCTTGGTCTGGTTTATCCCCGCTGAGACGAGCTCGTTCTTGAAGTCCACGCGAGAGGAGCTGAGCATCGTGATATCCACGGGTATATCCGGCCCGCGCCCGAGCAGCAGGCTCGAGCCGAGCAGGTTGCCTATGGGTATCTCCAGCGACAGCTCTCCCCCGTCCGCGGCCTTGACTATGTCGGAGAGCAGCTCCGACGACATGGCGTTAATCCGCGCCATGTTCGCCCTCACGGCGGTGACGCTGCCCTCGGCATCGTGCTCGAGAGTCACGAAATAGTCGTAGTCATAGTCCTCGCTGGCGAGTTTGCGGCTGATGGTGTCGTTTATGCACAGCGTCATGAGGTCCGTCGCGTCCGAGAGCACCATGGAGCAGCTCAGCTCGCGCAGATAAACCGCGCCGCGGATGCCCACGGAGACGAGCACGGCGGCGATGAGCACAAGTACTATCGCGAGCTTAGTCCTCCGGCGCATCGGCGGCAGGTGTACGTCCACGTACAGCGGCCTGCGCCTTCTGCGGTTGAGCATGGGTGATCACCCCCATGCCATTTATATGAGGGCTATTTGTCCAGCATTTCCGCTATTGCGTTCATTATTCCGAGCCTGCCCGACTCATAGGTCAGTCCGCCCTGCAAAAAGGCGCGGTACGGCTCGCGCATCGGGCCGTCGGCCGAGAGCTCTATGGACGAGCCCTGTATGAACGCGCCCGCGGCCATGATGACCTCGTCCTCATAGCCCGGCATCTTCCAGGGCTCGGGCGTGACGTAGGAATCCACGGGCGAGCCGGCCTGTATGCCGCGGCAGAAGCGGCAGAGGTTTTCCGCCGACTTGAGGGTTATGGTCTGGATGATATCGTACCTCGGCTCCAGCGGTCCGGGCTCGGAGTCAAAGCCGAGCTTTTCGAGCATCGCGGCGCAGAGGGCCGCGGTCTTGAGCGCCTGAGCCGTGGTGTGCGGGGCCATGAACAGGCCCTGATACAGCTGTCTGTTCGTGCCCAGCGTACAGCCGCACTCGCCGCCTATGCCGGGCACTGTGAGCCGGAACGCGGCGCGCTCCACCAGCTCCGCGCGGCCGGTGATGTAGCCGCCGGTGGGCGCCAGGCCGCCGCCCGGGTTCTTGATGAGACTGCCCACCACAAGGTCGGCACCCACCTGGCAGGGCTCCTGCGTCTGGGTGAACTCGCCGTAGCAGTTGTCCACAAAGATGATGATGTCGGGGTTGGCGGCACGGGCGGTGTCGGCCACCTTGCGGATGGTGTCGAGGTCGAAGGCGTTGCGCTGCAGATAGCCGCGGCTGCGCTGGATATGGCACACCTTGGCCCCGGGGGCCTTCTGTGCAATCAGGTCGTAGTCCGGGGTGAAGTCAGCCTTGAGGGGAGCTTCGTCGTATTTGATGCCGTAGTCCATCAGGGTGCCGGTGCCCTTGCCTTTGCCGTCCAGACCGATCACGCCCTCCAGCGTATCGTAGGGGCGGCCGGTGGCGGCCAGCAGGGTGTCCCCTGCGCGCAGCAGACCGAACAGCGCCACTGTCAAGGTGTGGGTACCACTCATGAACTGCGGGCGTACCAGAGCGTCCTCGGCCCCCATGCAGCGAGAAAATACTTCCTCCAGCTTATTGCGGCTATCGTCCCACACGCCGTAACCGGTGGAGCCAAGGAAATGCCGGGCTTCCACGCCGCAGTCCGTAAAGGCGCGCAGCATTTTCAGTTGGTTATAATCGCGGATCTCTTCCAGGTGGGCAAACTGATCGCGGCAAAGTTCCAGCGTTTTGCGGTCCAGTTCCAGCACCTGGGGTTTCAAATCATAGAATTGTTCAATCATAGTGTATCCTGTCTGTTTTACTTATTATAATTTATACTTAACGTACTGTTTTTGCAGCACAAAACCAAGGCGTTCATAAAAGCGGCAGCGCTCTGCCGCGCACAAAAATGTCACGGTCCAGCCCTCCCCTGCCAGCTCGTTGGCCAGGTAGGGAATCAGCCAGCCGCCGATGCCCCGCCCGCGCAGCTCCGGCAGGGTTTCCCCCATTGCCATATAGGCTT